>Ga0070663_100001307_pt1 | contig 13638 bp, 8 predicted proteins | sample KBSC63metaG_FD_65646 | JGI IMG/M metagenome (GOLD analysis project Ga0070663, IMG submission 65646) | Corn rhizosphere microbial communities from Kellogg Biological Station, Michigan, USA - KBS C6-3 metaG | ecosystem: Host-associated > Plants > Roots > Rhizosphere > Soil ...
ATCGCCGTTGCTGGTGATGACGACGAACGGAAAGGCGGCGCACCGGACCCGGCCGTCCACGGCCACGGTCGTGGACGGCCGGGTCGGCCGTGAAGACTTCGACCTCGCGAGCGCGGCTGCGCACCCGCACCAGCTCGGGGATCACGAACTCACCGTCTTCGAACAGGCTGAGCAGGTCGTTGGGCAGATCGGCTTCGCTCTTGTCCAGCTCGTCGATCAGCAGCACCCGTGGCTGCCGGCGCGGCAGGAAGACCGTGCCGAGTTCGCCGAGCCGGAGGTACTCGCCGATCGGCGGCTCCTGGTCGCCGTCCCGCCGGTCGGCGAACCGGGCCCCGGCCGCTTGGGCGCGGCCGATCGCGTCGTAGTTGTAGAGCCCGCCCTTGAGCGTGGTGTGCGAAGTGATGGGCCACCGCAGCACCCGGCCGAGACACAACTCCCGCGCGACCCGGTACGCCAGGCTCGACTTCCCGCTCCCCGGGCGGCCGGTCACCAGGAGCGGACGACGGAGGTACAGGGCCGCGTTGACCATGTCGATCTCGTGCGGGTCGACGTGCCGGGCCGGGAGCCGGTGCTCGGAGCCCAACCGCCGATCCGCCTCGCCTTCGTCCTGCGGCACGGCGTCGTCCTGCGGCAACGGTCCGCCGTGAAACGCTCGCCACGGCGGCGCGGGCGGCAGCAGGTCCGCCAGCGACGCACCGGCGAGCGGACGCCCTGTGCCGCGGTAGATCCACCAGTCCGGCCGCTCGGCCGGCGGCTCAGGACGCTCTACCGCGTTCATCTGGTTCCTCCCGTATCGCGTCCGGCAGGTAAGGGCCGTCGTCCAGGAAAAGCAATCTGCTCGGGTCGTCCCACAGGACGACCAGATCACGGGCGATCCGGAGGTCGACGGGAATGCTCACCTCGCGGAACGCCGCCCGCCGGGAGTCCTGAGTGCGGCTGGGCAGGTCGGCGAGACCACCACCGTCGAGGAGCCATTCCACGACTTCTTGCAGGACTTCGGCGGAAGCGTCCGGGTGCCAGAGCAGCACCGGAATGCCGGACCGCAGGCCCGTGGCCAGCTCGTCGCCGCCGGGACGCGGCCGTGTCGGGGGCGGGCCCGCGAGGACCATCATCAGCCACTTCCCGTCGCTGAGGATGGCGTCGAGGCGATGGCGTTCGGCGGTGTCCTGCGACGAGCAGAAGTACACCCGTTCCGCGGAAGGGTTTCCGGCCATCGCTTCCCACCGGATTCGCCAGGCCCGGTGCCACTGCCGGGAGAACATCCGTTCCAGCGAGCGGATGACGATGGGGTAGTCCAGGAACAGCGGCCGGGGATCCCCGGTTTCGTGTTCCTTGCACCACCGGTGCACCGGCAGGTTGACGAGCGTCCTCGGCAGCACGAACTCGAGGGCCACTTCCTCGCGGTATTCGGACCAGGCGCGTTCCGCATCGACGATCAACCGGTCGACGTGGTACTCGAGATCCTCGCCCCGGATGGTGGCGATGCCACCCCTGGCCGGTGGCCACTCCTGCGGATCTTCTTGGCGCCAGTGCGAAACCACGTGCCGCCCGGGGTCGATTCCGTCGAGTTCCACCATGATCACCAGGTGCAGGCGGAGTTCACCGCGCCCGTTGTGCTCGCGTTCGGCACGCAGTTCCCGCAGCCGCGCCTCGCCCTGCACCCGCCTGGCCTGCCACGTGTTCCACTCCCGCAGTTCGTCATCGAGCGGGCGCGTGCACTTCGCGGCGACGAGTTCGACGAAAGCCAGCGCCGGCGGCAATCCGTGTGCGGGGGTGTTGAGCTCCGTCAGCAGGCAGAACGCCTCCCAAGCGTCACCCAGCTCGGCGGTCGGGCACAGCGCCGGGCTCGCCGCACGCCGGACGAGGATACCGAGCCTCGGCGGGGTGAACCCGGCCAGCACGGAACGCAGCCACAGCAATTCGGAATCCGGCAGGAGATCGTGCATCCGCGGTTCGTGCACGAGCCGATGCAAGAGCTCGGACTCCGGAGAACCCGGGCGCAGCATGCGCACGGCGTGATCGAGCGCGAGCATCCCACCTTCCGCCCTGGCGCAGGCATTGACGATATCGATCAGCTGATCCCGCCCGGTCGTGTGCTCGGAAAGCGTCAGCGGGGAGCCGAGGTTGTCGTGAATCAATTCCAGCATCAGCGACCGGCTCGGCCGGTCGGCGGCCAGTCCGGCGTTGGCGAGGAGATTCACGATCGCCTCCCGGACCGCTACGCGAACCGTGGACGGGAGATGCAGCTCCCGTCCAGGTCCGTGGGTCTGCTCACCGGCCGACACCTGACGAACCACCTCCCCGCCCGGGTGCCCGGGAACCGTGATTTTACCCATCACATCGGTGAGGAATAGGGGCAAAAGGTGGACACGGGATGCCGCGGAAACGGGACATCCGGCCGATGACGGGGCCTCACAACTCGTCGATGATCGCGGCGAGGGCGTCGACCTGTGGGGACGCCGGCTCCAGAACCCTGATCACGTCCAGCAGATCGGCGAGCCCTCGGGTGAACCGACGGCAGGTCCGCGCGAGCGCGATCACGTGCAAGCGGTCTTCGGCGTGGTGCGCCACCACATCCGCGATTTCCCTACGGGGGAACAAGTCCAGCAGCAAGCGGCGGCTTTCCGCCTGCCGCACGCAGGGCACCGCGAGCAACGCGTCGACCAAAGCCGAAAATGCGTCTGCCCCCGGCGGCCGACGCATTTCCCGCACCGGCAGGCCGTCGATCACGGCGCCGCCGAGCAGCCGCAGCCAAGCCTTCGTCTTCGTTTCCTCGACCGAAACGGAGATCCGACGGTAGGAGCGTGCCTCCGCCACGAGGTCGGCCAGCACGACGTCGTGGTAGAACGAATCCGAGACGATCAGCGCCAGCGCCGCACCTGAATGCCTCAGTGCGTTCTTGGCGCAGGGCGCCTCGGCCAGGAGGACAGCATGACCGGACGCGTCGCGGCGGTCCCGGTGAACCTCGCTGGCGTGGAAGGCGACACACAGCCGGACTTTCGCCTCCTCGGCGTGCCTCGCGTTGTAGCGACGCAGTTCCACCAACATCCGCTCGGGCAGGGCGGCCACCAGATCCGCGTTCGATGCCTGCGCGGGCAACCGGATCATCGCACCGTCACCCGTGTCATCCCGGAAGAGGACATCCCCGAGCACGCCCGCCTCCGCGAACGACGTGCGCAGCAGGTCCCGGAAAGCGTCACGCACCACGAGGCGGCGTGCGGTCGTGGACGCGGAGTCGCAGGCGATGTCCAGCGCCATGATCGTCTCGTGGTCCGCGGTCGAGTCCATGGCACCGGACCTCCCCGAGTTCGCGGCAGTCTCATTGTCACAGGTCAAGCCGTCCCTGGCCATGCTCGGCACAGCCGGCGCGGCCGTGCACGATCCCGGCATCCGCCGAACGGCGCACTGCCTCCCTCCCTATCGCAATCGCGGCGAATGCGGGACAATCCAAGCGGGCCGACGGGGTCCGTTCTCCCTGCGAGAGGGGAATCGCGATGCAGGCTTCACGCTCCGGCAAGGAAGCGGGAATCGAATCCGCAGTCCTCGATCTCGGTGGTGTCCCGCTGTCGGAGCTGCGCACTCTCGACGGCAGCGAATTGCGCAAAGCATTGCGACACGCGGCCGAGCGGGTTTCCTATATCCCGGTGACCGCGAGTGGCAGCCAAGGTGGTGCCCGGCGAGTCGACTGATCGTGAGCGCCGAAGGGCTCGTCCCCCACCACCTGCCGTGGACCGATTTCGACGCTTTCGCCCGCGGCGGAGGCGGGCCGGATCCGGTGCGGCGCCTCCGGGCGGCCGAGCGGAGCCGGCGGCTGCTCCTGCTGCGGGGAATCATCGACCAGGCAGCCAAGTTCCCCGAGGTTTCCGTTCCGCTTCCCTCTCCCGAATGGGCGTGGGAGCTGCTGGCCAGGATCGAGGAACAAGACCCCGCCGCGGTCGAAACGATTCTTGCCCATCCCTACACCGGCAGCTGGGCCGGCTACACCACCCGACTCTGCCGCCAGGACGTGACCGGCGTCTGCCCTTTCTGGGTCCACCTCGGCCACGTGCACTGCCTGGCCGCCGCCGCGGCCGTGCGAGCCGGAGCCGGCTTCGAGGCGGAACTCCCAATCTGGCAGGGGGCCGTATCGCTGCCGACGCTCGGCATGGTCCGGCTGCGAACCGGCGAGGCGTTCGGAGTGGCGCAGGTTTCCGCGAGCCGCGCCGGGATCGTCTTCAGGAACCGGCACCTCGAAGTGCGCCTCCCGGACGACCTGAGCACCGAAACCGCAGGCTGGCAGCCCGTCCGCCGGATCAACAGCTGGCACGGCGACCGGCCGCTTTCGGTCAGGCTGGACGACCTCGATCCGTACCGCGGGCTCTACGAACCGATTCCGCCGAAGCGGCTCACCCCGCTGGAAGTCGAATCGTGGCGCACCGTGGTGGACCGCGCGTGGCAGTTGCTCGTCACCCGGCTTCCCGACGTGGCCGAGGCCTTGCCCGTCGGCCTCGAATCCCTCGTACCCGCCCCGGCCGTCGCGTTCCGGTTGCCCAGCGCGTCGACCGGCGAAGCGTTCGGCAGCGCGATCGTGGCCTACAGCAACGATCCAGAGCAGCTCGCTGCCGCGCTCGTCCACGAGTTCCAGCACATCCGGCTCGGTGGTGTCCAGCACCTGGCCGCCTTGCACACTGACGATCCGCGCGAGCGGCTCTACGCACCTTGGCGTGAGGATCCCCGGCCCATCGGCGGGGTGTTGCACGGGATCTACGCGTTCTTCGGGGTTACGGCCTTCTGGCGAGCGTTGGCCGCGGCCGAACCGGGCAACGCACTGGCCTCGTTCGAATTCGCGCTGTGGCGGGCTGCGTCCTGGCGCACCCTGCGCGCGGTCCACCAGGACGAAAGCCTCACCGCCACCGGGCGGAGATTCCTCGACGGCATCGCGGCCGAAATCGCTCCGTGGCAGGAAGAGCCAGTTGCCGCCGAACCGGCAGGCTGGGCGGCGATGTCGGCCCTCGACCACTACGCGACCTGGCGCCTCCGGCACCTACGCCCGGACGCCGACACCGTCTCGGCGCTGGTGGCGGCTTGGCGCCGCGGAGATCCCCGGCCCAAGCCGGGCCGGGTGCCGGAACCTCGCACGCCGACGCCGGTACCGGACGGCAGCTGGACGGACGCCCGGACCGACCTGATCCGGCTCCGGCTGGGCCGCAACGGCGAGACCGCGTTGCGCACGCACGGCCCGGCCGTCCCTGGTGCGGCGGAGGCCGATCTGGCGTTGGTGCACGGGGACAACGAATCGGCAGCGGACGGCTACCGAGCCATCTTGATGGCGAACCCGGACTTGCCGGCCGCGCTCGTCGGTCTCGGGCTGGCATTGTCGGCGCGCGGCACCGGGCCGGCGGAAAGGGCGCTGCTGCACCGCCCGGAACTGGTCCGGGCGGTGCACCGAGCGCTCCGCGCGAGCGCCGGCGTCACTCCCGATATCGAAACCGTTGCCGGGTGGATCGGCGGGTTCACCCACTGAGCGGCGTTACAACGGCATCGGGTCGATGTCGCAGTCGGCACGAACTCCGCGCGACGCCGCGACCGTGCCGGGGTGTTTTTCGCCCAGGACGTGGCGGTAGCGGTTCATGACGTCGCCGTACAGCTCGTCCGCCTGCTCGACCTGCCCCAGAGCCCTGAGGTCGAGCGAATAGTTGAGCTGGACCGCCAGCGTCGTCGGATGGTCTTCGCCGAGGACCCGGCGGGACCGCCCCAGCAGTTCCTCGTCCCGCTCTGCGGCTTCCGGGAGGCGGTCCAAGGCCGCGAGATCGCTCGCGACGTCGATCGCGCAGACGATCGTGTGCGGGTGGTCCTCGCCCAGCTGGTCCCGGAGCCCTTCCAACGACCGCTCGTCCAGTAGCCGGGCGTTCGACGGGTCACCGGACAGCCGCATGGTCACCCCCAGGTCGAGCGCCGCCGACAACGTGTGCGGGTGCTTCTCGCCCAGGCTTTCGCGATAGAGGTTGAAGACTTCTTCTCCCAGCTTCCGGGCACGTTCGTACTCACGGGCGTGCCGCAGGTCGATCGAATACCCGAGCGCACAGGCCAGCGCGTTCGGGTGCTTTTCGCCGTACCGGATCCGGAACCGGCGGAGGGCGTCCTCGGACAGCAGGCGTGCCGTGTCGTGGTCGCCGTCCTTCCGGCACGCGACCGCCAAGTGGTACTTGCGGCGGAGGGTACTGATGCTGTCCTCGCCGTAGAGTTGCTCGACCCGATCGGTGATCTGCTGTTGCTCTATCCTCGCCCACGGGTAGTCGCCCAGCTCACGCCGGGCGATCACCATCAAGACCTGGGTCGTGACGGTCGACGCGTTGTCGTACCCGTAAACCTCCACCCGCCGGCGGTAGGTCTCTTGGGCCAGTTCGTTCGCCTGCCGGTAATCGCCCATCAAGAGCAGCGCCGTGACGTAGTCGTTCGCGGCGACCAGCGTGATCGGGTCGTCGTTCCCGAACAAGCCGCGTGCCTTGACGTAGATCTCTTCGTTTCGCTGAGCGGCTTCCGCGAAGTCACCCCTCGCCTTCAAGATGAGCGCGTAGGTCAGCGCGGCGCCCAGCGTCTCTTCCCGGTCCGGGCCGATCGACTCGCGGTAGCGGTCGAACGTCTGCTTGCTGACTCGTGCCGCATCGGCGTACTGCCCCACGGTCCATTGGAAGAACGCCAGCCGCTCGGACGCCTGCAGCTCCTGCAACGGCGGGTTCTCGATGGGCGCTTCGCCCCTGTCGTGCCGTTCTTCCCGGTCCCGCTCCCACGCCTGCACCGCGCGGCTCGCGAGCGCGACCGCGCCGTCGTGGTCACCCCAGTGGTAGAGGAACTGCATGATGTTGACCACCAGCTGCCGCACCCACTGGTCCGTGCACTCGATCAGCTCGGCGTCGTAGATGTGCGGCAGTACCTCGAGGTAGCGCTGCCACTGCCGAGGTGATTCCGGGTCCCTCGGGTCGAGGTTGGCCAGCAGCTGGTGCGCGCCGTGGCGCATTTCGTTGCTGTGCTGCTCCGACATGCGGTTGCGCAGGACCAGCTGCACGAGCCGGTGCAGCAGGATGGTGTCGGTCCGGTGGTCGATTTTCGCGAGACCGAACCGGTTGATGTCGCGGACGGCCCGGCCCAGCTTGATCGGGTCGCGCAGTGCGGTGTCGAGTTCGGGCGAAACCGTGAGCCCGCGGACGCCGGCGAACAAGCTGCGCGACACCGGCTCGGGCGCGAAGAACGCGCAGACCTGCAGGAGCTGGTGCGCAGCCGGGCTGCTGACACTCAGCTGGTCGAACGACACGTTCCACGCCGCGGCGACCGAAGTCTCGTAGTCCTGCGGATTCGACGTGTCGAGGATTTCCGCGACCTTCTCGTCGAACAGGTGCAGGTACTCCCGGGCCGTCATGCCGGTTTCGGCCAACCAGGCCGCGGCCTGCTCGATCGCCAGCGGCAGGTCGCCCAGCTTGTCGGCAATGCGGTCGGCGTCCGAGTCGTCGAGCTGGGGGCCACGCCGGCTCAGCAGCATCTTGCTCTCGGCGCGCTCGAAGACGGCCACTTCGAGGGGACGCGCCACACCCGCCCAGTTCGGGTTGCGGGAGGTCACCAGGATGTCGCCGGGACCGCCGACCGGGAAGAACGGGCGGACCATGTCCGGCTCTTCGGCCGAGTCGAAGACGAGCAGCCACCGCCGGTACGGCCGCCCGAGCCGTAGTGCCTCCTTGACCGCGGGCACGGCGGTGTTGGCTTCGTCGGCACCAGGCAGACGAAGGTGCTGGGCCAGTTCGGTGAGCGACGCGTGGATCTGGGTTGACCGCGTGGCCTGGATCCACCACACGATGTCGTAGTCCTGCAGGTGCCGGTAGATGTACTCGGTGGCCATCTGCGTCTTGCCGATGCCACCCATGCCGTGCAGCGTGGCCGGGAGGACGGCGGTCGTGCCGGCACCCAGGCGTTCACCCAGCTGAGCGAGCAGCTCACCGCGGCCCGTGAAGTTCGGATTGGGCGGCGGGATCGCTCCCCATACCGGGGGTACCTCTTCACCCGAGCGCCGTACCTGGCGCGAAGTCGACACTCCGATACTGGCGACGACACTCGTGTGACTGGCGGGTTTGTCCCTGCCCGCCGACGAGGGCTCCGACGGGTTCGGGTTCGCCACATCGGTGGCGGCTGGTTCGCCTGGGATACTCGGCCCCTTGAGTTCCTGCGACATCGTGTCACTCACCGCCGGGATGCTAGCAGCGCTAGAGTCCACAGCGGAACCACGCAAACCGGGTGAACTCGGGGTACCACTTCTGCTGTCGATTCTAGCCAAACGATCGGCTCTTGATAAGTACGGTCCCGACAACGCGCTCATCACATCTCGTTCGAGTGCTATATCGGCGTGCGTCGCCGTCGCCGGTTCCGGGTCCGGCGTCGAATCCGGTTCCACCAGCGCCGCCTGCAGGCGAGCGAGCGTGGCGTTCTGCTCACCGCACCGCCGCGACGCGGCACGGACCGCGTGCGCGGTTTCCGATCGCCGCGCGCCGCTGAGCAGCACTCTTCTGGTCTGGCCTGCGAATTCCCAGCGCGTGCTGCGATCCCAGGGCTGCTGGTTCCCGCCGTGTTCCAGCAGCCCGCTCGTGAACACCTCGACGAGGTGGTCGGGACCGGACCCGGGCAGCATCTCCGCCTGCACGGCGGAGGCCACGTCGAGGTCGACCGGAACGGCGGCGAGGAGCGTGGCCAGCCGAAATGCCGACGGCGACGCCTGACTGTGAAAGTCCCTCACCCGGTCGTTCGAGTTCACCTCATTTTCCCGCTGTCCCGGAATTTCACCCGTTTCGGTCAGTTTTCCGACCGGCCGGTCCCGGACGACCATGACGGAACATTTCCGCGGTACGTCAGCCCTTCCGGTGACGACTTCGGCCCACCTGCGGAACCACCGTTCCTCCAGTTCCAGCACCGGCACCGCGACCGAATCCGCACCCAAGGCCGCCTGTTCGACTTCGTCGAGCAGGAAATCGGTCAGCCGGACGAGGTACGAGTCGTTGGGGCGGACCGGTCCCTTGGTGGTGATCTCGGCGTTCTGCGCGTCGACGCCGCCGCGGCCCCACAGCCGCCGGGGCAGCAGGTGCACCACCGCGACCGGGACCTTGCGTCCCCACCGTGCGAGCAGCGGCTGCACCAGGTCCCGCCGCCAGGCATCGCTGATCCCGTCGGTCAGCACGAGCATCACGCGGCGCCCGGAAGAGTCGACCGGCTCGCCCGCTCCCCGCACCGGGCTGTCCGGTGTGCCCCCGCGCAGCACCGGGCCGAGCACCATGCCCCCTTCGGCCCGCCCGGTTTTTCCCGTTTCCAGCAGGCGCACCTGGACCGAGCGGAAGACACCGAGCCGCCGTTGGCACAGCGCCACGAAAGCGGCGACCGTCGGCGCCCACAGCGCCATCGACGGGGCCTGTTCCACCACCAGGGTCAGGTGCAGCCACGGGCGGCGCTTCCGCCTGGTCACCGGAAGCCACGTCCCCGCTTCCACGCTGACCTCGACGGTCCGTTCCTCGTCGAGTTCGACGTCTTCCGGCTGGTTGGAGGGAACCTTTCGCTTGAACGCGCGGAAAGCGCGCGCAAGCTGGCCGACGCCGGGCAGCGACGGCGGCACACCGGGCGACGGCGGTTCCGCTCCGGTGGCGAACAGGCCGGCCGGTCCGGCGTTCACCCAGCGGTTCCCGTTCTCGACCGGGACGGACTGCGGCAGCTCCGGAGGTGGCCGCTCATCGACGTACTCGGGGCGGTCCGGCGACCGGGGCGGTACGTGGTCGAGTTCGGGGCGGCGAGGGGACACGGGCGGTTCCGCGGGAGGCGCCGGCTCGGGTGTGTTCGCCGCGATGGCCGCCAGCAGCCACAGGCCGTCCCTGACCTCTCTCGGCGTCAGGTCGCGGGACTCCGGGCCACCCGGGTCGACGGGCATTTCAGTGCCCCTGCTGGTTCAGCTGCTGCCACAGCGCCTCGACCAGCGACGGCCAGCCGGGGTCGTCGGCCTGGTAGGCGCCGGACGTCGCCAGGAAGATCGCGTCGAGCAGCTTGTCCGCCGGCAATCCGCCGAGCGCGGCGCGACGCGCGACAAAGTCTTCGATGAGCACTCCCCGGTGCGACGGATCCAGTGCGTGCGCGGCGACGATGGCGGCCAGCTGCGCCGGATTCGGATCCTTCATCTCCAAGCGCAGGCACCGGCGCAGCAAAGCGGGCGGGAAGTCCCGCTCGCCGTTGCTGGTGATGACGACGACGGGGAACGCCGAACACCGGACGACGCCGTTCTCGATCCGGGCGGTGTGGCCGGGGTCGGCCGTGAACACCTCGGCCACCGGCGACTGGCGCGCGTCTCGCGCGAGCTCCGGGATCAGGAACTCGCCGTCCTCGAAGATCGACAGCAGGTCGTGGGGCAGGTCGGATTCGGCCTTGTCGAGCTCGTCGACCAGGAGCACCCGGGGCAGCCGGCGCGGGAGGAACGCGGTCCCGAGCTCGCGCAACCGGACGAAGTCGCCGATGGGCGGTTCCTCCGCGCCCGCCTCCCCCGGGCCGGCGCGGCGTGCGGCCGACGCCTGCAACCGGCCGATGGCGTCGTAGTCGTACTGCCCGGACTTCAACGTGGTCTGGGAAGTGATCGACCAGCGGAGCACCCGGCCGAGCCGCAGCTCGCGGGAGATCCGGTAGGCCAGGCTCGATTTGCCACTGCCGGGTTTGCCGGTCACCAGCAGGGGACGTCGCAGGTACAGGGCGGCGTTGACCATGTCGACTTCGGCGCGGTTGGCGTGCCCGGCGGTGAAGCTCAGTTCGACGCCCAGGCGCCGGTCGGTCTCTGCCTCGTCCTGCGGCACGTCGGCCGAGAGCGATTCGTCGTCCCGCCGGAAGTCGCGCCACGGCGGTGGCGGCGGTAGCCGGTCGGCCAGATGCGTGTCCTGCAGCGGGTGCCCGGTACCCCGGTAGATCCACCACTCGGGCGTGTGATCAGGAAGCGCGGTCGCGCTCATCGGCACCCCCTCCCCCGGCCGGGCCGTTTCCACCGCCGCCGAGGGGGAGCGTGCGGCTCGGGTCGTCCCATAGCACCACCAGATCCCCTATGACGCCGTCATCCGGGGATGACGACCGATTTCCCAATGCGTCGAGACGGTGCTTCCGGGTCAGTGCCGGTAAATTCCCCAAATCATCACTACCGGCCAACCAGGCTACCACCTCCCGCACGACTTCCGAAGAGACCGTGGGGTGCCAGACTATGACCGGCAGACCGGCGCGCAAAGCGGCAAAAAGCTCATCGCGCCCGGGAATCGGGCTCACCGGCGGGGTACCCGTCAGAACGGTCATGAGCCACTGCTCGTCACTGAGAATCGCGTCGAGGCGGTGATGATCTTCGGTGTCCTCCCGGTCGCAGAAATACACTCGTTCGAACGACGGCTCCTGCGTCCAAGCAGCCCATCGCCGTCGCCAAACCCGGTGCGAACGGGGGGAGCTCATCCGTTCCAGTGAACGAATAACCGTCGGGTAGGTCAGATACAGCGGTTGAGGCTCCCCGATGTCACGCTGCGTGTTCCAGGCGTGCACCGGAAGGTCCAGCAGCACGCGCGGAAGCACGAACTCCAGAACGGCTTCGGCGTCGCGCGTCGACCACGCCACTTCTGCCGCCGAGACCACTTTCGCCACTTCGTTCTCGAGCCCGGCCGATGTTGTCGACACCGTTTCGCCACGAGGCGGCGGCCACTCGGCGGGATCGTCCTGACGCCAGTGCGAAATTTCGTACCGGTCCTCGTCGACCGGGTCGGGACTGATCATGATGGTCAAGTGCAGCCGCCCGGACACGGACGGCGTGACGCGGGCCCGAAGATCCCGCAGCGCACCGTCGAGCCGCAGCCGGTGCGCCTGTCCGTCAGCCCATTTCCGGAGCTGGGCGGCCAATCGGTCGTCGCACTCGGCCGCGATCAGCTCGGCGAAGGCCACGACCGGGGGCAGCTCCCCGGGGGCGGCGTTGAAGTCCGCAAGACCGAAGAAAGCTTCGGCCGCGTCCGCGTAGTGCGGTGCCGGCACGACATACCGGGCGGCACGGCGAACGGCCGCACGGAGCCCGGGCGGCGAAATTCCCTCGAGCTGACGGCGAACCCACTCCTGTTCCGCTTCCGATACCACATCCCGCAACGGCAGGGAATCCACCAAAGCGCGGAACTCCGTGCATTCCTTCGTACCCGGCCGGAGGAACTCCAGCACATCGGCCAATACCGGAAGGCCCTCTTCGATCCCGCTGCACCCGTTCACGATTTCGATCAACTGGGCTCGCGGCGCCAGCTGGTCCGGCACGGTGAACGGATTGTCCAGCGCTCTCCTGAGCTCCGCGACCATCAACGTGCGGATCGACTTGTCATCTGCGAAACCGGCCACCACCAGTACGTCGACGAGCGCACGGCGCACAGCGATACCGATTTGGGGGCGCCCTTGCGTCGTCGACACGGCGTACCACCTCCCGCCCCCGCGAAGTGCCCCGAAGATCGCGAGTCTACCTATCCGGCGTACCGCGAAAAGAGGCAAAAGGCGGACAACTGCTAACGAACCCCGAACGTCGAACGGCTCGCAATCACCGAGCCGAGGTTCTCGACCTGCGGCGACGCCGGGTCGAGCACGCGCACCGCGGCGAGCAATTCCTCCAGCCCGCCGTGGTAACGCTCGCACGTACGTGCCAGTTCGATCACGTGCAACCGGTCTTCCGCCTGGTGCGGAACCGCGTCGGCGATCTCGCGCCGGGAAAACCCCCGCAGCAGGACCCGGCGGCTTTCCGCGTTGCGCACGCATTCGACTGCCAGCAGCGCATCGACCAGTGCCGTGAACGGCATCGGCCGATCTCCCCGTTCGACGGGTGGCGCCGTTGCCGACACCGTGATCCGGGCGGCCGGGGCCCCCAAGAGGCGCAGCCAGGCCGATGCTGTCGTCTCCTTGACCACGGCCAGGACGTTGCGGTACGAGTCGGGGTCTGCCGCGGGATCGTGTTTCACGACGTCCTGGAAGAACGCGTCCGAAGCGATGAGGGCCAGGTCCGCCCCGGACTGCTTCTGCGCCGCCTTCGCCACCTGCGCGTCGAGCAGCCGGAAGGTGAAGCTGACCGCCGGGCTGACCGACCCGTGGCTGCCCTGGTGCACTTCCCCCGCGTTGAGCGCCATTCGCAGCCGGATGCGGGCGCCGTCGGCGTGGACGGCGTTGTGGCGACGCAGCTCGCCGAGCATCCGCTCGGGCAGCTGCGCCACCAGGTCGGCCTTGGCGATCTCCGGGGGCAGCAGGATCATCGCGCCGTCGCCGGTGTTCTCGACGAAGCAGACGTCCCACGGGATACCCGTTTCCGCGAACGCCGTGCGCAGCACCGCCCACAGCGCCTCGTGCACCACCCTCAGGTGGGCGACAGTGCGGCTCGGATCGTTGTAACCGGCGATGTCGACGGCCATGATCGTCCGGTGCAGCGCGGCCGGATAGGAATGCACGGCCCACCTCCCCACGTCCCGTCGCTCATTGTCCCAGACCTATGCACCCTCGGCCATGTTCGCGCAGGGCGTTATGGCGAAACGGGGCCTCCTTGTCCTTGTTTCGTCCATAATTCGGCGTGCCCACGACACGCCTGCACCTGGTGAGCGCGGATGAGGA
>Ga0070663_100001309_pt1 | contig 13616 bp, 11 predicted proteins | sample KBSC63metaG_FD_65646 | JGI IMG/M metagenome (GOLD analysis project Ga0070663, IMG submission 65646) | Corn rhizosphere microbial communities from Kellogg Biological Station, Michigan, USA - KBS C6-3 metaG | ecosystem: Host-associated > Plants > Roots > Rhizosphere > Soil ...
CTGCGGGCGAAGGAGCTTGCTTCGCGCCTGGGCGGAATCTTTTCCGATCGCTTCTACATCGAATTGCAACGCGCTGGTCAACCCGGTTGCGAGGCGCACGTTCGTGCGGCCGTGCCATTGGCGGCTGAATTGAATTTGCCGGTGGTTGCGACGCATCCGATTCAATTCCTCGCCCCGGAAGACTTTGAAGCGCATGAGGCCCGCGTGTGCGTGGCCGAAGGTGAGACGCTCACCAATCCGCGTCGCATCAAGCGCTTTACACGCGAACAGCATTTCAAGACGCAGGCACAGATGGAGGCGCTGTTCGCCGACATCCCGAGCGCGCTCGCCAACAGCGTCGAGATCGCCAAGCGCTGCAATCTCACGCTGGTGCTCGGCAAGCCGCAATTGCCGAATTTTCCGACGCCAATCATTGACGGCGCGCCGATGCCGATGGCGGACTACTTCCGTGTCGCATCGCACGATGGATTGAAGGAGCGCCTGGTTCAGCTTTATCCCAACGAGGACCAGCGTGAGAAGGAGCGCCAGCGCTATGTAGACAGACTCGACTTCGAGATCAACACCATCTTGAAGATGGGCTTCCCGGGTTATTTCCTGATCGTCGCGGACTTCATCAACTGGGCGAAGAACAACGGCTGCCCGGTAGGGCCGGGGCGTGGATCGGGCGCCGGTTCGCTCGTGGCCTACGCGCTCAAGATCACCGACCTCGACCCGCTGCGCTACAACCTGCTGTTCGAGCGCTTCCTGAATCCGGACCGCGTATCGATGCCCGACTTCGACATCGACTTCTGCCAGGGTAACCGCGATCGCGTCATCGACTACGTGAAGCAGAAATACGGCCGTGACGCAGTGAGCCAGATCGCGACCTTCGGCACCATGGCAGCCAAGGCGGCGCTGCGCGACGTGGGCCGGGTGCTGGGCATGGGGTACGGCTATGTGGATAGCATAGCCAAGCTCGTTCCCGCGCCTCCTGGCAAGAGCGTGACGCTCGCGCGCGTGCCGGACAACCCGGACTCCGGCGTCATTTACGCGCGCAAGGAATCGCCCGAGATCGAGGAGCGCGAGAAGAACGAAGAAGAAGTGGCGGAGCTGCTCACGCTCGCCATGCGGCTCGAAGGCGTGACTCGAAACATCGGCATGCACGCGGGTGGCGTGCTCATCGCGCCCGGCAAGATCACCGACTTCTGCCCGCTGTACATGCAGCCCGGCAGCGACAGCGCGGTGAGCCAGTTTGACAAGGACGACGTGGAGGCCGCGGGCCTGGTGAAGTTCGACTTCCTGGGACTCGCAACCCTCACCATTCTCGAACTCGCCAAGGACTACATCCGCGCGCGTCACCCGAGCCAGAAGGACTTCGTGCTCGAGAACATCCCGCTCAACGATCGCAGTGCGTATCAGTTGATGAGCGAGGGCAAGACGGTTGCCGTGTTCCAGCTTGAAAGTACGGGCATGCAACGCATGCTCAAGGACGCCAAGCCAAGCGTGTTCGAGGACATCATTGCGCTCGTGGCCTTGTACCGACCGGGCCCGATGGACCTCATCCCCACCTTCTGCGCTCGCAAGCACGGCCGAGAAGAGGTCGAATACCCGCATCCGCTGATGGAGGAGGTGCTCAAGGAGACCTACGGGATCATGGTCTACCAGGAGCAGGTGATGCAGGTGGCCCAGCGCCTGGGCGGGTACTCGCTCGGCGGTGCAGACTTGCTTCGCCGTGCGATGGGCAAGAAGAAGGTCGAAGAGATGGCCGAGCACCGCGCCATCTTCGCGGCCGGCGCGGCCAAGAACAACATCAACGAGTCGAAGGCCAATGAGATCTTTGACTTGATGGAAAAGTTCGCGGGCTACGGCTTCAACAAGTCGCACGCCGCCGCCTACGCCTTGCTCGCGTATCACACTGCATGGCTCAAGGTGAAATACCTGGCCGAATTCACCGCGGCCAACATGAGCGTCGCTCTCGATGACACCGACAAGCTCAAGATCTTTCACGACGACGCGGTGGCGCTGGGCATTTCCTTCGAGCCGCCCAATGTCAACACAGGCGGGTACCGCTTCGAGCCGGTGAACGACAAAGTCGTTCGCTACGGATTGGGCGCCATCAAGGGCACTGGACAGAGCGCCATCGAAGCGATCATTCAGGCTCGTAACGAGGGCGGTGCGTTCAAGTCGCTGTTCGATTTCTGCACGCGGGTCGATCGAGCGCGGATCAACAAGCGAACGGTCGAGGCATTGATCAAGGCCGGTGCGTTCGACTGTCTGGGGCTCGATCGTGCACTGCTCGTCGCAAGCATTGCACTCGCTTTCGACTATGCCGACACGCAGCATGCCAACGCCGATCAAGGTGGCTTGTTCGACTTCGGTGATTCGCATGCCGCGTCGACGCAAGAGCCTGAACTCGTGCCCGCAAACCCATGGAGCATCAAGGAGCGTCTCACCTTTGAAAAGGCGGCGCTGGGCTTCTATCTGTCGGGCCATCTCTTCGACCAGAGCGCCGACGAGGTTCGCTTGTTCGCCAAGCGTCGCAATGCGGACATCATCGACAGCCGCGAGCCGCAACTGCTGGCTGGAATCATCAGCGATCTGCGCGTCATCAACGGGCAGCGAGGGCGTGTCGCAATCTTCAAGCTCGATGACAAGACCGAAGCGCTAGAGGCCGTGGCGAACGAGGAGGTTCTCAACGCCAACAAGGAACTCTTGAAGGACGACGAACTCGTCATCATCCAGGGCAAGGTCCAGCCTGATCGCTTCTCCGGTGGCGTGCGTCTGAATGTGCAACAGGTCTGGGATCTGACCGCGGCGCGTTGCCGCTTCGGCAAGTATCTGCGTGTCGAGGTCAACGGCAGCATCCCGCCGGTGGCCGACGTATTGCGAGACTTTCCAACACGCAAGATGATGACGGAACAGGGAGTCTCGACGCAGGGTCTCACTGTTCGCCTAGTGCTCGAACGCGGCAGCGCTCGCGGGGAACTCGACCTCGGCGACGAAGGGAAATTTTTCCCGAGCGATGCAGCAATTGCGCGTTGGGAGGAAGGCAGTCACCGCCGTGCACAGGTGGTATACGAATCGTGACTTGTTGCCGGTTTGGAGGTCGGCACGTGCCTGTGTTCAGGCGTTGATTGAGGACTCTTCCGGAGGCACCTATGAAACGAATCCTTCTTGCTGTCGCGGTCGCCGCTCTTGCGGTTCCGGCTTTCGCGCAGACCAACGTCGGCGTCTCGGTGAACGTGAGCCAGCCTGGACTTTATGGCCGCATCGACATCGGCAGCGTGCCCACTCCCCCGGTGCTCGTATACCCACAGCCTGTGGTGATTACACAGACTCCCGTTGTGGTGCACCAAAGTCCGATCTACCTGCATGTGCCTCCAGGACACGAAAAACATTGGGACAAACACTGCGCCAAGTACAACGCTTGCGGCCAGCCGGTGTACTTCGTGCGGGAAGATTGGTACCAGCAGCACTACGTTCATGAGCGCGATCACGGCCGTGATGGTGACGACGATCACGATCGGCGCAAGCATGGCAAAGGTCATGACAAGGGCCACAAGCACGACGACCGTTGAGATCGTGTCGGGCTGAACTATGTTGCATCTGTGCCGACCTTCGGGCTGAACCTGATCAGTCATTACATGGTCGCTGTCTAAACTGCGACATGCCCGATATTCCAAGCACCGGTCTCATCCTGACAGGCGGTGGCGCTCGCGCCGCCTACCAGGTGGGCGTGCTTGATGCAGTGGCCAGCATCCGCCGCCACAGCGACGCGCCACTGGAGAATCCATTTCCTGTGATCGCAGGCACCTCTGCCGGTGCAATCAACTCCACTGCGCTCGCCTGCGGCGCGGACAACTTTGACAACGCGGTTGGCGGGCTCGTTCACATCTGGCGCAATTTCCGCGCCGAGCAAATCTATCGGGCGGACTCCATCGGCGTCATTCGTACTGGCGCACGCTGGTTGACGATGATGTCGGTCGGCTGGATGATCGCCCGTTTCCGCCTTGCGCGTCCGCGCTCGCTGCTCGATAACAGCCCTCTCGACATGCTGCTGGCCAAGCTTATCGACACAAGGCGCCTGAAGCAAATGATGCACGATGGCCACGTCCAGGCTCTGGCGGTCACCGCTTCGAGCTACGGCTCTGGCATGCACGTGACCTTCTACGACACGGTGAAAGACGTTGTGCCGTGGACACGCTCGCAGCGCATCGCCGTTAGAAGCGACGTCAGCGTGCCGCATCTGTTGGCCTCGTCGGCGATCCCCTTTGTCTTTCCCGCTGTGCCGCTGGTCATCGACGGGCGCATCGAATATTTTGGCGACGGGTCAATGCGGCAATCAGCACCCATCTCGCCCGCGGTGCACCTTGGCGCCGAACGCATCCTCGTCGTGGGTGCGGGTCGAATGCACGAGCCGGTTGGTGAGCGGCCCTTAAGCAGCGAATACCCTAATCTTGCGCAGATCGCCGGTCATGCGCTGTCCAACATCTTTCTCGATGCGCTTGCTGTCGATGTCGAGCGGCTGCAACGCGTCAACAGCACGCTCGGACTGCTGTCGCCCGAAGCACGGTCGCGCACCAGCCTGCGGCCCATCGATGTATTAGTGATTGCGCCCAGCAAGCGATTGGACGACATCGCCGCCAAGCACATCGGCAGCCTCCCAGCTCCTATCCGCGCGCTGCTGCGAGGCGTTGGTGTTTCGGGTCGCGGCGATGATGCGCGCGGGGCCGCGCTCGCGAGCTATCTGCTCTTCGAAGCGCCATACACGCGCGAGTTGATGGCCCTCGGGCGATCGGACACTTTCGCGCGCCGCGATGAGGTGATGGCCTTCTTCGGATGGCAACCTCGCAGCCCCCTCACCACGCGACCAGCCACCGAGCACGAGACGGTCGCTGCCAAATAGAAGTCGCCCCGGTGCCGGGGCGTTTCTTCGATGCTCTCTCAACTTTTTGAGATGAGCCTCATGGCATCAAAGTGATGTCTGTTTCTTGCTCGCGTTGGCATCGGAAGCCTTTTCCGCAGACTTCGCGGCCTTGTCGCCCTTTGCAGCCTTTGTTGTCTTGGCTGTTTTGGCTTTTCCCTTGGTCTTCGCAGTCTCGCCTGTCGACTTGTAGGCCTCGCCACCGACAGTCAGCCCGGCGTTGGACAGCTTGGTCGCACGCGCATCCTTGATGCCGTGCATGCGCTGCTGCACATCGGCCCAATCCTTGAATGCGCCTTTCTTGCGCTCATCAATGATCTTGCCGGCGGTGACCGTGCCCAGACCTTTGACGGCTTCCAATTCAGCCTGATCGGCCTTGTTGATGTCGACCGATGCGAATGCAGCGGCAGCGAAGAAGGACAGGATGATGGCGACGAATTTCTTGAACATGGTGTAGTTGCTCCTCGGAGTTGCTTTGGTTGATGGTCACGGCATCCTTGCCGTGCCGTGTTTCAACGAGGCGTTGACGAGAAGCGTTGTCCCACCGAAGCGGGACGACAAGCACCCTACAAAGTGCGATCCATCCAATGGACGTATTGCTCGACACCGGACGCAACGTCGGCGAAAGCATGCTGGCAACCCACGGCGCGAAGCCTCGCGAGGTCGGCCTGCGTGAAGCATTGGTATTTGCCGATGAGCGCTTCGGGGAATGGGATGTATTCGATAAAGCCCTGCCCCACGAGTTCTTCGAGTGACATTGCGCTTTCGCCCTTCAGCTTGCGAGACGCGTTGACCGTTGCCACTGCCACGTCGTTGAAGGGCTGCGCGCGACCGCTTCCAAGATTGAAGATGCCGATTGCCTGCGGGTTCTGCAGGAACCACAGGTTGACGGCCACCACGTCGTCCACGAATACGAAGTCGCGCGACTGCTCGCCCTGCGCATACCCGCCGTACTCGCCGAAGAGCTTGACCTTGCCGCTGTCGCGGAACTGGTTGAAGTGATGGAAGGCGACGGAGGCCATCCTTCCCTTGTGCTGCTCGCGCGGTCCGTAGACGTTGAAGTAGCGAAAGCCCGCTACCTGTGTTTTTGCGGTGGGCAGCATACGCCGGACCACGTTGTCGAAGAGCAGCTTCGAGTAGCCGTAGACGTTGAGCGGTTGCTCGAACTGTGGCTCTTCGCGAAATGATGCGCTGCCGCCGTAGGTCGCTGCGGACGACGCGTACAAGAGCCGGGTGCCTTGCGCCTGGCATGCTTCGAGCAAGTCCTTGGAGCACCGGTAGTTGGTGTCCATCATGTAGCGACCGTTGTGCTCCATCGTGTCGGAGCAGGCCCCCTCATGCAGCACTGCGTCAACGCGGCCGAACTCGCCCTTGGCGAACCGTGTGTAGAACTCGCTTCGGTCGAAGTAATCCGACAACTTCGCGCCCAGCAGGTTGCGGTACTTCCCACCGTCGGTGAGATCGTCGACTGCAATCACGTCGTCGATGCCGACTGCATTGAGTCCGTGAACGATGTTGCTGCCGATCATTCCGGCCGCGCCGGTGACCACGACTTTCATTCGCTGATCCTCATTGAAAACCGTTCAAGGTCTTTTGCTCCCTCTTCCTCTGGGAGAGGGCCGGGGTGAAGGCCGTGGACGGTGGAATAAAGCCATGGCTTGCCATTCACTGCAGCCCCTCCGCCCAACTCCCAGAAGGAGCCAAGACAAACTTTTAAAGGGTGCATCTGAGACCTCATCCGAAAAGCTCTTCGTAGGTCACGCCCGCCGTACCGAACTTTCCGACGACGATTCCGCCGGCGCGGTTGGCCACAGGCATGGCCTCTCGAAGGCTCAGACCGCTGGCGAGCATGGCGGCGAGCGTCGCGATGACCGTGTCGCCTGCACCGGTAACGTCGAACACTTCCCGTGCCTGCGCCGGCACCTGGGCATGGCCTGCGGCATCGAAGAGGGACATGCCTTCTTCGGAACGAGTGAGCAGCAGTGCGTCGATGTGCAATTGCTGCCTGAGGTTCTGTGCCCGTTCGTGGAGTTGCTCCTCATTTGACCAGGGCCCGACCACCTGAGCGAGTTCTGCGCGATTGGGCGTCACCACGGTAGCGCCTGCATAGCGCGTGTAGTCGTGACCCTTGGGGTCGATCAGCACCGGCTTCTTGGCGGTCCGTGCGAGCTCGATCATCCGAGGAATGTGCTCCAGTCCGCCCTTGCCGTAGTCGCTGAAGAGCACGGCGCCATGCTGCGGCAGTACGAGTTCGAAATCGCTCAGCATGCCGGCCAGCACTTCGTGGTCGGGTTGGTTCTCGAAGTCGATGCGGATCAATTGTTGCGACCGGCCAATGACGCGCAGTTTGACGATGGTGTAGAGCTGAGGATCTTCGCCGAGCAATGTGGTGACGCCTTCGCGCTCGAGCAAATGTCGTAGCTTTCGCGCGGGTTCGTCGTTGCCGACCACGGTGAGCAGCGTGGCCTGCGCACTCAGCGTCTTGACGTTGAGGGCCACATTGGCAGCGCCGCCCAGTCGCTCTTCTTCGCGGTTCACGCGCACCACAGGCACCGGTGCTTCTGGCGAGATGCGATCCACGGCGCCGAACCAGTAGCGGTCGAGCATCGCGTCGCCCACCACCAGCACGCGCGATGCGGCCAACTTGCTGCGATCGACGATGGACTTCATTAGAGATCCTCCAATCGCTGAGTCGGGTAGCTGTCCCAGTTCAGGCAACCGGGGCATTGCCAAAAGTAGTTCTGCGCCTCGAAACCGCAGGCTGCACAACGATAGCGCTGAAGCGGTTTCGCTGCGTAGGCGATGGCTGATTCGATGCTTTGCGCGTCAGGGTCTTCAGCCGAGCCGTGCTCGGCGGCGCGTAACTTCAGGAGCTCGCGGGCGGCGGACAGGCTGGGGTGTTTTTGCAGGTGATCGGCGACGCGCCGGCGCTGCGAGGATGCTTGCCCATCAAGCAGGCCGATGGCGGCAATCAGATCGAGTGATGGCGCCTTTTGATACAGCGCCTGCAGCTCTGCAAGCGCTCGAGGTCCTTCGCCGGCTTCGATGGCGCTGCAGGCGTAGTCGCGGGCGACGAGGGAAAAGGCATGCGGATGCGTCACCAGCAACTGATGCCAAGCTTGCATCGCCTGAACATGATTGCGGGCAACGCGTGCACGCTCGCCTGCGAGCACCAGCGGCCGTGCCGCCTGCGGCGCGGCGTCACGCGCCTTGCGAAGCGCCTCGTCGCCATCGCCGATCTGGCCCCGGCCATCGGCTTCCAGTGCGAGTTCGCACCAGTAGTGCGCGATGCGCGATGCATACGAGCCGGTGCCGCCGCTGCGTTCGAGCTTGTTTGCATCTTCGACAGCCGCACGCCAGTCGCGTGAACGTTCGTGCAAGGTCAAGAGCGCCAGGCGAGCTTCCGTGTCGAATGTCGTGCCTTCCAAAGCTTTCCACGCTCCTTCGGCCCGATCGAAGAGGCCGGCCTTCATGTAGTCCTGTGCGAGTCCGTGCTGTGCGCGGTCGCGCTCGGCGACCGGAAGATCGGCCCTGTTCAGCAGATGTTCGTGAACGCGGACGGCTCGTTCGTACTCACCGCGACGCCGAAAAAGATTGCCAAGCGCAAAGTGCAGATCCGATGTGTCGGGATCATGCTGAACCGCCTCGATGAACGCGTCGATGGCCTTGTCCTGCTGCTCGTTGAGGAGGAAGTTCAGTCCTTTGAAATACGCCTTGGGCGACTCGTGCTGTTCGCGCTTCCATTGCCGCAGGTCAAGGCGCGACGCCATCCACCCGAGGGCGAAGGCCACCGGCAGTCCGAGCAGGACCCACTGAAGGTCAAAGTCCATCGCGGGGCGGGTGGTCGGTGTGAGAGACCTGAGTGACCGCGGGCGTGACCACCGGCTTGTCGACGACGACCGCGGCGCTCGCTTGCGTGCGGCGGGCCACGCGCCAGTGCCTCCACCAGCTCGGAACCATCGCGAAAACGCCGAAGGCGCAGCCCAGCCCGAAGGCAGCAAGCACGATGAACACCATGGGCGCACGCCATTCCTGACCGAAGAACCACTTGACGCTAGCGTCGTGCTGGTTGTTCAGTGCAAAGGCGAACAGGGCAAAAAAAACGAAGGCTCGTAAGAGCCAAATGAAGAACCGCATCGCATCTCCCGGGCCGATTCTAGTGTCGCGTCAAGCCGCAAGTATCGGTTGATGGCGACGCTGTCTCGAGAGCAGCGAGCAGCCGACACTTGAGGCTTGACGCGACACTAGATCCGGCGCCTTTTGGCGTGCTGCTGGGACATGCTTACGAAATAGTCTCAGCCTCTCCAGAGGAGAGCTGGTGGCTCAAGCGCCTGAAGAAGGTGTACTTGTGACGGGTTCTGCTGCTGGCTCGTCGAGCACAGGCACCTGGGCATCGACCGACTCGCGAAGAGCCTTGCCCGGTTTGAAATGAGGAACGAGCTTCTCAGGAATCACCACCTGCTCACCGGAGCGGGGATTGCGCCCCACCCGCGGTGGGCGCCGGTTGATTGAGAAGCTGCCGAAACCACGGATCTCGATGCGGTGGCCGCGCGCGAGCGCATCAGATATCGCGTCGAGGATCGTCTTGACCGCGAACTCGGTGTCGCGGTGGGTCAACTGACTGAAGCGCTCGGCCAGTTGGGCCACGAGATCTGAACGGGTCATGTCAAGCCTGTATCGCGCGCTTCGCCGACCCAGCCCTCCCCGCAAGGCGGAGGGCTGGGAGGAGAGGGCGCGCGGTTACCAAGGGTTCGGCGTTCAGAAAGTCAACGGAATCAACCGTTGTCCTTCTGGTTGTCCAGCTTCGCGCGAAGCAGGGCGCCGAGGCTCGTGGTACCAGCAGTCTCACGCTCGTTGCTCTGTGACAGGCGCTGCATGGCTTCTTGCTGGTCGGCGTTGTCCTTGGCCTTGATCGACAACTGAATCGAGCGCGTCTTGCGGTCGATGTTGATGATCAGCGTCGAGACTTCGTCGCCTTCCTTCAGCACATTGCGCGCATCTTCGACGCGGTCGCGGCTGATTTCGGAAGCACGCAGGTAGCCGGTCACGTCGTCGTTGAGCTGGATTTCAGCGCCACGTGCATCCACAGTCTTGACCTTGCCGTTGACGATCATGCCGCGGTCGTTGATTGATGTGTAGCTCGTGAATGGATCGGAGTCGAGCTGCTTGATGCCCAGCGAAATGCGCTCCCGTTCCACGTCGACGGCCAGCACAACGGCCTCGACTTCCTGGCCCTTCTTGTAGTTGCGAACGGCGGCTTCACCCGGCTCGTTCCAGGACAGGTCCGACAGGTGAACCAGGCCGTCAATGCCAGCGGCAAGACCAACGAACACGCCGAAGTCGGTGATCGACTTGACGGGCCCCTTGACCTTGTCGCCACGTTGCACGGTGGTCGCGAATTCTTCCCACGGATTGGCCTTGCACTGCTTCATGCCCAGGCTGATGCGGCGCTTGTCTTCATCGATCTCGAGGACCATGACTTCGACTTCGTCTCCAAGCGAAACAATCTTGTTGGGGGCGACGTTCTTATTGGTCCAGTCCATTTCGGAGACGTGCACCAAGCCTTCGATACCTGGCTCGATTTCGACGAATGCGCCGTAGTCGGCGATGTTCGTGACCTTGCCGAACAGGCGCGTACCGGTGGGATAGCGGCGCGAAACGCCGTGCCACGGGTCGTCGCCCAGTTGCTTGATGCCCAGCGAAACGCGGTTCTTCTCGACGTCGAACTTGAGGACCTTGGCGGTGAGTTCCTGACCGACTTGCACTACTTCGCTCGGGTGACGTACGCGGCGCCATGCCATATCGGTGATGTGCAGCAGGCCGTCAATGCCGCCCAGGTCCACGAACGCACCGTATTCGGTGATGTTCTTGACCACGCCGTGGACGATGGCCCCTTCGGAAAGGGTTTCGAGCAACTTGGCGCGTTCTTCACCCATCGACGCTTCGACGACAGCGCGGCGCGACAACACGACGTTGTTGCGCTTGCGGTCGAGCTTGATGACCTTGAACTCCATGGTCTTGCCCTCGAACGGGCTCATGTCCTTGACGGGACGCGTGTCGAGGAGCGATCCGGGCAGGAATGCACGGATGCCGTTGACGAGGACGGTCAGGCCGCCTTTGACCTTGCCGGAGACCGTGCCGGTCACGAATTCGCCGGATTCGAGCGAATTTTCAAGCGACAGCCACGAGGCCAGGCGCTTGGCCTTGTCGCGCGACAGGATGGTGTCGCCGTAGCCGTTTTCGATCGCGTCGATGGCCACCGACACGAAATCGCCGACCTGGACTTCGAGTTCGCCCTGGTCGTTCTTGAATTCTTCAATGGGAACGTAGGCTTCTGACTTGAGGCCTGCATTGACCACCACGAAGTTGTAGTCAACACGGACGACTTCGGCCGTGATGACCTCGCCACTGCGCATCTCGGAGCGCTTCAGCGATTCTTCGAACAGGGCGGCAAACGATTCGCCGCCAGAGCTGGTGGCAGTTTGGGTTTGGGACATTGGGTAATTCCGGTGCAGCTTACGCTGCGGGTTAAGTTGAAGATCCGACGCTTCGATGTGCTTAGAACAGCACGGAGGGAAAGCGGCGGGCCTGTTTGGTCTTATGACCTGGTCTTGCGGCGGTCTTGTGGACTCAGAAAGACCTGCGTTGTTCCCAGGCATCAAGAACCCATTTCACCGAGTCTTCGATGGACAGGTCCGAGTTGTCGAGGAGCACCGCATCCTGTGCCGGCTTGAGAGGTGCGACGGCCCGGTTTTGATCTCGGGCGTCACGTGCTTCCAAGTCGGCACGAAGACTATCGATACTAGCTGAAATTCCCTTAAGAATCAACTGCTTATGGCGTCGTTCAGCCCGTTTGGCCGCGCTTGCCGTCAGGAACACTTTGAGGTCGGCGCCTGGGAAGATGACTGTACCCATGTCGCGTCCGTCGGCCACGAGGCCTGGGACTTTTCGAAACGAGAGCTGAAGCTCGCGTAATGCGCCTCGAACGGTTGGTAGCGCTGAAATCTTGGAGGCCATCGAGCCGACGGCTTCGTCGCGCAGCAGGTCACTCACTTCCTCGCCAGCCAAGCGGATGCAGCCGTCTTCAAAAGCCAGGTCGAGCGTTGCCGCAAGCATAGCCACGGCGCGCTCATCGGCAGAGGTCAGTCCGGCCCGCATGGCGGCCAGCGCAGTCGCCCGGTAGACAGCACCCGAATCGAGAAAGTGATAGCCCAGCGCTTGAGCCACCGCGCTTGCGACCGTACCTTTGCCGGACGAACTCGGCCCGTCCACGGCAAGAACCGGGATGAGCGGCGTGTCAGTTTCGACAACCGAAAACAGGGTCTCGAAGTAGTGCGGAAAGGTCTTGCCGACGCACTTTGGATCGAGGATGCGCACTGGCGCTGGCGGCTTCGCTCGTGCGAGCGAGTTGAACGCCGCGAGCGAAAAGCACATGGCGACGCGGTGGTCGTCGTAGGTGTGAATGGCAGCGGCCCGCCAATGGGCGGGCGGCGAGACTTCGATGAAATCCGCGCCTTCCGCCACGGTGGCGCCGAGCTTGCGAAGTTCCGTCGCCATGGCCACGATGCGGTCCGTTTCCTTCACCCGCCAGCTTGCGATGTTGGTGAGCCGGGTGGTGCCTTTGCCGTACAGCGCCATTACCGCAAGCGTCATGGCCGCATCGGGGATGTTGTTGCAGTCCAGGTCGATCGCCTTCAAGGGCCAGGCGCCACGCTTTACTTCCAACCACCCTGAGCCGCTGGACACGCTCGCCCCCATGGCCCGAGCAGCGTCGACAAAGCGAATGTCTCCTTGGATCGAATCCAACCCCACACCTTCGATGCGAATCGGCGAATCGGTTGCGGCGATCGCCCCCAGCGCGACAAAGTATGACGCCGACGATGCATCGCCTTCGACGTGAATGTTGCCGGGTGACCGATAGGCGCTTCCCTGTGGGATGGTGAATCGTTCCCATCCGTCACGCTGTACCTCGATGCCAAAGCGCGTGAGCAGATTGAGCGTGATCTCGATGTAAGGCTTCGATATGAGTTCGCCCTCGACCTCGATGATTACCGGCGAGGTCGCGCTCACCAGCGGCAGAGCGAGCAGCAAGGCGGTGAGGAATTGGCTCGACACGTCACCGCGCACGCGGATCGGGGCGGTGGTGCGCACGCTTCCTGACCCAGCGGATAGGCGAAGCGGTGGATAGCCGTCGGTGCCAAGGTAGTCGATGCGGCATCCGAGTTGGCGAAGCGCATCGACCAGGTCGCCAATGGGGCGCTCGTGCATGCGTTGCACGCCACTCAACTCGAAGCGGCCGCCCTGCGTAGCCGTCATCACGGCGAGTGCGGCCGAAAGGGGGCGCATGGCCGTGCCAGCATTGCCGAGGAACAACTTGGCATCGCGATTCTTGAGGCGCCCCCCCAACCCGCCGATGCGCAACGTCTCCCCCGGTGTATCGATTTCGCAGCCCAACTCGCGCAACGAGGCGAGCATCACCCGCGTGTCGTCGGAATCGAGCAGGTCGTGGACAACGGTGGTGCCGGAACTCAAGCCAGCGAGCAAGAGCACGCGGTTCGAGATGCTCTTTGAGCCAGGAAGGCGCACTGTGCCGCCGGCCTTTAGCAGCGGTGGAAGATCGAGAAACGGCGTGCTGTACATGTCCAAACTGCTAGTGTCGCATCAAGCCTCAAGTGTCGGCTGCTCGCTTGCTCTCGAAGCGCATTGCGGCGTT
>Ga0070663_100001321_pt1 | contig 13564 bp, 14 predicted proteins | sample KBSC63metaG_FD_65646 | JGI IMG/M metagenome (GOLD analysis project Ga0070663, IMG submission 65646) | Corn rhizosphere microbial communities from Kellogg Biological Station, Michigan, USA - KBS C6-3 metaG | ecosystem: Host-associated > Plants > Roots > Rhizosphere > Soil ...
ACGGTGAACGGTTTGCGGCACTGGTAGCACTTGTAGAGGCCCTTGCGGGTGGACTTGCCCTGCATCTTGCTGATGCGCTCGACACCGCCGCAGTGCGGACAAGTCGGGCCTTCCGGCCAAACCCGCGCCTCGACATATGCGAACGCCGCGTCTTCGTCGTGAAAGTGAGGGGCTGAAAGTGCGCTTGCCATTGTCCGTTCCTCTGTTGGAACCGGATTAGGCCGCTAAAGTGGGTATGTCAAGTATAATAACGCGAAAAAATGTGGGGACCGAGACTCTTCGGACTCACATTTGCCTGATCGTCGACTCTGGACGCAGCGGCAGGTCCTAAACTTTGATCGTCCGCATCGGGTTGGTCATGGTCCCCCTGCGGACGGCCTACAGCCTTCAGGGAGGGCGTCTTGCTGATTTGGCTCAATCCTTGGGGGCGTGGGCGCGCTGCTCTTCCGTTTGGGGGCCCTCCGCATAATGGCCTTCGGCTGTCGCTTCGACCGCCTCATGGAGACCTTCGACGTAGTGGATGAAGGTGACGTAGCTGGCGACGTAAGCGCGCCCGGCTGCAAGGTCCTGCGAGCTAAATCCGCGCTTGCTCTGGAGGTCGGCAAAGCGCTCGGCGATCCCCCGCTCGATCTCTTTCGACACAAAGGCTTTCAGTTGGTCGGCAGAGCCGCTGGCGACGGCTTTGTCGGCAAGCGGAATGGCCGGCCCTAAATCGCGACCCGCTGGCTTGAGACCGGTATAGGCTGCGCCTTCGCCAGCACGGTGCACTCTCACCAGAGTCTCGAAGAAATAGCGGTCGGCGAGCTCGCGGGCTTGCGGGCCAAACTTGCGGACGGAAATCGCCTCGGCAAAAGCCCGGCGGATTTCGGCTTCGTCTTTCGGCTGCACCCAGATGAGGACGGCGTTCGGATCACCGGACTGGAGCGCGACCCGCGCCGCGGCAACGACGGGACCATCGATGCCGTCGCAATGCGCAAGCGCCGGAGACGGAAAGAGAAGTGCGGCTGCAGCTGCAACGACCGCCAGTATTCGCCCCTGCATCATGGCCTCCAGACAACCAGGAATTGGCTTCGAATAGGGGCAAATTCGACGCTCGTAGCTAGGTGATTGTCCGGACCCGGCGCGCGGCATCGCCGGCCTTTTCCATCAGCTTGATTACCTTGGGGAAACGTCCATATTGACGGTATGACTGGTTACACCCAGCCCAGACGGCCCGAGCTGCATCCAGGCAGCAGCACGGCACGATTCTAGCGCCCTGAGCGACCGCGCACGCGCGCGGCCGCCCGCTCGGGGCTTACCCAAATGAACCGCGCTCCGCATCAAAGGGAGCGCCATCACCATCGGGCGACGGCCAACAGGCGAGCAGGACAGCCGCACCGCGCCCACCGGGAGCAGAATCGTGATTACGCAGCGTTTCACAGTCGAGTTCGATCGACGCACCGTCGGGATCGCCGTGCGCGTTCCGGGCGGTTTCATCTTCTATTCTTCGGACGACCGGTTCGAAGAAGTGGATGGGCGGATGTTCCCCCGCGCCCGCGCCATCGAGCGCGAGCTGAGGCGCGTGGCCAAGCGAAACAGGCGGCCGGAGCGCACGGCGGAAGCCAGCCCGTCACTCGCCTGACTCGATCCGGGCCCATTGCCGAATTCAAGGAGACCAGAATGAACTACCCAGCAATGCATGAAGAGGTGCGGGCACTCCGCGCCGACCGGGAGCGGGTCGCCGACCTGCTTTCGCGCTATCCCAAGATAACCGACGACGAGTCCGCGGAAATCGTGACCTTCCTGCGAACCGGCCGCCATCTCGACGTCGGGCTTCTGACCAGCAACGAGGCGCTCAAGCCAAGCCTCGACGCGTTCATGGAGGACCACAAGAGCCACTTCCAGGTGAAGTGGGGCGAAGGCACGCTCGTCGTTGCGGCGATCGCGGCGCTTATCGCCGTCTTCTGGCTCGTGTGGGAGGCGTTCGGATGAGCGCGCAGTCCAGCCTCCCCGCCAACGACGGTCGACCCCCGATCCACCTGCTGGCGTCGGAGTCCGAGCTGGTTGCCGATCTCGCGTTGAAAGCCGAGCATCGGCAACCCGCAGTCGCGGCGATGCTGCTCGAAGAGATCGACCGCGCCGAACTTCATGAGCCGTGCGACATGCCGGGCGGCCACGTGCTGCTCAACACCGACGTGACATTCGTCGACGACAACACTCACCAGGCGCGCACCGTCCGCATTGTCCTTCCTGGCGAGGCGAACATTGCCGAGGGCCGGATTTCAATCCTGACCCCGATGGGCGCAGCGCTCTACGGCCTTGCCGAGGGCGAATGCATCGAGTGGCCGGATCTCGACGGGCATGTCCGGCCGATCCGGATTGTCCGGGTCGGCGACTGCGGTCCGGAGGCTGCCTGAGCCTTGTCAGTCGAGCTCGACCTCCCGGATCGTCGGCACCCCGACGATCCACCAGAGCGCTCCGGCTATGGCGACCGCCGCGGTGACGGCGAAGGCGGTCGTGTAGCCCATCTGCTTGACGATGATTCCGGTGACGATAGGGCCGAAGATGCCCGACGTGTTGCCGATGGCATTCTGAATCCCGACCCACGTCCCCGCCGCCCGCGGGCCGGCGAACATCTGCGCGACCGCATAGGTGTTGAGCGACAGCGCCCCTGTCGCGATGCCCGCGAGGCACAGGAGGATCCCAAGCTCAAGCGGGTCGTTGGCGAGGGCAATCCCGAGGACCGCCACGCCGGCCACGAACTGCCCCGACGCCATCATCCAGCGGCGCATGAGCGCCTCTGGCCTGCCCGCCCGGGTCCATGAATCCGACAGCATTCCGAATCCCAGTGCAGCGACCGCCTGCGCCGCATAGCCAAGCGTAGCGAGGAAGGTCATTTCGCTGATGGTCAGGCCCCGCGAGTTGACCAGGAACAAAGGCAGCCAGCCAAGCAGGAAATAATACATAATTGCTCGCGATGTGAGCGATCGACATCGACCACAGCGGCCATTTCCCGATCAGCGCCGCGACCGGGACGCTTTGCCTGTCAGGCGTTTCGGACCGCTCGAGCTTTCCCGTCGCTGTAAACCAGGGCGCGAGCCACAACAAGGTCACGATCCCGAAGGCGATGAAGATTGCGCGCCAGCCGAGCGAAGCGAGGATAAGGCCGCCAGCGAGCGTTCCCGCAGCTGGCCCGAGCGCGATCCCGAGCGAGAGCGCTGCATTGGCCATCCCGCGCCGTTCCGGCGGGACGTGCCGCGTGATGATCTTAGACGCGCCGGGGAAAGCGATGGTCTCGCCGACGCCGAGCAGAATTCGAAGGACCATCAGCGACGCGAAGCCGCCAACGAATCCGGTGGCGAAGGTCGCCGCCGCCCACAGCAGGACTCCCGCCGCCATTAGCCGGTAAACGGAAAAACGATCGCACAACCAGCCGACGAGCAGCTGCACCGGCGCATAAACCCAGAAAAATGCCGAAAGAACCAGCCCGAAGGCCTCCGGATCGAGTCTCAGCTCGGCTGTCATCAGCGGGGCCGCGATCCCGATCGCCCCACGGTCGACATAATTGAGAAAGACCGCTGCGCCGAGCAATGCGACCAGCGTTACGACTCCGTTCCGTCCAGCCCGCCTGCTTGCCATTTGCGCCATTTCCCCCGACCATCAGACAGCAGCCGTTCATGCAACGGAGAGCAGCTTGGCGCCACCCCAAGCAATGCTTGCGGAGCGGCGGCCATTGGAACGCCCGCTTTTGTGCATGCGTTGCTTCAGTAACCGCTCCCCGATGGAGGCAGCAATGCGTATCGATTTGAAAAGACAGGTGAAGATTGCGGCACCACTGGCAGCGCTAGCGCTCGTTGCCGGCTGCACGACGGCAACCCCTTATCAGCCGCTTGGCGCCACCAACGTCCAGGGTGGATTCACCGACCAGCAGCTGGATTCGACCCATTACCGGGTTAACTTCTTCGGCAACAGCCTGACGTCGCGCCAACAGGTCGAGAACTACCTTCTGTATCGGGCTGCCGAGCTGACCCTGGCGCGCGGCTACAGCTGCTTCACCATGGTCAATCACGACACCGGCGTGCGCACGACGGTCCAGGTGAACCCCTACGGCCCCTATGGCGGCGGCGGCTTCTATTCGGGCTGGCGGCCGTATTGGAGCATGCATGGCCCGTTCGGCTGGTACAATTACGATCCATTCTTCGGAGGCCCCTTCTTCCCGGGCTCTTATGACGTGAATACGATCGACCGCTACCAGGCGATGGCCGACATCGCGGTGGGCAACAACTGCGCGGCCGGTGCGGCGACGTTCAACGCCTCGCAGGTCATCCAGAACCTGCGGCCGTACATCGTCTATCCGCGGCCGCGGCGGTAAGCGACCGGGAGACTAATAGTCGCGCTTCATGGCGGAAATGAACCGCCCGAGGATGGTCTTCGGGGCGGGCTGCTTGATCAGCGTGCCCAGCGCAATGTCCCGGATGTCACCGCTTTTGGAGCCGGCCAGGCAAGCAAGACCGACCAAAGTCGAAAAAGCCGGCCCGCCGTGCGCGTCGGGCAGGCCCGCAAGCGTTCGCGGGCGCCCGACACGCACGGTCCGGCCGAGTACGCCCTGCATGTAGTCGGCGATATTCTTGAGTTCGGCGCCGCCGCCGGTCAGAACCACCGGCCGGCCCACGGGCCCTGAAAAACCAAGATCCTTCAACGCCGAATCCACCTGACCGGTCAGCTCCTCGACGCGGTGGCGGATCACGGTCATCAGCTGCGCGCGCGTGATCCGGATCGGCTCCGCACCCTCTTCCGCGCCGATCGGATTGGCGTCGATCAGCTCATGATTATCGCGCGGGCTCGTCATCGCCGAGCCGTAGAAGCATTTCAGCCGCTCCGCATCGCGGCGGTTGACCCCGAAGGTTGCGGCGATGTCGTCGCTGATGTCCTTGGCGCCGAGCGGGATCGAGCGAAGACCGACGAGGATTCCGCCGAAGTGAAGCGAGACGTTGGTCACACCCGCGCCGAGCTCGACCAGCGCGACGCCGAGCTCGCGCTCTTCTTCCGTCAGGCAGGCAAGGGCCGCGGCGATCGGCGACGCGACGATTGCCTTCACACCCAAGTGCGCGGCGCGGATAATGTAATCGACATTGCGAAGTGGCGGCGCGTCGGCGGCAATGACATGAATGTCGACCCCAAGCCGGTCGGCGTGGAGCCCCACCGGCTGCTGCACCTCTTGCGCCCCGTCGATCGTGTACAGCGCCGGATGCGCGTGGAGCACGACCTTGCCGCCGCGGTCGATCGCCTCACGGCCTGCCATCAGCAACTGCTCGATGTCCGAAGGGTCGATCTGGTGCCCCCCGAGATCGACCTCGACATTGGCGACTTCGCTGACGACTCCGCCGGCGCCGTAGCTAGCCCAGACATCCTCAATGGTGACGCCCGACATGCGCTCGGCCTGTTCGACGGCCTCGCGAACGGCGAACTCGCTCGCCTCGATATCGGTGATGTAGCCGCGCTTGACGCCGTTGCTCTCGCGCTGGCCGGTCCCGAGCACGCGGAGCCGGTCCTCGCCGTCGCGCGTGGCGATGAGTGCGCTCACCTTCGACGACCCGATGTCGAGGGCGGCAATCAGCGGCTGGTCGCTCGTCGGTGCCAACCCGTCAGCCCTGCTTCGTGTTTTGAGAAGACGAAGAAGAAGAGGCGTCAGCCGGCGGACTCGGGAAGCGCACGATCATCTTGCTCGGGAGCCTGAGATCGAAGCGCAGCAGTCCGCGGCCGAGGAGGCCGGTGGACTTGTCGAGGTCGGCAAACTTGCCGAGCGCCTTTTTTGCCGCCTCGTGCCCCTCTGGAAGAGCGATGGTTTCGCCGGTCTGCAGGGTCAGATCCCAGCGCCGTCCGCCGATCCAGCTTGCCGACACCAATTGCGGCTTCAACGTCGGCGCGGCGTCGAGGAGGTCATTCAAATCGCGCTCGTGAAGATTGGCCTCCGGCCCGATCAGGAGCGGCAGGTCTGGCATTTGGGTGACCGGAACGCGATCGATGACGGTGCCGTCGGAATCGATCAGCGCAAGCTGTTGCGGCCCCTGCCACAAGGCAGCGGGCTTGCGCTCGACAATGTCGACGACAAGGGTGTCTGGAAGCCGCCGCGACACCCTCGCGTCCTTCACCCATCCGAATTTCAGCAACTGCTCGCGGATGTCGCTGACGTCGACCAGCGGCATCGCCATCGAGCGCTGGTCGAGCGCGATCTGGTAAACCGGCGTGCTGTCCATGTGGCGGATTCCGACCACATCCACGCGCTTCACGGTGAAGCCCGCGCGGCCGATCGCCTCGCCGAGCGAAACCATGGCGCGGTGAGGAACATCCAGGGCGACCAGCACCACGGCAGCGATCAGCGCTAGGAACAGGCCGAATGCGATCGCCGCCCAGCGGTTGATCCGCGCTTCACTGAGCGGAATCCGCTTGGCGATCTTCTTGGGCACGGTGACCCGATGCGCGGCTTTGCGCGTCTTGGGCCCCGCCCCCCGCCTGACCCGCGCAGCCGTCATCCAAGCGCCTCGGAGATCAAGGTCTCGACCAGCTCGGCATAAGACGTGCCGCGCTGCTTCGCCTGCTCGGGAACGAGGCTCAGCGGGGTCATTCCGGGCTGTGTATTCACTTCGAGCAGAAAGATGCCCGCTTCGTCCTGGATGTCGTCCCAGCGGAAGTCCGAGCGCGATGCGCCACGGCAACCAAGCAGCCGGTGCGCCTCCAGCGCAGTGTGCATCATCGCTTTGGCGATTCCCTCCGGCACTTCGGCGGGACAGATGTGAACGGTCAGTCCGTCCGTATATTTCGCGTCATAGTCATAGAAACCGGCGACCGGCTTCAGCTCGGTCACGCCGAGCGCTTCTTCGCCGACGACCGCGACCGTCAGTTCCCGCCCGCGGATGAATGGCTCGGCGAGGAGCCTTTCGAAATGATTCCACGGCCCTTCGACGTCGCGACCGATCGGCGAGCCGTAATTGCCGTCCGCCGTGACGATCGCGACCCCCACCGACGAACCTTCGTTGACCGGCTTCAGCACATAGGGCCGAGCCATCGGGTCCTCGCGGAACAGGCTGTCGCTCGTGACGATCTTCCCCGCCGGCATCCTTATGCCGTGCGGGACCAGAACCATCTTGGTCAGCTCCTTGTCGATGGCGATGACCGAGGTTTCGAGCCCGCTGTGGGTATATTTCAGCCCCATCAGGTCCATCATGCCCTGGACGCTTCCGTCCTCGCCCGGCGTGCCGTGGAGGGCGTTGAAGACGACGTCCGGCTTCAGCTCATTTAGCCGAACAGCGACGTCGCGGCCCATGTCGAGCTCGGTGACCCTGCTCCAGCCATTGCCGCGAAGCGCCTCGGCCACGCCGCGCCCGCTCATCAGCGACACTTCGCGCTCGGCCGACCAGCCGCCCATCAGCACCACCACGTGAAGATCGCGGTTCACTCGTAACTCCCGATGCGCTGGATTTCCCACTCGAGGAGAACGTTGCACTTCTCCATCACCCGGCGGCGCACTTCCTCTCCCAGGTCCTCGATTTGCGCACTGCTGGCGTTGCCCAAGTTCAAGAGGAAATTGCAATGTTTTTCCGAAACTTGTGCGTCGCCTATGGTGAGCCCGCGACACCCCGCCGCGTCGATCAAAGCCCACGCCTTGTGCCCCGGCGGGTTCTTGAAGGTCGAGCCTCCGGTCCGGCTTCGAAGCGGCTGCGATGCCTCGCGCTCGGCCGCGATCCGGTCCATCTCCGCGCCGATTACGGCGGTCTCTCCCGGAACGCCCTGGAACAGGGCTTCGACGACGACTGCGCCCTCGGGAACGGCGCTGTGCCGGTAAGTGTAGCCAAGCCTGTTCAACGGCCAGGTTTCGATGGTCCCGTCCCGAAGCACCAGCCGAGCCTCGACCAGGACGTCCTTCACTTCGCGCCCGTAGGCGCCCGCGTTCATCCGGACCGCGCCGCCGGCAGTTCCCGGAATCCCCCGAAGGAACTCCAGGCCTGCGATCCCGGCATCGCGCGCCGCGGAGGCGACGGTGATTCCCATCGCCCCGCCACCCGCACGAACTTTGTTGCCAGGCTCAATCGTCACCTTGGCAAAACTTTTGGGCAGGCGCACGACCACCCCTTCGACCCCGCCGTCGCGAACGATCAGGTTGGAACCAACACCGATGGGCGTGACAGGAATGCTGCTGTCGAGCGAGCCCAGGAATTGCGCAAGATCGGCCTCGTCCTTCGGTCGCACCAGCCATTCCGCGGGCCCGCCGGTCCGGAACCAGATGAAGTCGGCAAGGCTCCCGCCCCGCACGGCAGTCCCTTCGAGATCCGGTAGCGCGATTTCGTCGGCCCCGCTCATTTGGCGGTTCTCGCTTTCGCGATTCCGTCGGCGAGACCCCCCGCCCACTTGGTAATGTCTCCCGCGCCCATGCAGATGATGGTATCGCCCTCCGCGGCGATGTCGCGGAGGGTTGCCGCGAGGTCCCGCGGGTCAGACACCGCTTTCACCATCCGGTGTCCGTGGGCTCGAAGGCCGTCCACGAGCGCCTCGGAATTGATGCCCTCGATCGGCTGCTCGTTCGCCGCATAGACGGGCGCCACGAACACCATGTCGGCGTCGTTGAATGCCGCCTGGAAGTCATCCATCAGCGACTGCAGGCGCGTGAAGCGATGCGGTTGCATCACCGCGATGACGCGCCCCTCCGTCGTTTCCCGAGCCGCAGCGAGAACGGCTCGGATTTCGACCGGATGATGGGCGTAATCGTCGATGATCGTTGCGCCGTCGATTTCGCCAACCTTGGTGAAGCGCCGCTTGACGCCTTCGAACCGTTCGAAGCCGGTGATGATTTGCTCGTCGGGGATTCCAAGCTCGATCGCGACCGCGACCGCGGCCAGCGCGTTCTGGACATTGTGGCGACCCGGGATGGGAACGTGGATTCCCTCGATGATCCGCCGCTCGCCGTCGCGCTCAAACACCACCGCATCGAAGCTGCTCCCGAGCCCGCTCGGCTGAACGTTCTCAGCGCGAAGGTCGGCGAGCGCGGAAAAACCGTAGGTGACGATCCGCCGGTCCTGAATCCGGCTAAGGATGCTTTGCACTTCCGGATGGTCGACGCACAGAACCGCGAGCCCGTAAAAGGGTACATTCTCGATGAACTGGCAGAAGGCGCGCTTCACATCCTCGAAGCTTCCCCAATGCTCAAGATGTTCGGGATCGATGTTGGTGACCACCGCGATCGTCCCGTCGAGGCGGAGGAAGCTGCCGTCGCTCTCGTCGGCCTCGACCACCATCCAGTCGCTTTTGCCGAGCCGTGCGTTGGAGCCGTAGCGGTTGATGATCCCGCCATTGATCACGGTCGGGTCCATTCCGCCTGCATCAAGCATCGCCGCGACCATCGACGTGGTTGTCGTCTTGCCGTGGGTTCCGGCGACGGCGATCGTCTTCTGCATCCGCATCAACTCGGCCAGCATCTCGGATCGCTTGACGATCGGAAGCCGCCGCTCGACCGCCGCTTCGACCTCGGGATTGCCCCGAGAAATCGCGGTCGACACCACCACCACCGTCGCATTGCCGAGATTGTCGGCGCTGTGCCCGATGGCAACGGGAATTCCTTCTTTCCTGAGCTTCTCGACGACGTAGCTCTCTGACTGGTCGGACCCCTGCACCGAATAGCCGAGCTGGTGCATCACTTCGGCGATTCCCGACATTCCGATGCCGCCGATGCCGACGAAGTGGATGGTTCCGATATCGGTTCCCAAGGCCTTCATGCCGGCACCGCCGGTCCCGCATAAACGGCGGCCTTGCGCGGTTCCAGACCGACCGGGACCGCCGACAGCCCGCCACCGACGCGCTCCACGAGGTCGGCAAGGTCGCTTGCCGCATTGGGCCGTCCGACCGACAGCGACCGCGCCGCCGCATTGGCGAGCGCTTGCGGGTCGGAGGCGATTGCCTCGATCTGGCGCGCCAGAGTATCGGGCGTGAAGTCGCCCTGCGGAATGGCCCGCGCGCCCCCCGCATTGACCATCTCGCGGGCGTTCGCGGTCTGGTGATCGTCGGTCGCGGCGCCAAACGGGATCAGGATTGCTGGCCGCCCCGCCGCCGTCAGCTCAGCGACAGTCGAGGCCCCGGACCGCGCGATCACCAGATGCGCATCGGCGAGCTTTTCCGGCATGTCGAGAATGTAGGTCATCAGCTCGGCGGGGATTTCCAGCTCGGCATAGCGCGCACGGATGTTTTCGATATCGTCGGGGCGGCACTGCTGCACCACCTGCAGCCGATGCCGCAGTGACGGCTCCAGCATCCCGAGGCCGCCCGGGACGACCATGTCGAGGATGCTGGCACCCTGGCTTCCGCCGGTGATGAGGATCCGAAGCGGCGCTGACTCGTCGAAGGCGGGGAACGGCATCTCGCCGATTTTCGCAACCGCCTCGCGCACCGGATTTCCGACGAGGACCACCTTGTCGCGGTACTTGGGCTTCAGCCGTTCGATCTCGGAAAACGCAGTGGCGATCGCTGTCGCCCTTCGTGCCAGCATCCGGTTGACCCGCCCGATCACCGCATTCTGCTCATGGAGAACGCTGGGGATCCCCATCGCGCTTGCCGCAAGCAGTGCCGGGAACGCCGGATAGCCGCCGAAACCGACGACCGCGTCGGGCCGGTGATTGCGATAGATCGCCTTCGCCTCGCGCCGCCCGGCGAGGATCGCCAGTGCCGCCCTTGCCCACGCAATCGGGTTGCGGCCGAGCTGGCGCGCCGGAAGCACGTGCACGGCGATCTTGTCGAACAGGCCGGGGATCTTCGCACCTCGGGCATCGGTGATGACCAGCACGCCGTGGCCGCGAGCGGTCAGCTCTGCGGCAAGCGCATGGGCCGGGACCATGTGCCCGCCAGTTCCGCCGGCGGCCAAGACGAAGTTCATGCGGTTTCGGCCTCTCCGCTCCATTTCACCACATATGGCGAACGGGTCAGATAGGGGTTTCGCCGTGTGAAGGCGAGAAGCAGGCCCATGCCGATCGACAGCGCCAGCATCGAGCTTCCGCCATAGCTGATGAACGGCAGCGTCATGCCTTTTGAAGGCGCGATTTGCACGTTCACGGCCATGTTGATCAGCGCCTGCAGTCCGAACTCGATGACGAGCCCCGCCCCTGCCAGGATGGCGAACGGCGAATCCTCGTCGAGAAGCTTCACCAGCACCCGCGCGACGATGACGAGGTAGAGCGCAGCAATGGCGAGGCAGGCGATCAGCCCGAATTCCTCACCGATCACCGAGAAGATGTAATCGGTATGCGGCTCCGGAAGCCCGAACTTCCGCGTGCCCGCACCCGGCCCCATGCCGAACAGCCCGCCCGCCGTCAGGGTCCGCATCGCATTGTCGGTCTGGAACGTGTCGCCCTGGCCGAACAGGAAGCCGTCGATGCGCGCCGTTGCTACGTCATAGAAGAAATAGGCAAGGACGATCCCGATCAGACCGGCCACCGCGATGACTCCCAGCATCCGCAGCGAAACGCCCGCGAGCGCGAGCATCGCCACCCAGACGCTGACGAAGATGATGGTCGAGCCGAAGTCGGGCTGCTTCATCAGCAGATAGGCGACCGCGCCCGTCACCACCGCAGAGAGGGTGAACACCGGCAACGACTTGTCGCTCTCGCGAAGGCTCAGCAGCCAGGCCATCGCCACCACGAAGAACGGTTTGAGGAATTCCGATGGCTGCAGCTGGCCGACGCCGATGTTGATCCAGCGCCGGGCGCCGTTCACTTCCGGCCCGACGATCGGCACTAGCGCCAGCAGCACGAAAAAGATCGCCGCGCCGACCAGCGAAATACGTCGCGCCCGCTCGCGCGGCATCATCGAGATTCCGATCATCACCGGCACGCCGACCATGATCCAGGCGATCTGGCGATAGAAATAATAGAGCTCGGGAAAACGGACGTTGCCGCCCGAATAACGCACCGCCGCTGCCGGCGACGCGGCCGCGACCGCGATCAGGCCGATGCCGATCAGGACCGCGATCAGAAGCAGCAGGACGCGGTCGATTTCCCAGAACCAACGGCCGACGGTCGACTGGTCCGAGCGGCCGTAGCGGTTGGCGTCGACCGTGATCCTGGCCTTCAGCCGCTCCGGAATGAGATTGGTCATAGAGCCCCCACCAAGGCTTTGAATTGGTCGCCGCGATCTTCGAAGTCGCGGAACTGGTCGAAGCTCGCGCACGCCGGCGACAGAAGCACGGTATCACCCGGCTCGGCATCCCGCGCGGCCTGCCGCACCGCCTCGTCGAGTTTTCCACAATTTTTCACGGGGATGTGCGGCGTGAGCAGGTGCTCGAACAGCTCGGCAGCGTCGCCGATCGTATAGGCCGAGCGGACGTGTCCGAAATGCGGCGCGCACTCGTCAAGATTGTCCGTCTTCGCCTGCCCGCCGAGAATCCAGCGGATGCTCTCGAAAGCAGCCAGCGCCGGAGCCGTCGCGGTCGGGTTGGTCGCCTTGCTGTCATTGACGAACAGCACGCCATCCTTCTCGCGTACCCGCTCCATCCGGTGCGGGAGGCCGGGATAGGTGCGGAGGCCTTCCTCGATTTCGCCGTCGCCAATGCCAAGCGCGTGGCAGGTCTCGATGGCGGCAGCAGCGTTCTGGGCGTTGTGTGGACCCTGCAACGCCGGCCAGTTCGACTGATCGAGACCGACGTGCCTGCCGCGAACGATAACGCCATTCGACATTTCCAGCAGCCGCATCTTGGAGTCCGCATAGGCCTCGAAGCTCTCGTACCGGTCGAGATGGTCGGGCGTAATGTTCAGAAGCACTGCAACGTCGCAGTCGAGGCTTTGCGTCAGGTCGATCTGGTAGCTCGACAGCTCCAACACATAGACTCCGCCCTCCGGCAGCGGGTCCTGCGCGAGAATGGGGAGCCCGATATTTCCGCCCATCGTCGTCGGCACGCCCGCGGTCTTCAGGATGTGGTGGACGAGCGCGGTCGTGGTCGACTTGCCATTGGTGCCGGTGATCCCGACCACCTTGTGCGGCGGAAGCTCCGGGCGGGCGCGGGCGAACAGCCCGATGTCGCCGATGATCTCCACCCCTGCCTCGCGCGCCCGCTGTGCGATCGGGTGCCGATTGAGCGGAAGGCCCGGAGTGACGACGAGGCTGTCGAATTGGCTGAGGTCCGCCTTATCGAGGTCAGTGATCTGGGCGCCGGCAGGCGCCTTCGCCCTCGCCTCTTCCTTCGCGTCCCACGCGGCCACCTTCGCCCCGCTCGCGAGCAGCGCCTCGACCGTCGCCAGCCCGCTCCGCGCAAGGCCGTAAACCGCATAGTGCTTGCCCGCGAAGGCGCGTGCCGTGATCACCGCAGCTTGAGAGTCGAAAGACCCGCCAGCGCCAGCACGAAGCTGATGATCCAGAAGCGGATGACGATGGTGGGTTCCGACCAGCCGATATGCTCGAAATGGTGGTGGATCGGCGCCATCAGGAAGACGCGTTTCCCGGTTCGCTTATAGACGAATACCTGGATGACGACGCTCAGCGCCTCGACCACGAACAGGCCCCCGACAATGGCGAGGACGAACTCGTGGTGAGTCGCCACCGCGATCGCGCC
>Ga0070663_100001324_pt1 | contig 13554 bp, 13 predicted proteins | sample KBSC63metaG_FD_65646 | JGI IMG/M metagenome (GOLD analysis project Ga0070663, IMG submission 65646) | Corn rhizosphere microbial communities from Kellogg Biological Station, Michigan, USA - KBS C6-3 metaG | ecosystem: Host-associated > Plants > Roots > Rhizosphere > Soil ...
CGACGCTGGACGAGCTTGGGTTCTCCGGCTTTGATGCCGATATCCGCTACGGCGTTCTCGGGCCTCCGGACATGCCGCCGGAAATCGTCGCCCGCTATAATTCGGAAATCAGCGAAATTCTTCGCTCTGCTGACGTGACGGAACGATTGGCAAAGCAAGGGTTGAGGTCCGCTCCTGATACGCCGCAGGCGTACGCCGCCAATATCGCTCAGGACCTCGCCAAGTGGCGCAACGTCGTCACTGACGCCAAGCTCTCGACAGACTGACTTTTTCTGCCGGCCAGTCAGGCCAGTCGGCCCAATTACGTGGAGAACACGATCATGCCCCTCAACAGCCGCTTTGATGATCCTGACAAGCTCGTTGACACGGACAGGGGCTTCATCAGCCGCGAAATTTTCGTCGATCCGGACCTTTACAAGGAGGAACTGGAGAAGGTTTTCACGCGCGCCTGGCTGTTCATCGGGCACGAGAGTCTCATCCCCAAGCCCGGCGATTTCTACACCACCCGAATGGGCGAGGAGTCGGTCATTCTTTGCCGGGACAAGCAGGGCGTCGTGCACGCGTTCCTGAATTCGTGCCGTCATCGCGGCATGAAGGTGTGCCGCTACGAGTCCGGCAATACCTCGCTGTTTACCTGCCCGTACCACAGTTGGACCTACACCACCGACGGCAAGCTCCAGGGCGTGCCGCATTTCAGGACGCTGTATGAGGGGCTGGATCGCGAGGCCAATTCGCTTGCCTCGGTTGCCAAGCTTGCGATCTACAAGGGAACGATCTGGGCCACCTGGGACAAGGATGCGCCCGAGTTCGTGACGTATCTAGGCGACGCGAAGATTCATCTCGACCAGGCGCTTGATTGCCGCGATGGCCGGAGCGGGGGATCGGAGGTGATCGGCGTCCACAAGTGGATTTTTCCGGCGAACTGGAAGTTCGCCGCCGAGAACTTCCTCGGCGACACCTACCATAACCCCAGCCACCGCTCCGTCGATCTTATCGGCATCGGGCCGAGCGCCGCGGCCGGCAAGAAGGGGCGCCGCGATGACGAGCTGGAAAAGGCGCAGCACGTCTGGATCAGTTTTCCGGAAGGGCACGGCGTTCATAGCGCGATCCAGCCCGAAGCGAACGAATATATTGAATCGTTTCTCGATCAACCGGTGCTGGAGCAATATTTCCGTCACTGCTTCGAGGAGCGCAAGCGGCGCCTTGGCGAGCAGGCGAGGCTGCTGCCGTTCGTGGGCACGATTTTCCCCAACACGTCCTATCACGGGCGGCAACCTCGCGGTCTCTGCGCCTGGCACCCGCATAGCCCGACCTCCACCGAAGGCTGGCGTTTCTTCCTGGTCGATGCCGACGCGCCGCAGGAAGCAAAGGACTATCTGCGCCGTTATTACATGCGCTACTCGGGTCCGGCCGGCATGACCGAGCAAGACGACATGGAGAACTGGCTCTATGCCACCGCGGCCAGCATGGGGACGGTCGCGCGCCGCTATCCGTTCAACTACCAGCAGTCGATGGGCGCCTGGACGCGTGATCACGCACTCGGCGGCACGGTCAGCCTCCAGATCACCGAGGAGATCGCGCGCGGCTATTACACGCGCTGGAAGTCCTACCTCAGGGGCGCCGGTTGGGATGAACTGCTCGGCGGAAATGCAAACTTGCCTCAGAGGGCGGCAGAATGAATCCGGCGCGCGTCGTTATCGTGACCGGCGGAACCTTCGGGATCGGACGCGCCGTCACGCTTAGCCTTGCTGCACGCGGGCACTCGGTGGTGGCGTTCGGTCTCGAGAGCGCGCAGGTTTCGAGCATCGCCGCCAACGGCATTCCGAACCTGGAGGCTGAGCTCAAGGAGCGCGGTCTTCAGGCCACGTTGATGGAGGCGGATGTTTCCAATGCCCGGGACGTCGCCCGTGTGGTCGACAAGACGCTCGAGAAGCACGGACGAATCGACGCGCTCGTGAACAATGCCGCGATCGGTCCGCTCGGCACCGTGCTCGACACCGATGAAGCCTTGTTCGACCGCATCGTGGCGGTGAATCTGAAGGGGCCGTATCTGTGCAGCCGCGCCGTGCTTCCGCACATGATCAAGGCCGGTGGCGGCGCCATCGTCAATGTGGGCTCCGGCGCCGGCTGGGGAAAGCCGAACATGGCGGTCTACAGCGCGAGCAAGGGTGGACTCGTTGCCCTCGGGGCGGCGACGGCCTACGACTTTCTGCATCACCGCATTCGCGTAAACACGGTCGTGCCCGGCGGGGGTGGCATCGTGACCGGCATGAGTCTCGGCCGGGTCGGCGGCGACCGGTCAAGATTCGGGCAGGGCGCGCCGGGGACAGCCGCCGGCCGCGCCGTGAACGGAGAAGACATCGCCAATGTCATTGCCTTCCTGATCTCGCCGGAGGCGGAGACGATCTCCGGAACGATCATCGATGTGGGCTGCTTTGCCGATCAGGGCGGCCCGGTACCAGCGAAGCCCGCGACGCACACCGTCTAAGCCCTTCAAGGAGAACAGCATGGCCGCCGTGCTTGAAACCGCCTCATCGTCGCCGGCTGGATCAGCCGAGCTTCCCCGCACCGACGCGTACTATCGGCTGAGGGCGGATGTCGAAGACTTCCTCTATTCGGAAGCTGATCTGCTCGATGAGCGTCGGTTTCGCGACTGGCTCAATCTGCTTGCCGATGACATCAGCTATTTCATGCCGATCCGCCGCAACGTGAAGTTCGGCCAGCATAACGATCGGGAGAACACCCGCACGGGAATGGGTATCAGCTGGTTCGACGAGGACAAGTGGACGTTGACAAAACGTGTCGATCAGATCCTGACTGGCGTTCACTTCGCCGAGGAACCGCTGTCGCGCGTTTGCCATATGATCAGCAACGTCCAGATCAGGAAAGTGCTGCCGTCGCTGGATGATCCGCGCGAGGTCGAAACGCGGTGCCGCTTTCTGGTTTACCAGAACAGGGTCGAGTACGAGACGTATACGTTCGTCGGAAAGCGCACCGACGTGCTACGCATGACGGATAACGGCTGGAAGATTGCCCGGCGCGAGATAATCCTCGACCAGAACATTCTTCTGGCAAAGAACCTGTCGGTATTTTTCTAGAGAACGCTGATGATCGATGTTCTGACCCTCAAGGCTGGTGACCGCCTCAAGCTTGAGGACGGGACGACCGCCGAGGTTGTCGAGAATATGGAAGACGGGATGTGGGTGCAGGTCCGTTACCTTGAAGTCCCGCGAAACCCGGCAGAGGTCGGCGCCGTTGAGCTCTGCCACGCGGAAGATATCGTTAAGATATTGAACGCGACTTGATCAATGCCGAGGCTTGGGAATCGATCCATGCTACGCTTCGATTACATGCAAAGCGACTTTCACCCGCTGTTCCTGTTTTTGGGTGAGAGCGAAGACCTTGCTGCGTTGGCCGGTCTGCTTCGTGCATTTGCAGAGAATCCGAGGCCGCTCAATGTCGGTGAGCATTTGGTCGGTTCTCGTTCGAAAGTGAAGCTGACCGTTGTTCCAGAAGAGGGTAGCGCGGGCAACTATGGGCTGAAGCCTGATGGATCCGGAAGTTTTCGGTGGGGCCTGAATGCCTGGCAGGCTAGCGAGATCGCCAGCCGTATCGAGCTTCTCACCCCGGCGCACAATAGATCGGGATCCGAGATCATCGAACTGGGTGCGGAAGACGAAATTCCCGTCAAGATTTCCCTTGGCGAGTTCACGGACGACTTTCTCGTCCGGCGATTCTGATCCGGCAGCGTGACTACCCCTGAGACAATCAGGGCTTCTGCCGCACCTTGCGGGCGCTTTCAGCCTCGGGCGCCGCGTTTCCGGGACGTTTGGTTCGGTATCCAAGTTGCGTCGAGAGCGTGGCGGCTGCATCCACCACGAGCCTGGCGATCTTTGGAACGTCAGCGTCGTTGATGCGTGCCGTCGGCCCGAACACACCGATCGATCCAGCGACTTCGCCGTTGTGATTGAAGAAGGGCGACGCCACCGCGACTGCGCCAAGGATGACTTCGCTTCTGCTCGTCGCAAACCCCTGGGCCCGGATCGCCTTCAGCGTGCCGACGAACTCGCTTTGTCGCGCCTTGCTGAGCGCCCTGTTGACCGCTGCCGCCTGCCTGTCATCATCGAGAAAGGCAAGGATCGCCTTGCCGGTTGCGCCAACGGTGAGGCCGCCCCTGTCGCCGATGCCGCGCGCAATGTGCAGGACATGATGGCTCTCCAGCTCAAGCACGCAGATGCGATGATCGTCCTGCATGACGAACAGCGCGGCGGTCTCGCCGGTTTTCTCGCGAAGGCCTGTGACGATCGGCCTCGCCACGTCGATCAGCTTGATGCCGGACAGCCACGCGTGCGCGAGGTGCATGACGCCATGGCCGAGCCTGAAGCGCTGCGGATCGCCTTCGGCGGCAATCAGCCCGGTGCCTGCGAGAGTTTGCAGCAGACGGTACAGCGTCGGCCGGCTCAGCCCGACGAGGCGCTGGATCTCGAGGACGCTCATGACAGGCGTTTCGGCTGTAAAGCACTGCAAGACTGCGATTGCGCGATCCACAGCCCTGACCGTCGACAGCGATTCGCCACCACCGGACTTCGCGGAGCGCCGGGACTCGCGAACCGGGCTGTTCGCGCTGGGAGATGAGGCGGCTTTTCTGGGCTTGCGTTTCACGGACGGTCACAGGTTGCTGGGCTTTCTTTGTATCGGCCGTCTCAGCCTCGGTCAAACCGCCGCATGCGCGGCCAGGGCAGTCTCTCTGCGCTTCCTCAAGGCGCCGAGGATCGCATTCGAATGGTTCTTCGCACTTAGGTCTAGATCGCCCGCCTTGACGCCTCGCATCCAACCGCCTAGCCTTCATCGTGAAAATGATGTCCATGCAATGGACACAGCTCTGGGCGGCCGTCCGGAGCGATGACGTCAGGGAGAAGACGGATGGACACGATTTCGCGCCGGGCGATCTTGCTGTCGGGACTGCTGATCCCGACCATGGCCTACGGCCAGACCTTTCCCTCACGGACGGTCACCATCATCACGCCATTCGCCCCGGGCGCGTCCAGCGATGGGGTCGCGCGCATCGTTGGAGAAAAGCTCGCGCAGCTTCTGGGACAGTCGGTTGTGGTTGAGAACCGGCCCGGCGGCGGCGGAACGACGGGGCTGGTCGCCCTGGCGCGGTCGGGCGCTGATGGTCACACGATCGGCATCGGCGCGACGGGCGCGCTCGTCATCAATCCACATGTGCCCGACGCGAGCGCCAACTTCGAACCCTTGCGCGAACTGACTCCGATCGCAAAGCTCGTTGATATTCCCCTGGTGTTTGTCGCTAATCCGGACGCCGGCGTGAAATCGTTGAAGGAGCTGGTCGAGCGCTCGCAGCAGAAGCCGGATGGCCTTTCCTACGGCTCGACGGGGGTGAATTCCGCGCAGCATCTTGCGATCGAACTTCTCAAGAAGGCCACCAAGGCAAATCTTGTCCATGTGCCGTATCGCGGTAGCGCCCCCGCCATGACGGACGTTCTCGGTGGCCAGATTCCATTGTGCTCCGTGGACCTGACTTCGGCGCATCCACACATCAAGGCGGGAAAGGTCGTGCCCCTTGCCATCATGTCGGCCCGACGGGTTGACCTGGCCCCCGATATTCCAACGGTCGCGGAACAGGGCGTGCCGAACTTCGAAGTTTCGGCGTGGCTCGGCATGCTCGGCCCGGCGGGTATTCCGAAGGAAATCGTCGTGCGGGTGTCCGAACAGATCAAGACCTCGCTCGCCGACAACGTCGTGCGTGAGCGGGTGCGTCAGATCTCGTGCGTGGACGGCTATCTCGACTCGGCCGGGTTCGCGGCTTTTCTCGAGAAGGAGTCAGCCAGGATGCGCGATCTTGTCCGTCAAGGCTGAAACTGCCGGCGCGAATAGCAAGGGATGAGCGCTGTAAGTGAGTTGAAAGCGGTGGTCGGCCTTTGCATGCCGCTGCTGCGAATATTGGAGAGAACCATGAATGAAAGATTTCGTCGCGCCCGGTCACTGCTGAGCCTTGCAGCAGCGGTTGCCATTGCCTTGCCGCTGCTGACCGCCAGGGCGCAGTCGCAGGCATCCTCTTATCCAGATCGGCCAGTCCGCCTTGTCGTCGGCTTCGCTCCCGGTGGCAGCAACGACATCCTGGCGCGCGTGTTGGCCGAAAGATTGCAAAAGGTGCTCGGCCAGCCAGTGATCGTCGAGAACAAGCCTGGAGCGGGCGGCGTTACCGCGGCGAGCTTTGTCAAAAGTCAGGAGCCTGACGGCTATACCCTGATGGTCGGCGCAAGCGGCGCGATGGTCGTGGGGCCTGCCGTCTCGGCGCAGACGACGCCCTATGACACCAGGCGCGATTTCGAACCGATCAGCATACTGGCGACCTTCCCCCTTGTACTGATCGTGCCTGCGGATGCGCCCTTCAAGTCGCTGCCTGATTTCGTCGAGTGGACCAAGAAGAATTCATCGAGCGCAAACTATGCGAGCGCGTCACCAACATTCACGCTGGCGTTTGAACTTTTCAAACTCAAAACGGGCGCCACGGTGCAGCGTGTCTCGTACCGGGGCACCAACGATGCGGTGGTCGCGGTTTTATCCAAGCAGGTGACCGCATCCATGACGGACACCCTTCCTGCCATGCCGCTGCTGCAGGATGGAAAAATTCGAGCCCTGGCGGTGACGGCGCCGGCCAGACTTCCGCAACTGCCGGATGTCCCGACGACCGCGGAAGCGGGAGTTGCCGGAGCCGAAGCCATCTTCTGGTCAGGACTGTTTGCCCCAAAAGGCACGCCCAAGGAGATCACGGCGCGTCTTGAAGCCGAGGTGCAAAAAGTGATGCAGGAGGATGAGGTGCGCCAACGTCTTCGAAGCCTGGCCACGGAAGCGGTGAGCAGCACATCCCAGGAGTTCGCCGCGAGAATTGCGGCTGATCTGCAGTCGTGGGGTACGGTAGCCAAGTCCGCGAACGTTCAGCTCGATCAATGATCGGCGCCCAACGACCGCTATGAGTTGATTCCTTTCGAAGGGAAATCCCTTCAATACGACACGAGGACCTCCAGCAACGCCTGCTGCCGGGAGGTCCGCACATGTTCGAGTGCACGCTTCAGCGCTGCCGGCAATTCGTCGCCCCGCTCAACCCGCTCGGCGTACGCGCCATGCGCCCGCGCGATGCCACAATAGTCGGGAGCCGGCTCCAGTGACGTGAGCGGCATCTTGTTGGCTTGAGCGGCCGCGCCGTTCGGATACATGCCTACCGTGGCGCGCCGAACTGCGTTCCAGATCCCGTTATTGAATACGATCGTGAGCACGGGCAGCCGGTGCGCCGAGGCCATGTGGTGGCAGGCAACCGGGTTCGAGAAGATATACGTTCCATCGCCGACGCAGGCGATGACTTCGCTGGCCGGATCGGCAAGCAGCGCGCCGAGCGCCGCCGGGAGCGCCCACCCGAGACCACCCGATGGTGGCACGTTGAAGAGAGTACGGGGCTTCTCGAACGTCATCGCGGCGGGCTCACATGCCAGCTCGGTAAATACGATCGCTGAGGGGGCCTTGGCTTGCGAAATGCAGTGGCTCACCCACGCCGGACTCATCGGCGCGCCGCTGCCCGCGTCAATCCGCTTTCGAATTTGCTGATGGAGGGCGCCGCGGCGGGCGTGCACATCACGACGCCGGTCGGCGATCCGTACCTCGTCCAGGTCGCTGCGCGTGGCCAGCGCCTCGTCCAGAGCGATCAGCGCATCTGCGGGGTTACCCGTCAGCAAGACATCAAAGGGATACCCGCGCACCGGAACGCGGGAGAACAATGGATCCGGGCCAATCGCAATGATTTTGCAGTTCGCCGGTGGCGCAAGCTGGTCGGGAATCCACGGGACCATCGAATCCAGCACCAGCACGACGTCTGCGTCGCGCAGCCAGTCGGCGGGATCCCGGCCGATGTGCATCGGATGGCTGGTGGAAAGTGAATTCCGTGTCGCCCAGAACTCGCAGGTGGGCAAGGCATATCGGTCCACGAATGCCGATAGCGGCTCGAAGTTCTCGGAGTCGATGCCTCTCTGGGAAATGACGAGGGGAGACTTCGCGTTCGCAAGGAGTTCTGCAGCTTTCTGCACAGCTTCGCCGGGCGGCCGGCCCAATTGCGCGGCTACAGACTTGCGGCTTCGAAAATCGGGCGCGAAGACCTCCGCAAGTGGCTCCCTCGGAAGGCTGAGATACACCGGGCCGGCTGGATCGCTGGTGGCCAGTGAAACTGCGCGGGCAACGATATCATTGGCCTGGTCGCCATACCGGAGCTCATAGTCCCACTTCACGAACTCCCTCACCATGGCGGCCTGATCGCGCATTTCCTGTCCCCAATGGATGGGAGTTGTGCGGCTGCCTGTCCGTCCTCGCTCCGTGATGGGTGTTCGCCCCGAACACACGATGACCGGGATGTTGTCCGAGGCGGCGTTGATGATCCCCATGGTGGCATTCGCAAGCCCAACGTTGACGTGAACCATCACGGCCTGGGGACGGCCCGTCGCAAGATAGAAACCATGCGCCATGCCCATCGCAACGGATTCGTGCGATACGAGAAGCGGCGTGGGGAACGACGATTGTGCCGTCGAAGTTCGGGCGAATGCCTCGATGATCGGTGGAAAGTCCGTCCCTGAGTTAGACAACAGGTAATCGACGCCGCTTGCCTTCAATTGCGAAAGGAAGGCCTCGGCACCCGATAGAGAACCAGCTTCGGCTTGTCGGGGATCGCCTGATCCCGGAGATTGAGGGGTGCGATCTGCGCGTTCCGTGTCCATCCCCGTCGCTCCTTGATACCGATCGAATACGCCGCGCCTTCTTCCGCCGCAATCAGCTTGGACGGAGGGCCGTTCGAATTCGCGCCACAATCCTGGGTTCGGTTGGGTTGCCAATGTCCGTAGAATGGACATCAAAATCAGATTGATGCAGAGTGGCCGGAGCCGTTGCCTGGTGTCAAGATGTGACGGCGGTAGGGACGAGGGAGGAATAGAGTTGAGGGATCACTTCCACACGAACGTCGAGCCGGCTCCGTTCGCCTTGTCTTGCCCGCAGAAAGCCCCGAGGCTGCGCCAATGAGCAATGAACCTGTCGTTATCGTCGGCGGCGGTCCCGTCGGAATGGGATTGGCTATTGAGCTCGGTCAGAAAGGCGTCAACTGCATTGTTGTCGAGCGCTACAGGCAGCCGCAACACATCCCAAAAGGCCAAAATCTTACCCAGCGCACGCTGGAACACTTTCACTTCTGGGGTATCGAGGAACGGCTCCGGGCTGCGCGAACGATTCCGCGCGAGTACGGAATCGGCGGGCTGACCGCCTACAAGACGCTGCTCGGCAAGTATTCGTATGACTGGATGCAGCGGGAGCTTGTTCGTCCCTTCTACTTCACTGATAACGAGAGATTGCCGCAATACGCGACCGAAGCCGTTCTGCGGCAGCGCGCCAGTGAGATACCGGCAATCCAAACCTTGTACGGATGGACCGCAGAGAGTGTGGTTCAGGACGCTGACGGTGTCGATATCGTCGTGGTTGAACGGGAAGGAGGCGAGCGCCGAACGCTGAGAGCAGACTACGTGGTGGGTTGCGATGGCAGCCGTTCGCTTGTCAGAGAACAGGCCGGTATCAGTCAAACCCGTTCGGAGCACGACAGGCTGATGGTGCTCCTCGTTTTCAAGTCGCACGAGTTGCACCGGCTTCTGGAGCGCTATCCCGGTAAATCGTACTACAATGTTCTCGATCCCGAACTGAAGGGTTACTGGAAGTTCTTCGGACGCGTGGATCTTGGAACCACCTGGTTCTTCCACGCACCTGTGCCGCTCGGCACCACGAAGGACAATTTCGATTTCCGCCAGTATCTCCATTCCGCCGTCGGCGCAGAGTTCGATCTCGAGTTCGAACATATCGGCTTTTGGGAACTGCGGTTTGCGATCGCCGACACCTATCGGAAGGGGCGGATATTCGTCGCCGGCGATGCCGCGCACAGCCACCCGCCCTACGGTGGCTATGGCGTCAATACCGGTCTGGAGGACGCGAGGAACCTCGGCTGGAAAATCGCTGCCAAGTTTGCGGGATGGGGCGGAGAGCAACTTCTCGATTCCTATGATGATGAGAGACGGCCGGTCTTCCAGTCGACTGCGCGGGACTTCATCGAAAAGGCCATCGAGACGGATCGACAATTTCTCGCGGAATACAATCCCGAGCACGACAAGAGCGCCTTTGAACGAAAGTGGAATGATCGAAGCTCCGGTGCGGTCTCCGAGGTCCATGCGTTCGAGCCAAATTACGAGGGCTCCTCAGTCGTATGGGGACCCGCTGGCGCCAGCTCCGGTGCGATCGGCACGCATTCATTCGCGGCGCGTACCGGACATCATCTGGCTCCCGCGCCGTTGTCGGACGGACGCGATGTCTATGACGAGCTGGGAAAGGGCTTTGCGCTTGTCACGCTGGATGCCGATGATGGCGCGGTAAAAGCGTTTGTAGAAGCTGCGAAGGCGCTCAGTGTGCCTCTCACGGTGATTAGGGACGACGTTGCCGGCAAACGTGCGCGTTACGAGGCGGCGCTGTTACTTGTTCGTCCGGATCAATTTGTCGCGTGGACGTCGAACGACGGCGAAGTCGATGCAGACGCCATTCTGAAGCGAGTAACAGGCCTAGGATGACGACTGCGCCTTTCGAGGCGGACATCATTTGCGCGAAGCGGCATCGCGGCACGACGGAAGTCGTCAGCTTCCCGAAGCATTCTGGAATTGACGGGCGCGTGCGACGTGACGGCCGGGGCGAAGCGCGCGCGTTTTGGCTGCAATGCAGCATGTAGAGCAGACCCGCGTGGATATGGGTGGTGAACGGCTCGGCTGACTGTAAAAGGTTTAGCCAACCGGATTTCCCTCCTGATGCTGCCATCCTCAAAGTCCGTCGAAACCAAGGCTTCCTGGGCCGTCGCCTCTGTTGCGCTTGCCGTCCTTGGAATGTCGTTCGGTGCGGCATGGATATCCGTGGTGGCGCTGAAAGACATCGCCGGAGAAGCGGGTGGGGCGCGTTCCGTTCCGGCGCTTGCCGGCGCACTGGCGTGGCTTGGCTCCGGAATCGGCGGCATCCTGATGTCCCGGATAGCCGATCGGCTTGGCACGCGCTTCACTGTGATCTTCGGTTCGCTGATGATCGGGCTCGGGCTCTCGATCTCGAGCGTTGGACCTTCGTGGCCGTTGTGGATTGGTCATGGACTGTTTATCGGACTGATCGGATTGGGCGGTATCAATGCTCCCTTGTACATTTACGTCAGCCGCTGGTTCGATCGCCGGCGCGGCTCTGCGCTGGCTTTGATTTCGAGCGGCACCTATATCGCCGGCGCGTTCTGGCCGCCGTTATTCGAGCGAGCGATTGCCAATTTCGGTTGGCGGCAAACGATGTTGTGGTATGCGCTCGCCGAGATCATTGTCATCGTGCCGCTTGCCGCAATTTATTTCCGGGCGCCGCCCGAAGTGATTCAGCCGCCGACAGCCTCCGGCTTCGGTGCCGGCAAGGCGCGTGTCCTCGGCTGGCCGCCCAACGTGGTGTTCGCGTCGATGTGCGGCGCTGCCATACTGTGTTGCATTCCCATGGCAATGCCGCAGGGCCATCTGGTCGCCTTTTGCAGCGATCTCGGAATCAGTCGATCGATGGGCGCGCTTATGCTGTCGGTGTTGCTCGGCACCGCCTTCCTGAGCCGGCAGGTCTGGGGCGTGATCTCCGACCGTATCGGCGGTCTCGCCACCGTAATGATCGGATCAGCCTGGCAGGCCGCATCGATGACGGCCTTTCTGTTGACTCAGAATGAGGTTGGCCTTTTCACCGTGGCTGCCGCTTTCGGGCTTGGCTTTTCCGGTATCATCCCGGCTTATGTTCTGGCGGTGCGTGAACTTTTTCCGGCATCGGAAGCCTCCTGGAGAATCCCGACATTGCTGCTGTTCAGCGGAGGAGGTATGGCCGCCGGCAGCTGGCTCGCCGGTCTGCTTTACGACCATCTTGGTTATTACGCTCCCGCGTTCGCGGTCGGCATCGGCACCAACATCCTCAATCTGCTGATAATCAGCGTGCTGGTTGGACGAAAGCGCTACCAGGCGGTCTAGGCGCTCCTCGCCAGCAGAAGCTTATTCCCGCAGAACCGACCACTTCTTCGCATTTTCGAAAACGCGAGTTCGCCGCTTCGCGGGCGTGACGCAAACATTTTTGCCTCCGCATTCGCCGATAATACCTTGGCGATCAATCTCACCGGATTGGAAGGAACGAGGAGTCAGGCCCGGACGACGCAATTTCTACCTTGCATGGGGTTGTTTTCGATATTTTGGTCGGGGCTGGTTGGCTCGACCTTAGCCGGTGGCTGGAAGCCCGCCTTCGCCCCACTGCAGCCTTCGCTACGATGTGGCTTGCCCAGCCGAAGCTCGCCTCGCGAGCGAACGCTGGTGGGCCCGGCAGGACTCGAACCTGCAACCAGACCGTTATGAGCGGCCGGCTCTAACCATTGAGCTACAGGCCCCGCCGCGAGCGGCCGCCCGAACAGGCGGCCGGCAACGGTGCCGGCATCGTTTACAGGGGAGATCGCGATCCGGCAATCCCGGGCTCAATCAACCGAGACGCCGGCGAATTCCACCACTTTGCGCCACTTCTCGGTCTCGTCGGCGACCAGCTTGCCGAATTCGGCCGGTGTCATCGGCTTCGGAAGGCCGCCGACCTCGGCGAGTCTCGCCACCAGTTTCGGATCTTTCAGCGCTTCGCCGATGGCCTTGTTGAGGGTCGCAACGATCTCGGGCGGCGTGCCCTTCGGTGCGGAGATGCCGTAGAAGCCGACGGATTCGAATCCCGGCACGGTCTCGGCGATCGCGGGAACATCCGGCACGCTCGGCCAGCGCTGCGGCGAGGTGACGCCCAGCGCACGAACGTTGCCGCCCTTGGCCTGCTCGAGGGCGGAAGGGAGATTGTCGAAGATCAGCTGCACCTTGTCGGAGATGATGTCGGGGAAGGCGATCGCCGAACCGCGATACGGCACATGCAGCATGTCGCACTTCGTCATCGCCTTGAATAGCTCCGCGGACATGTGCACCGAGGTGCCGTTGCCGGACGAAGCGTAGGAGATCTTGCCGGGATTCGCTTTGCAGTAGTCGATGAACTCCTGGACCGTCTTCGCCGGCATGGCGTTCGACACCACCAGCATGTTGGTGAGTTGCATGATGCTCGCCACCGGCGTGGTGTCACGCAGGAAATCGTATGGCAGTTTCTTGTAGAGCGAGGTCGAGATCGCGTTGTTGGGCGCGACGAACAGCAGCGTGTAGCCGTCCGGCGGCGAACTGATCGCAGCCGCGGCGGCGATGTTGCCGCCGGAACCGGTGCGGTTTTCCACCACGAATTGCTGGCCGAAATGGTCCGACAGCCACTGGCTCATGATGCGGGCGACGATATCGACCGGGCCGCCGGCAGCGAAGCCGATCAACCATTTCACCGGGCGGTTGGGATAGTCGGCAGCGAGGGAGGGGGCGGTGGTGGTCGTGAGGCTCAAGGCGCAAATCAGGCCAAGCAATG
>Ga0070663_100001327_pt1 | contig 13528 bp, 10 predicted proteins | sample KBSC63metaG_FD_65646 | JGI IMG/M metagenome (GOLD analysis project Ga0070663, IMG submission 65646) | Corn rhizosphere microbial communities from Kellogg Biological Station, Michigan, USA - KBS C6-3 metaG | ecosystem: Host-associated > Plants > Roots > Rhizosphere > Soil ...
AATACCGGATCTTGTCAGCCTTGATCACCGGCATGCCCGACCGCACGACCAGCTCCAGGTCCTTGCTCATCTGCATCAGTTCCTGCGGCAGCATGATTGCGCGCGACTGGTACTGCTCCGTGGTGCTTGGGCTGCCGCCTTCTGACTTCAAGCCGAAGAGGCTGCCCTTGGGCGTCTGCCGGCTCGACGTCGACACGGTGTCGTTGCCGATCATTTTCGAATACTCTTCCGCCTCCCCGATCTGCGACGGCGTGAAGTAGATGACGGCACCCATGTTGCTGATGATGTTGTGCGCATCCTCGCTGCCATACACCGCTTCGAGCTGCTGCTTGTCCTGAATGACGATGGCCAGGCGCATGTTGTAGCCGGCCATGTAGCCCACACCCTTCGCAATGATGTCCACCTTGCCCATGGCAGTGAACTCATCCATCAGCAGCAGGCACTGGTGCTTGAGTTCCGGGTTCTGCTCAGGCAGCTCCTTGACGTTCTCGTTGATCAGCTGGGAGAAGAACAGCTTGATGATGGGCGCTGCCTGCAAGATCTCGCCCGCCGGAATGTTCAGGTAGATCGTCATCTTCTTGCGCCGCACGTCGCGCAGGCTGAAGTCGTCGCCCGAGGTCGCCTTGTCGATCACCGCATTGGCCCACGGTGTGAGCGACGCAGAGAATGTCGCATGAACACCCTTGAGCGCTTGCTCGCCGCTGTTCAGGAAGCGGTTCAGCGTGTCGCGGCAGGTGTTCGACAGCGGCCGGCCGCTGTCCTCGCGCTGCTGCATCACCTTCTTCAGGTACTCGTCGATCGCCATGCCCTTGCCGGAGCCCTGGCGCAGGATTTCGCCGATCGTGGGCGGCAACTCCGGAGTCTCCAGGATCAGCAGACCGAGCCCGATGAATAGGTTCTTTGCTGCGTCCGACCAGAATGGGTCCTTCTCGTTGACGGGGTAGATGATGGTGGCCAGCGCCATCAGGTCGTTGGCGCGGAAGTTCGGGTCGGTAGAAACGTAGCTCAGCGGGTTCCAGCGATGGGTGCGTTCGGAAAACGGGTTGAAGTAGATGATCTCGTTGCCCATGTAGCGTCGGCGGAATTCCGACGTCAGGTTGTAGTTCTCGCCTTTGATGTCGAGAACCACTGCCGAATCGGCAAACTGCAACAGGTTGGGCACGCAGAACCCGACGCCCTTGCCTGTGCGAGTCGGTGCTGCGAGCAACACGAATTCATACCCGCCCAGGCGCAGCATGCGATCTTTGAACTTGCCGAGCACCACACCCTTCTCGGCGTCCAGCTTTTCCTTGCTGATGTCCTTCAAGGTCGCGAAGCGCGCCTTGCCGAACAGAGTCTTGTCGACAGTGCTGTCTCGCCTGGACATGAATGCGGCAAATGTCCCGCCGAAACACAGCAGCAAAGACATAAAGAAGAACGTCTTCACCCGTAGCAAAACGGTGGGGTCGGTGTACGAGAAGTAGGCCTGCGCAATGGTGAACAGGCCGGCATTCAAGGGTGATTGCCGGTACGAGACAAACAGCAGCACGCCAGCCAGATAGTTCGCGATGGCCAATAGCACCACCACGCCCAGCACGATTCCTGCAGTCTTGATCGGTGACTTGAATGCGTTCTTCATGAAAATGCCGTCAGCTTCTTGTGGGGGTCGAAGTAAATCTCGCTGATGAAGCGTTCACCGTCGTGGTTCTGGAACTGCACGATGATGTCAATCGTCAGCGTCAGCAATCGCTTGATGACGTCGAAGGTCAGGTTGGCGCCGCCGGGGGAGTCCTGGATCATGATGGCCAGTTGTTCGAACACCAGTGCAGGTGAGCCGGCGTGGCAGCTGGTGATGCTGCCGGGGTGCCCTGACGCGGCATTGCGGACGTAGTACAGACACTCATCGCCTCGCACTTCGGCCAGGAGAATGCGGTCGGGCTTCATGCGAAGGCAGCTTTCGAGCAAATCCTTCGGCCGCACTTTCGATTTATCTTGACCACCCTTGCTATAGAGCAAGTGCACGCAGTTCTCGTGGGGAAGGAACAGTTCGCGCACGTCTTCAATCGTGATCAGTCGCTCGGTCAGCGGTATTTCGTGAACGAGCCCCTTCATGAAGGTCGTCTTGCCCGAGCCGGTTGCGCCCGACACGATGATGTTCTTGCGGTACCTCACTGCCAGCTTGATGAAGCGTTCGTACTGCTCGGCTTGCAACAGTTCGAGCAGTTCCTGGTCCTGCGCGCTGACCTGGTTCTTCACAGGCGTGACCTTGCGGAACAGCCCCTCGGTGGCAAAGTCGTCGATCCGGCGAACGAGCCGGGAGGGCTTGCGCATCGTGAAGGAGTAGCGCCCTTCCTCCACCGCAGGCGGCATGACAAGCTGGATACGCGATCCATCGGGCATCGACGCGCTCAGGATGGGCGCGGTTTCATCCCACTTCTGATTCGAATAGGTGGCCACCGCCGTGCCCAAGGCGCGAAGCTGCGCGCTGCCAGCGTCGGGGCATGGATGCTGTGTCCAACTCGAACGCGCTTCCACCCAAACGACGCCGGTGGTGTTCACGGCAATCTCGGTGACCTCCGGGTCGTCAATCCACGCCTGGAAGGGCTGGAGGAAGACAAGGACGGAGGTCTCTCGTGCCAACCCGGGTGTGCCGGTCGCGCTCATAAGGCATCCTTCTTGCATATTGCTCCCTCTCCCTCTGGGAGAGGGTTGGGGTGAGGGTTGCGACCGTTGCTATCCAAGGTTTTGCCTTCTCGACCGCCGCTTGCCCTCACCCCAACCCTCTCCCAGAGGGAGAGGGAGTAATGTGGAAACGGTCTGGTCGTATCCCATCAAACAAACTTCCGATGGCTTTACTTGCGACGATCTTGGTAGATACGACGACCTTCGTGATTCGCGCTCCGGCATTCGCCATGGGATCGACCCGGCGGCTCATGGCGCGCTCACTTCCTTGTGGGTATAGACCGTGTTGAACCACAGATCGCGATTGAGGTACACGGTCACGCGGTCGCCTCGATTCTTCGAGATCGTCGGCGGTATGTTGATCGTCGACTCGAGCACTTTCTCCGCGAGGCTCTTGGTCGTGCTCTGGGTGTTCTGGCCAGTGACGATCGTTGTCGAGGTCGTCGGAGAACTCTTTTCCTTCTGGATATCGAAGGCGTCACCGATGATGGACAGCAGCACTGCCGCGCCGATGCGCTGTGACCAGTGATAGTCGACGCCGCCCTCGACACCCATCGCTCCGACGGCGTCGGTCGTCGGCGAGTCGACGTCGATCACCACACCAGTCGGGGTCTTGATTCGTTGCCACAGGATGGCGATGCGCACATCACCCTGCTTCACGTCCGACTTGTATTCGCCGATGATCTTGCTGCCTTTCTCGATCAGCAGCACCTTGCCGTTCTCCGAGTACACATGCTCCGGCACGACACAGTTGGAGCTTCCAGAGACGGTCGATATCAGTTGGGTCTCCATGACGCAAGGAATGAAGGATCCGCGGGCCAGCAGGTAAGAGCGGTCGCCGAACTGGCGGGCACTGACCTGCGGCGTCGTGGTCGGGGCCTTGATTCCATCGGCCATCTGGTTGGCATACGTTTCAATCGTTTGCATGCGCGGCGGCTCGGATGCGGCAGCTTCCGGCGCGCTCGCCGCGCCGAGCATCATGTTGGCCGGCCGTTGTGGAGCGGCAGGTGCGCTGGCCGTTGCGACCACCGGAATCGCAGCCGACGCCACGGGTGCGGATGCAGGCGGTGTCAGTTGTGCAACTTCGTCGAAACGGCGCGTTTCCGGAGACTTATCGTTCACCTTCAACTGCTTTTCAACCGGCGTGGGCTCGCTGTGCGAGCGCATGAAGTCGGAGATCTTCGTCTTGATGAAATACGCCGTCCCGCCGATCACGCCCAAGGTGACCATGAACGCGAAGACTATCTTTGGAAAGACATTGGACTTGCGACGGGGCCGCTCTACCTCAAAGCGGTGCGGGTCGTAGTCGTCATCGGGAGCGGCCTCCGCGCGCATCGGTGAGTCGTTCATTGCTTGTCCACCCGCATGACATTCGGGAAGACCGTCTTTGTCCCGGCGCCTACCCCCATTGCGTCATAAGAGTCATTGAACACGCCAATCATCGATCCTGCGAGGCGCAGGTTCCACATTGGCGCCACGGTGTGCAGCACCAGCCAATCACCCTCCATGTGCGAGTTGACGACCACCTCCTCTTCGGTGCCTGGCACGCTCTTGTAGACCGCAGGCACTTCCTGGTTTCGGGGGAACAGCAGCCAGGTGAATCGGCCGTCGTCAAATGCTCCGCGGGGACGGATGTCCACGGTCTCAGACACCACCTGCATCGTGTAGTTGGCGTTGCGGTACGGGTGCCAGTTCGGATAGTCCGTGCGCATCGAGTCAAGGCTCCCCGTGGGCTTTGAGGTCGCAGGCTCGACCGGTGCCGCAGCAGGGGCGACCCAAGCGGGAACGGGCACAGCAGGCGTGTCGTCATCGAACACCACCTTTGACATCCGTCGGTTCAGATTGCCTTTGGCTGAAGGTCGCAAGGGCACCAGGTCGAACACGTATGAGCGCGCGCGCGTGGTCACGAGCATCGTGGCTTCGGATGCCCCGGTCATCGCCCGGACAAACAGCCGGTGGCCGCGCTTCTGTATTTCCCAGCCGGAAATGCCGCCACCGGCGACGTCCTCGATCGCTTCGGCGGCGCTGAACTCGATCAACACCGGATGATCGATGGCCCCCAGCACCCGGGTGACATTGTTTGGCGCGTAGTTGACGTGAGTGACCCGCGCGGCTTCCAAATCCTGCTTCAACATTGGCGCGGCCAATGCGCTGGCGGTGCAGCACAGGGCCAGGATCAGGCCAGGGAAAGTGACGTTCATTGGGGCGCTCCGAGCGATTTAGAAGGTTCCGCGACGTACTCTTGGTCCGTGTGGTACGCCACCACCATGAAGCCGAGCGGGTTCGCGATCAGGTCACTCTCTTTTGCGAAAGTCTTCGGCTGGTAAGCGAACTTGAGCGTCGCGATGCGTCGAGTGGTGGAACTTTGGTTGCCTTGCTTCGTGTCGCGCTTGAGCAAGTCGTAGCGCACGGTCGCAGTGTTGTCGGCATGAAGCACGATGCTCAGGATGCTCGGGATCGCTTCGATTGAATCGCCGACCCTCTTGTCGAGTGCATTAGGGCCACTGAACTGAGCGTCGTACTCCCTCCACAGCGGGGCATCAGCGAGCACTCGGACCGTGTCGTAATCGTGCTGGAGCAGCTTGTAGATGTACCGCTCGCGCGCGACGACGTATTCCCGAATCCAGTACTTGTGCGTCAGTTCGCTCTCGCCGACGAACTTGCGGGCCGTCGATGCAAGCTGTGCCTCGCCGGTCTGCTTGTCCACCGTGACGACATAGGGAATGGCCTGCTTGAGCGGAACCAGCAGCGCAAGACAGATCGTCATCACGATGAGCAAGATGCCGGCGACCGTCGCGACGCGCCATGCAAGGATGCGTGACTGCCGCTCGTGCAACACCACATCCTCTTCCCAACTCAATCTCGGAGGGGCTGTCGATTCAGTCGGGGCCGTCGCCCCCTTGTCCTTGCGCAACTTGATCATGGCCGTTCTCCGGAAGGCGATCCGCTTGCGGCACTTGCGCCAGTTGCGGGACTTGCGCTCGAGTCACGGGCGTCAGATGCCTTCGGCGCGATCGCCTGCGGGGGGTTGATTGGGATCCGTTTGCTGCCGTCCGCATACGCGAGTTTCGGCAACGGATGGGAGCAGGCCGTGGTCAGCAACGCGCCACTCAACATGGCGCCGAGAAACAGGAGAGTTTTATGCATGGTTGTAGGGAGCAAATGAAGAACGGGTTGCCGCGATCACGGAGTCTTGGCCCGCTCCCAAGCGTCTCGGAACGCAGAGCCGGCACGCTTGGACGACTGCACGCTGGCCGCCTTGATTGGATCGCTGGAGCGGAACGCACTGGCGAGCCCACGTCGCGCCTGTTGAGCCATGGCGGGCAGGCGGGTTTGGCCAATGGTTCGACCGGCCGCCGAGCCCATGGCGTACGCGGCCGTGTTGACCGCACGCTGCTTGGCGCGACGTGCGAACGACTTGCGATCTGACGACCCCGCACTGGAACCGCGACCACCGCCACCACCACCACCACCACCGCCACCACTACCACCACCACTACCACCACCCCGGGCGCCGGATACGGGGCGGGAGCCTCGCCCCATGCCGTCCGTGACTGCCATGCCGGCGGCTCCGTATGCGAGGCCTTTCATGGCACCTCTCACACCGCCGCCGTTCATGCCGCCCTGGACCATTCCCTTCATTCCGCCCAAGGCGGCACCTTGCGCGGCACGCACCATGCCGATGGCGTTGCTGGCAACGCCCATCGAGCCCACCATGTCTGCCGCGATGTTGCTGGCCTTCGCGAGCAGTGCCGCCAGCACGATCATGATGGCAATGAGCTTGCCCTGCGCCTCATACATCGCTAACCCGACCGGGTCCGAATGTGCATGCGGGATCAGTGTGGGGCCGCTGGCATCGCTGTTAAGCGCGCTGACGAAGATCGTCGCCTCATCCTTCGCAGCGAGGACAATCACCAAGAGAACGATGGCCGTCATCACGTACTTGACGACCGATGTGAGCCATCCCTCAGCCCACTTCGCTGTGGATTCGAAAGCAAAACCTGCAAGAAACAGCGGGCCGAACGCCAGCACGATCACCAGCGACTGTTTGATTACTTGCACGTCAATGAACGCGAAGATGCCAAACGCCAGTATGAAAAAGCTGATGATGGCCTGCAGGATGATGGCCGGCACACCATCCAGATGGACGCCCTTGCAGCCAACACACATTATCTCGAGGGAAAGGTGCTCACGGTCGTAAAGCAGCTTTTGCACCGTCTCGAAGACCGATATACCCGACTGCATTACCTCATCGAGTTGGTCATAGATGTCATCGCTATCACCCTTGCCGGTAACCTTGGGAGCCCCTTTGACACCATCGCCCGTGGCACTAGTGCTTACGCTTGCGTCACCTACATACTTCGTCAAATTCGCTTCGAGCTGTTCAAAGATGGGGCGAATATTTTTGGTGTATGTGCTGCCTACCAGGCACAGGGCGAAGACCAGGAAAGCTCTCATCGCCTTGGCAAACACATCCAGGAAGTGGTTTGACCCGCCCGTGCCGCGAATCACTGCGAAGCCATGAAAGGCCACCTGCACGCTCACACCGAGGGCAATGAGTGGTATGACCCCCTGGGCGATGTCACCCGGTAGCTTGTCAGCCAACGGGACGAACACTTTCTCCAACCACTCGTTCATTTTGGAAAAGGCATTGAAAGCCATCGATCACTCCAGGAAGTGGGGCATCCAATCCGCTGGATCGTCGCCATGAATGGCTCGCAGCCGATCGAGCTTCTGGACGTTGGCTGTCGTGCCGGAAAGAACCTTCAGTTCCTCCTCGAAACCAGTCAGGTTGAAGCTGGCGAGCGAGACGGCTTCGCCCTGCTTGATGAGGAACTGTCGCGAGCCTTCTCCAAGGCCCTTGAGCAATTCGAATTCGGTCAACGTGAGCTTGAATCCATCGACATAGTCGCCTTGGTCCGCCGTCGGATTGGGAAGGAAGATGAAGGTGGCGGTCTGCTCGATCAGGGCTCGCGCGATGGGGCTGCGCAGGGTGTCGGACGGGCTTTGGGTCATGTACACGCCAAGCCCGTTCTGCTTGCGGATCGTCTTCTGCTTGTTCTTCGCGAAGTCCTCGAAGTACGACACCGACAGCGCCTTCCAGTACTCGTCCATGAAGAACGCAAAGCGCCGCCCATCGATCATGCCTTCGACGCGGTACATCAGGTAGATCATGATCGCCGGACACGTCGCCGGGTCATCGAGAAGGTCGGTGTAGTCGAAGCCGTAGATGCCTCCCTCGTCGAACTCCAAGGCATCCTCCGCGCAGTCGAGCGCCCACCCGAGGGGGCCGGAAGCAGCCCAGCGCTTGAGGCGCTCGGCAACGCTGTTCTGGTCAACGTTCGGCAGGTTCTGGATCACGGCCTCGAACCCGCGGAGCTCGCGCGGCAGTCTCGCAACGGCGCGCACGGCGTGGGTGATCTCCGCCTCCTCGCGCGGCGAGTGGGGCATTTCTGCGCGGAAAGTGCAGAAGCGAATCAAGTCGTCCCAGAACAAGAGATTGGCCTCGGTGGGCTCCATCTTGAAGGGGTTGAACTGCGTCGGCTCGCCCTTGCGCAGGGAGAGGTACTTGCCACCCGCAGCGCGGATGGCGATCTCTGCACCACGGTCCTTGTCGAAGTAGACAACTTGAGTGCCGTACTTCCGAAGGTTCAGCATCAGGTAGAGCGCAAGGACGGTTTTGCCCGAGCCGGACTGCCCGATGATCTGGCAGTTGCCGAGCGCCGACTGGCCAAAGGAGTCCTCGTGCAGCGGGGTCGCATGGAAGTTGAAGAAGTACGGCTGGGCTGCCGGCGTGCGGAAGATGGTGACCGCTTCTCCCCAAGGATTGCCCTCTCGCTTGCCGGACTGGAAGTTGTGCAACGAGCACAAGCCTGTAAAGTTGCGCGAACTGAGGTGAGCCGAACGTGGACGCGCGCGCCAGTTGCCCGGGAATTGCGACAGATAGGCCTGGTCTACGACGAGGTCGACCGGTACCCCGAGGAACCCGACGGACTGCATGCGCTCCAGTGCAATGGCACGGCAGTCTTTGACGTCCTTCACGGTGTCGCCAATGATCTGCATCACATAGTGGTATTCGCCAAAGGCAAACGAGCCGCTGATCACGCCGTCGATGGCCGCATCGAGCTCGACAATCTGGCTCACGGCTCCGTCGTCAGCGCTGGACAGCCGCTTTCGCTGGATTCGCAACGCTGCCAGCGCATCCATCGTGTGCATCGGGGAAAAGGATTGCGTCTCGATGTACTCGAAGGGCAGGGCAATCATCGTGTTGAGAATGCCCGGTTCTGAATACTCGGCGTAGTCCTTGATGTCAATGAAGGTCGAATAGTGGGTGCCGGCCAGGCCCCGTGTTTCGACCATCTCGTTGCCGAACATCACCCGCGACAAAGACAGGTAGTGGTACAGCGGCACATCCTTGACGGGCACGGGTCGCCAGATACCGTTGATCAGATAGCCATAGAACTCCTGCTGACGACTGCACGTGATGCCTTCATGCTCATAGTCGGTCAGCAAAGTCGGGCCATAAGACGCCAGCGAAGTCGTGACCTGCTTCTGGAGATCGGTCATCCGCTCGATGATCTCCATCTCTTCGTGGCGCTTCTCGTCGACCGTGCTGGCCGTGCGTGCGCTCAGTCGGCCTGCCTTTTGCGGAAAAGGCCGGTAGAGGATCGTGAGATAGATCTCCGTGGCCATCAGGCCTTCGTCGTTCAATTGGTCGTAGTACTTGTTGACGACGTGTTCGGCGAATGTCTCCTTGGGGGCGGAGAGCCGGGCGCCGGTGAAACGCCGCAAGCGGTGAATCCAAAACGCGAACTTGCCATTCGACAAGCTCCGGACCAGCACGTTGAATGCCTCCATCTTGCCGTAGGCATCTGCGATGGACAGGCCGTCGAATGCCAGGCCGTCAATCTGCCACGTGGACATATAGTCCCCGCTTCGGGCTGATACGACGGTGCTGGTGATGCGAGCAGACATTGGAATATGCCGGCTCAGGACATCTTCCTGGTTGGCCAGGCGTTGCGTCGAGCTTTTCATCTGTCGCCTTCTCCGGCGGTTGTGCGTTGCGTATATCGGGTGGCAGCAAAGCTCTTGGCCCCCCAATGGCGCATGTTTCGTTTGGCGGGAAAGCCTCGGATCAGCAGCATGTACTGCAGCAGCCGCTGGTCATCATGCGAGCTGACGTTGCGCATGACGAGCACGCAGACGACGCAAGACAGCGCAATGGCAGTGGCCGCGAAAAACCCGATCAGGATCGCGGTCCACATGCAGACCAGGATGTGCAGGCCAACAACCAGAATGAACGGCACGACCGGCACCCCGGCCATCGTGGCCGGACGGGTGGCGCCTTTGAAGATCACATCGCGGTAGTTCATGGCTTGAACAGAAGCAAGGGACGAGCGAAATGAGGCCAGAACTTCGGCGAGCGCGAAGCCCCGCACAGAGGACGCACACGAGCGCGCCCGCATCACGCGGGCGCGCGCCAAGTCAAAGCAGGAAGGGCTGCGGGCCGTGTGCCCGACGCGTCAGGGTTTGATCAGTTGGGGGCCGACAAGGGCCGCCGATCCGATCAGAACGCCGCCCCAGAAGACCGGAGCCACGTCTTTCCACTCAGCGGCTTGGAACACCATGCGAAAGCCAACGAACATCAATGCGCAGGTCACGATGACGCCGCCGATACCGAGCATCCACGTGTTGACGTCGGTGAGAAGTTTTTCCGCATTGCTGCTGATCTGTGCGAATGCCGGGTGGGCACAGAGCAGTAGCGCAACAGCGATCAGCGCGAGCCTGGCGGACGATTGATAGTTGGCGTGATTCATAAAAGTCTCAGTTAATTAGTTAGTCGAACATTGAGCGAAATGACGGTGCTTTTCGGGAGGAGGATTTTTCCCCGCCATTGGAAAGGACCTTGTCCACGTAACCCAGCTTCTCACCGGCGGTATAACTACCAGAGTAATAACATGACAGCGCCGCGCGTAGCACCGCTTCAGGGGATCTGGAATTCAAAGAACGGGCCGCCCCCTCTTTGCAACCAAGGAATACATCAGCCCCGGCCTGTAAATTGCCGCATGCATTGAATCCCTTCTTTATGTCACCAAGCCAACCAAATCTCTTGAAATGAATACGGTTTACTTGGCTTAAGCCGATAGAGTAGTTGTATCCCGCTTTTTCCAGTTGGTCGGCAGTTTGCACCGCCTCCTGGAGATTGGTTGGCTGACGCTGTAAGCGCCCACCTACGACACCAATCGCGAAAGGATTGCCGGAGGATTCCACCCGCACAATTCTCGCCATGGTTTCCGTTTCAGCTAGCCCTGGGCAATCTATCTGCGGAAACTCAAACATGATCAAAAAAGGGGACTTTGGTGCGCAGTTTCGCGGGCCGAGGTCTGAAGCCGCCGAAAGCTTTCGACTCCCCCCATGCTTTGGTCCATCTGCAAACGGGGCGCATCATCCATGAATTCCGTGGAATTTCCCACAAGGAAAGTGCAAAAAAATGCTACTCATACAGGTGCCAAGATGATTGTTGATCCCCTCGGTCTCGTCGCAATTCACCGAACGCTCACCTTGTGAGCACGAGGGATGAGGCTTGAGATGACGAGATCGATTGCACTGCGCAAGTGAGGCAAGGATGGGCTCCGCGCGCATGTCGTTGTGGTAGCGGAGGAACAAGGGAAGCCCTTGCCCTCAGCACCTCGCCGAAGGAGGCGACGAGCTATACGTAAGCGATTGAGGCGCAATCAGCAGAACCCATCAGGGACAGCGAGTTGGCATAGCGCCGAAAACTTTCGCAGCGGGATCTATCAAGAAGTACTTCATCAGCAAGCGCGGCGGCATATTCCCTCGCTTGCCTCTTCGGGTATTTGGGATTGGATTCGGAACGGCACCAGACGGCCTGCCTTCAAGGTGCAGACTGCATGAACCTCGTTGCCATTCGACGCGAGACGTGAGTCATGCCGAGCTTCATCCAAAAGTTATTTCGCCGCGGAACGCCGAATGTGTCCGGCGCCGCGGAACAGTCCACCCCGGCAGTGCGCGGCTCCAGTTCATCGCGTGCCGGTTCCAAGCTGTCGGTTCTCGTTGGCCTGCAGCCCAAGCCACCCAAGCCACCTTTCGAGAGCTCGGTGGTATCCGATGCCCCGCACCGCACGCTTCTCGAGTTGATGCATGAGGAACGACCCACGGATTTCACAGCCCATTACAGAGAGGTGCTCTGCGCGTCACACATACTTGCGGTTCATCCTTGGAATACGCTGCTGCACGAACTGAAGCGCAGCAATCCGGATGCTGCCTATGGAGCATTGCTTGCGGCAGCCGCGTCGACGGGCCCTCTGGCCCATCTCCCCTCTCATGTTGCGCGAGAAATTCGGGCGTTGCGCCAAGCACCGACCTGGTCTGATGTCCGGTGCAGACTCAAGCGCCAGGTCGGCTTAGACGGTCTCACTTTGCAGGGTGTTGCACGTATGTCGAAGATTGCGGGGGCCTTGGGAATATCCAACCGAGCTTGGGTTCGGGAGGCCACCACCAAAGGCGTGTTCGACCCTGAGTTCGCAAAGCAAATGTTCGAGCAGGCAGAACGCTATGTCACCTTGCTGGAAGCTGATCCCGTCCTACGCAGTCTGCGCGAGAGATCGCAATCACGGTGGAGTCACAAGGAACGTCAGCAAGCCGTCAAAGCATTGGAGCAATGCATCAACGCATCCAGCGGCTTCCGTTGCCAAATCCGATACGCTGGAGAGCCCTCAGTTGCGAATGAGGGCTCGAAGATGAAGACCTACAACGGCAGCAGCAAGATCGATGTTTTCGATTCGGCATTCAATAACGGTTTCCTGACCCTTGTGGAAGGGGTGCTGCACGAATCGATTCACGTGCGACAACACAAAAAGGGCTTCGACCTTGATACGCAAGAACTGTTGAGGCAATCGCCCGAACCTACCTCACGGTACGACGCAACACTTGGCCTGATCGAGAGCATGGCATATCGATCGGGCCTGATCGCTGCATTTAGCATGGTGAGGCGCGAATCCCCAGACTCCTTTCTGGGCCGGGTTGCGCAAAAGTTCGCTTCGACGCCACAAGATCCATGGGTGCTTTTACGCGCGGAACTCGCAGAAGCTGTGGGGCGTGATCTCGAAGGCCTTGTCAGTGTGAAAGAAGGTCGGATCGAGGTGCGAAAAGATGCTGCCGAGATCTTCGAGGCCGTTTCCGACGCGTGCTCCAAAGGTGACCACGCCAATCACGGTCGTCTCATCGCCAAGGCGCTTTGGGGCATGTGGCCAGATGCGACCAAGGTTCTCGGCGAGCATCATCGGGACTCGGCAAAACTCGGCGATTTCGAGCGCACGCTGGACGCCGCTTGCAGTGGCAAGCTGGACCGATCGGGCCTGCTGCTTCTTAAGAGGAAATACGGCCTGGATGAAGGAATTATCCGAGCGGCTGACGAGAAGGGGACGCTGGGTGAGGGATTGAAGCTGTTGGGGGATCTCTCCAAGCTCGAAATGCTGCGAGTTCGCCATGCGCTGGAGTGTGTCCTGGGCCAGGACGGAATCGTCAAGTACGAGACTGAGCTTGGATTGCGTCCAAGCGGGCAGAACCTCCAAAGCTACTAAGACCGTCTCAAGTAAAGCCTCCGAAATTTGTTTGACGGGATCCCGCCAGACCGTTTCCACATGACTCCCTCTCCCTCCGGGAGAGGGTTGGGGTGAGGGAAACGGCGGTCGAGAAAGCAAGGCCTTGAATATCAACGGCCGCTGCCCTCACCCCAGCCCTTGTATCTTTCAATTATGGTGTTTAGGCAAGTAGGTTTGGGCAGTTATCCACAGCCCGTAAGCCCTTTGGGATCGAAGCCCGTGGGAGAGCATTTGGCGTGGAT
>Ga0070663_100001328_pt1 | contig 13524 bp, 14 predicted proteins | sample KBSC63metaG_FD_65646 | JGI IMG/M metagenome (GOLD analysis project Ga0070663, IMG submission 65646) | Corn rhizosphere microbial communities from Kellogg Biological Station, Michigan, USA - KBS C6-3 metaG | ecosystem: Host-associated > Plants > Roots > Rhizosphere > Soil ...
GAACCCGGCAGAGCGTGCCGCGCTGGTGCTGGGCAAGTGGGGGGCGGTCGCATGCCTGAGCATGTTGATTGCGGTGTTAAGTTGCTTCAGCTTTCTGCCTGCGCAGTGGCTTCTGCAAAGCGACACGTTGCAGGCGATGTTCCAGTTCGGGCTGCGCGAGGCACTGCTCTTTCTCGCCGTGCTGCTGCCCTTCGCCGCTGCACTCTCTGCCGTGCTGATGGCCGTGGCCATCCGCTGCAAGACTTTCAAGGAAGCGCAGGCGAACAGTACCGTAGTGATCCTCGGCGTATCGCTGCTGCCTCTCTTCACCGTCTTCAACGAAGGGGGAGAAGCGGGCTGGCATCTGATGGTGCCGGCACTCGCCCAGAACACGCTGATGACACGCGTGCTCAAGGGCGAAGGTTTCGGCATGGAGCAGGTGCTCGTGCCGATCGCGGTGTGCGCGGTGCTGACGGCGGTGGGTATTTGGTTCGTGGCGAGGATGCTCAGGGCGGCTGCGGTGCGCTGATTTCGAAGGCTGGGAGTCGCAGGGAGAGGAAGCAATGCACATGGAGAGGATGCTTGGGTGAACGGACGATCGAGGCATGATGTGCGCATGAACACGACCTCCACTCCGAGCGTCATTTGGCGCATCTGCCCCTTCGACCAGCTCACGCTGCGCGAGCTGAGCAACATCTTCATGGCGCGTCAGCTTGTGTTCTCGCTCGAGCAGAACTGCGCCTACCTTGACGTTGACGGTCATGACGAGACCGCGTGGCACATCGCGGCATGGTCGGCCGGGCATCGCGTTCCCCTGGCCTATGCACGCCTGCTTGCGCCCGGCGTCAAGTTCGAGGAGCCATCCATCGGCCGCGTGCTCACTACGTCCGCATCGCGAGGCACCGGTCTCGGTCTCGAGCTTGTTCAGAGATCGATCGCGCTGTCGCACGATGTCTTCCCCCGTCACGCGATCCGCATCTCCGCGCAGTCGCGGCTGGAGGCGTTTTATGAAAAGGTCGGCTTCATCGTGCAGGGCGCGCAATACATGGAAGACGGGATTGCGCACACAGAGATGCTTCTGCCGCAGAGCTGTGCCGCATGACGAAGGAAAACAATGTTCCCATGAGCGGCAGGCATTGCGTCAAGCAATAAGCCCGCCGGACGGCCTCAGAGGCTGAGAGTATTTCGATCATGCCCGCTCATCTCGTCAAAAGACGCCTGCTCGTCGTTGCAAATGCTCGCCATAGCACGAGCTTTGGCTGCGCTTAGCGCCTAGATCAGGCGCCTTTTGACGCGCTGCTCGGGCACGCTCGAAAAAGTCTCAGCCTCTCAGTTGGAATAGGCATAGTGACGCTTGTGACCTTCATCACGCCGCCACTCGATGCAGGGCACGCTGTACTTCGGTTTGCCAGGGGAGCGTGTGCACGAGGCCATTGAGATGCCGCGCAGCCAGGTTGCTCGGAAGAATCGTTCCGTTTGAATCCGTCAGCTGGAGATTGGTCACGAGCGCCATCGGGTCGGCCATGGCGACCACGCCCTCCTGCACCTCGACCCAGTCCCAAGCCACACCGGCGGCAGGGTCTGCCGAAGGGCTGCCCCACACGGTTTGCCCACATGGGTGATCGTTGTCACCCGCGTCGAACACACGTGTGCCAAGATGGATGAAATGCAGATTCGGAGCGCATTCGGCCTGCCACAATAGAGGCGGCCACGCACACACGATCCAAGCGGGTGTCATCTGCTTGCGGTCCTGCGTTGGTGGTGGATGGGATGGGGCCCGATGGCAGGGAGTGTGGTGCGTCAAGACGCGCTTGCCATCTGTAAATCCTTTCAGGTGATCTATTTGTTTTGTGGGCGGATCGCGCGACGTTGTTATGGGAGTGGACAAGAACCATGCTGCAAGATGGATTCACGTCAGTGCTGCAGGTGACGAGCCGTGATGAGCTGTTGAGTGAAGTGGTGCGCTTTACAAAGCAGTTGGGATTCGAAACCGTTACTGCTACGGCAGTAGTAGATCGCTTCCGGGGTGAGCCTGAGTTCGTGTGGGTCGACAATGCACCGCCTGAATACAGCGCATCGGCTGAATATGTGGGTGATGCGCGTCGGGATCCGGTGGCTCAGCACTGCAAGCGCCTGAGCGTCCCCATCATCTGGAATCAACAGACTTACACGGCAGCCGGTCAAGGCGACAAGTGGGAGCATCAGGCGCGTTTTGGATATCGAGTCGGCATCGCGCTCGCTTTGCACATGCCCGAAGGTCGCCACTTCTTTCTAGGGGTAGATCGCGATCAGCCTTTGCCAGGGAGTTCGGCCGAGGTAACGCGCTTGGTGGCTGACCTGCAATTGTTTGCGGTGCACGCGCAGGACGCGGCACTGCGTGTGCTGCTACCAGCGCAACCGCAATTGGACTTCCCGAATCTCACCCCTCGTGAATTGGAAAGTCTGCGCTGGACGATGGAAGGGAAGACAGCCTGGGAGCTGGGAAACATCCTGGGGATCAGCGAGCGCACTGCAGTTCTTCACATCAATAACGCAACACACAAACTCGACTGCATCAACAAGCACCAAGCCGTCCTCAAGGCGCTACGGCTCGGTATCATTCGTTGAAACAAACCTGTAAGAGTTGACAGTTACGTGCCCAAAGGCTCGCTGCTGGAATGGAGTCACACGCACATGGTGTGCGTCCCATCCCAGGAGCCTCAAATGTCGAACCAATATACCCAGGTCGTTCCGCAGGCACAGTCGAATAAGCCGGTGGTGCCTACTGCACCGTCCTTGCCGGTCCCCCTCGATCCGAGTCTCCTGAGCCAGGTCAGTGGTGGCGTCGGATGCAGTCCATCGCCTACTCCCTCGCCTACTCCCACTTGGTAGTTGCATCTGGCGAATGTGCCTATGCTCATGGCGCAGTAATCGCTGCCATGGCCAGGTCGGTATGAGTTAGCTTGTGCTTATGGCTCAACGTACTCATACCGATCAGCAAAGTCAGGCTACTTGAAGTCTGCGATCGTTTCCGGTCCCATCCTCATGGGAAGGAAATAGGCTATTAATGCGGCCATGACACGCATCAACGATTCAAGGGGAACCTCCAGCAATTCAAGATCTAGATGAAAGAGTGCAGAGGTCCGTTGCACTGTTGCATTTGAGATTTCTGCATTACAAAGCTTCTTGTCCATTCCGCTACAGAGGTGCGCGATCTCCTGAAGCGCAGCTGGGACATAGGGGCATTCAAACCCCTTGTTGGTTTCTACGGCGAACGCCTAAGCGCAACGCCGTAATGCGCTTCGAGAGCAAGCGAGCAGCCGACATTTGAGACTTGACGCGACACTAGACAAACTCGTGGAACGGGATAAGTCGGGCGCGCTGGAGTTGCGTTTCAAGACGGCAGTGCAGTCAAGCAATGCGGTGTCACTCGTCGCCAACAAAGCTTCGAGGCGGCAGGCGCGGAGCATCGAATCAAGTTGCGTTGCCTCATCCCTGCTCACCTGTAAGACCTGCCAGTTGTCCCGCACCTCGGGCGATGTTGGAATGGCCGCAAGTCAGGCGAATCCGCCTGGTGTCGCGTCAAGCCTCAAGTGTCGGTTGATCGCGCCGCTGTCGCAGCGCAATGCAAGGCGCGCGGACGAGTCATAGCCATCTCTGGCGAGTCGGCTCAACGCGGCAATGCGCTTCGAGAGCAAGCGATCAACCGACACTTGAGGCATGACGCGACCACTCGGGCCTGATTAACACTGAATCACATGGCCAACCTCTTCCGCTCTGAAGTTATCGAAGGCCGTCAGCAAGCGTGGCTTGGCAGCATCCAGCTCGTGCGGCCGGTGCCTCTCGTGGTGCTGACCCTCCTTGTCGTGATCATTGCTGTGCTCGTTTGTGGCTTCCTCTTCGAAGGTCGCTACACGCGCAAGGCGCACATCGTTGGCTACCTCGTGCCCGACCAAGGCGTGCTGCGCCTGGTGCCGCCGCAGGCTGGCGTAGTAACCGAAAGCCATGTGCTAGAAGGGCGCGGCGTGAAGCGCGGTGATGTGCTTTTCGTGCTGTCCATTGACCACACGAGCGTGAGCGGCGACACGCAGGTGCAGGTGCAAAACAGCATTGCCACGCGTCGAAGCAGCCTGCAGGATGCCTCGCGCCGTGCAACTCAATTACAGCAGGAGCAGGTGGCCGGGTTGGACCGTCAGCTCGCCGACATGAGGCGCGAGCTGACGCAGATGGATGCGGAATCGCATCTGTACGAGGAGCAGCTCGCGTTGAAGCGGCAAGACCTCGCGCAGTGGGAGTCACTGCGAGGCGAAAACTTCGTTTCGGCCGCGCATGTGCGCACGAAGAAGTCTGAAGTGCTTGAGGTGCAGGCCAAGCTGCAGGCGCTGTTGCTCAAGCGCTCGGCGCAGTTGCGCGAGATGGGTGTGATCGAAGCGCGCCGTCGAGAAGAGCCCTTGCGCAGCCTCGCCACCATTGGTGAAATCGAGCGGGAGCTGGCCACGCTGGCGGGCATCTCGGCTGAGAACGCGGCGAAGCAGACAGTTGTCATTCGTGCACCGCAAGACGGTGTCGTCACCGCGGTGATGGCTGGAGTCGGCCACAGTGTCACGCCCGCCACAGCGCTCGCGAGCCTGCTGCCCAGCGATGCGAAGCTGCAGGCCAAGCTCTTCGCGCCGTCGAGTGCGGTGGGCTTCGTGCGACCCGATCAAGCCGTTCAGCTTCGTTACCAAGCCTTCCCGTACCAGAAGTTCGGCCATCACGCGGGGGAGGTGGTGCAGGTGTCGCGCACCCCGCTGCATGCGGCCGAGTTGGCGAGTCTCCCGCTGCCTGAATCGATGAAGACGACGCCCTCAGCGGAGCCGCTTTATCCCATCACCGTCGCGCTCGATCAGCAGGCTGTGCAGGCCTACGGCCAAGCGCAGCCGCTTGTGCCGGGCATGCAGCTCGAGGCCGACGTACTGCTCGATCGGCGCCGTCTGATCGAGTGGATTTTCGAGCCGCTGCTGAGCGTCACCGGCCGCGTCTGAAGAGGCTGAGAGTATTTCGATCATGCACGCTCATCACGCCAAGAGACCCCTGCTCGTCGTTGCAAATGCTCGCCATAGCACGAGCTATGGCTGCGCTTTGCGCCTAGTGTCGCGTCAAGCCACAAATACCGGCTGCTCGCTTCCGCGCGAAGCGCATTGCGTCGTTCCGCCTCCTCGCCATAGTGACGGCTATGACTCGTCGGCACGCCGTGCACTGCGCTGCGACAGCGGCGCGATCAACCGACACTTCCGGCAAGCGACACTGGATCGGGCGCCTTTTGACGTGCTGCTCGGTCACGCATCGAAATGCTCTCAGCCTCTGAGCTGCTTGCTCGGCCGCCCCGTCATCGACCCCGGACCTTGCCCATGACCGGCTTCTTTTCGTCCTTGAGACTCGGCTTTGGCCGGTCGCGCGTTCCGCTGCTGCTGCAGACCGAGGCTGCCGAGTGCGGTCTCGCAAGTCTGGCGATGGTCGCGGCTTTTTACGGCCTGCACACCGACATGCCCACGTTGCGGCAGCGCTTTTCACTGTCGCTCAAGGGTGCCACGATGGTGGACCTCACGCGCATGGCAGGTCAGATGAATCTGAATCCCCGCGCGCTGCGAGCCGAGCTTGAACATCTGCCACAGCTGCAGCTGCCCTGCGTGTTGCACTGGGACTTGAATCACTTTGTCGTGCTGGCAGGCATTCGCCGCGGGAAGGCGGTGATCCACGATCCGGCGCGTGGCGTGCGGCACTTGTCAATGGAAGAGGTGTCCAAGCACTTCACCGGCGTGGTGCTCGAACTCACGCCCGCGGCGGAGTTCGAGCCACGAACTGAGAGGCAGTCGGTGTCGCTCAGGCAGTTGCTCGGACGCGTGACGGGGCTCAAGCGTTCGCTGCTGCAAGTCTTTGCACTTGCACTCGCACTCGAAGTGTTCATGCTGCTGTCGCCCTTCTTCATGCAGTGGGTGGTCGACAGCGTGCTCGTGGGCGCCGATCGCGATCTTCTCGTGACGCTGGGGCTGGGATTCGGGCTGCTCGTTTTCATACAAGTGGCGACGGGCGCTATCCGCTCATGGTCGGTCTTGTATCTGTCGGCCACGCTGAATCTTCAATGGCTATCAAATGTATTTGCGCATCTGATGCGTCTGCCGGTGTCGTGGTTTGAGAAGCGGCATACGGGTGACGTGATGTCACGTTTCGGCGCGATCCAGCAGATCCAGCAGACGCTGACGACATCTTTCATCGAGGTTGTGCTCGATGGCCTGCTGGTGGTGCTGACACTTGCGATGATGTCCATCTACAACGGCACGCTGACGGCCATCGCTGTGGGTAGCGTCGTCGCGTACGCTGCGCTGCGCTGGGCTTTCTTCAAGCCGCTTCGCAGCGCGACCGAAGAGGCCATCATTCACGACGCCAAGAAGGCAAGCCACTTTCTCGAGTCGCTGCGAGGAGTGCAATCGATCAAGCTTTTCAATCGACAGCAAGACCGGCAAGCGCGCTTCATGAATCTGGTGGTCGACGCGATGAACGCGAACATCGCAACCCGCAAGCTGGACTTGATGTTCGGCGTCTTGCACAAGCTCGTGTTCGGGTTGGAGCGCGTGGCGGTGGTGTGGGTCGGCGCGCTGCTGGTGTTAGATCGCAATTTCTCGGTCGGCATGCTGTTCGCATTCATCGCCTACAAGGAGCAGTTCGCGTTGCGCGTGAGCGGGCTCATAGACAAGGCGGTGGAACTCAAGATGCTCAAACTGCAAGGCGAGCGCCTGGCCGACATCGTGCTGACCGCACCCGAGACTGAGGTGCTGGTGCCGCCGCGCGCGGATGTGAGCGCGCGGCTCGAATTGCGCGGCGTGGGCTTTCGCTATTCCGACTCGGAACCGGCGGTGCTCAAGAGTGTGAACCTGCTGATTGAGCCGGGCGAGTCGGTGGCCATCGTCGGGCCGTCGGGCTGCGGCAAGACGACCTTGCTGAAGTTGATCCTGGGCATCCATGAGCCCCAGGCGGGCGAGGTTCGCGTAGGTGGCGTGCCGCTCGCGCATCTGGGCCTGCGGATCTGGCGCGACATGATCGGGACAGTGATGCAAGACGATCAGCTCTTCGCCGGCTCGATCATCGACAACGTCAGCTTCTTCGATGCGAAACCAGATCTGGCTTGGGTCGAAGAGTGCGCCCGGGTGGCGGCAGTGCACGACGAAGTGTTAGCCATGCCCATGGGCTTCCATACGCTGATCGGCGACATGGGCACGAGCATTTCTGGTGGGCAGAAACAGAGGTTGCTGCTGGCGCGGGCTTTGTACAAGAGGCCCAAGATTTTGTTGCTCGATGAGGCGACCAGTGCGCTCGATGTCGATCGCGAGCGGCTGGTGAACCTGGCGGTGAAGCAGCTTCACTTGACGCGCGTGATCGTGGCGCATCGGCCCGAGACGATTGCGTCGGCGAGTCGGGTGATCGTGCTGAAGGACGGGCGCGTTGCGCAGGACTTGCGCACGGTCGACAGCGCCACCTTGGCCAAGGTATAGCCGGCTACGGTCCCGTTTCGCGCTCCAACACCCCCAACCACCGCAACGCTTGCCCCCGGCTGTTCCCGCACATGTCCGGTGCTGGCTTCAACGATGAACACACTTCGGGCCGATCCGGATGCCCGAAGATCAAACATCGGTTGTCGGCCGACAACTGCACGCACCGCACCCCCGCGGGTTTGCTGATCCCATTCATCTTCGGCATGCCGGGAATCGGGGACGAGATCGACGGCGCGATGCAGCACGCACCGCAGCCGGGGCGGCAATTCATCCGCGGCCCCGTGTCTGCGGCCACTCTTCAATGGTCCACAGGCTGGCCGATGCGAGCATGCAACCGATGAGCGCACCGAGCGTGTCGGGCGCGAGGTCGGACAGGCGCGCGTAGTGACCGATGACGGTGGTCTGGCACAGCTCCCAGCCGGCGCCTACCGCTACCGTCAGTAACAAGGCCCGCGTCCACCGTTGACGCCCAGCTCCGAGCACCGCCAGAAATGCGAGCACGGCGCAGGCACAGATGTGCGGCGCCTTCACGATGGAGAATTCGAGCGCGTCTATGCTCAAACTCCAGTCAATGTGAAACGGCCGGCGACCATCGGGCGCGAGCGCAGACATGACAAGGCTGAAGAGGGCAGTGGCGACGAACGGTAGCCAACGCAAGGTGCGCCACTGGGCGTCGCTGAGGACGGGCAGAGTCGATGGGCGGGAAATGGGTCGCAGCTGCATGGTGAAGTTCGGTACGGAATGTCTTGGGCTTATCGGCAGATTTGGGGATGGTTTGACTGGAATGTCGTTCGAGCCGCGCATTTCGATGCAGGCTTTGGCGTGACTCGAAACGCTGCGCTGCCTACAATCTCCGTTTGCTCAAAAAATAGGCAGTGCGATGTTGTTTCCGAAGCAGTTCGACGTGATCGTGGTCGGGGGCGGCCATGCCGGCACCGAGGCCGCGTTGGCATCGGCACGCATGGGTTGTGCCACTTTGCTGCTGACGCACAACATCGAGACCTTGGGCCAGATGAGTTGCAACCCGTCCATCGGCGGGATTGGCAAGGGGCATCTCGTCAAGGAAATCGATGCGCTCGGCGGCGCAATGGCTGCCGCGACCGACGAAGCGGGAATTCAATTCCGGATATTGAATGCTTCCAAGGGCCCGGCCGTGCGGGCGACGCGTGCTCAGGCAGATCGTGTTCTGTATCGGGCGTCAATTCGCCGACGGCTGGAAAACCAGCTCAATCTCTGGTTGTTCCAGGGCGCCTGCGACGACCTGATTGTCGAGGGCGACCGCGTGACGGGCGCTGTCACGCAAGTTGGTATTCGCTTCACTGCCAAGGCGGTGGTCTTGACGGCCGGGACATTCCTCGACGGGAAGATCCACGTCGGATTGCAGAACCACTCTGCAGGTCGTGCGGGTGACCCGCCGGCGATCAGTCTGTCCGCACGCCTCAAGGAGTTGAAGCTGCCGCAAGGTCGCCTGAAGACCGGCACGCCTCCGCGCATAGACGGCCGCAGCATCGACTTCAGCGTATTAACGGAACAGCCCGGTGACGTGGACCCGGTACCGGTGTTCAGTTTTCTCGGGGAAGCGTCGCAACATCCGAAGCAGGTGCCATGCTGGATCACGCACACCAATGCGGGCACGCACGAGATCATCCGCTCGGGCTTCGATCGCAGCCCAATGTTCACCGGGGTGATCGAAGGGGTGGGGCCGCGCTATTGCCCAAGCATCGAGGACAAGGTCAATCGCTTTGCCGACAAGGACTCGCATCAGATATTTCTAGAGCCGGAAGGCCTGACGACCAATGAGTTCTACCCGAACGGGATTTCGACCTCATTGCCCTTCGACATCCAGATTGCCGCCGTGCAGTCGATGCGCGGACTGGAGAACGCCTACATATTGCGGCCTGGATACGCGATCGAGTACGACTACTTCGATCCGCGGGCGCTGAAGGCAAGTTTCGAGACGAAGTCGATCAGCGGATTGTTCTTTGCCGGGCAGATCAATGGGACGACGGGCTACGAGGAGGCCGCAGCGCAAGGCATGTTCGCTGGCGTGAACGCAGCGCTGCAGGTTCGCGGCGACGAAGCCTGGGTGCCGCGGCGCGATCAAGCCTACCTAGGCGTGCTGGTCGACGACCTCATCAGCAAGGGCGTGACCGAGCCATACCGCATGTTCACGAGTCGTGCTGAGTACCGGTTGCAGCTTCGCGAGGACAACGCCGACATGCGGTTAACCGAGGTCGGCCGTGGTTTGGGTCTGGTGAACGATGCGCGTTGGGACGCCTTTAACCGCAAGCGTGATGCCGTCGCTCGCCAGACCGAGCGGATGAAATCGACCTGGGTCCGGCCAGAAACATTGCCGGCGCTAGAGGGTGAGCGGCTTTTGGGCGGCGCCCTCGAGCATGAATATCGCTTTACCGATTTGCTGCGGAGGCCGGGGGTTGATTTCGATCGCTTGTGCGAGGTGGCGGTGGTGGCTGGGATTTCGCCGCTTGTTTCACGTGAAACACTGCGAGCCGAATTCGGCCAGCCGTTGGCGGACGCCGTGATCGAGCAGATTGAGATCAGCGTCAAGTACGCCGGCTACATCGATAAGCAAAACGACGAAGTCGCGCGTTCTGCTCAATTCGAGAATCTTCGCCTGCCTGGGGACCTGGACTATTCCCAGGTTAAGGCTCTCAGCTTCGAGGTGCGCCAGAAGCTCAGCAAGCATCGACCCGAGACGCTCGGTCAGGCCTCCCGTATCTCCGGCGTGACGCCGGCGGCGGTGTCGTCACTCCTGATACATCTCAAAAAAGGCCGGTTCAAGGGCTTTGCTGCCAATGCTCGGGCTACGGATGCTGCGGCCTGAGCCTGCCATTGCCGCAAAGAAAAAGGGCTCGGTACGCCGAGCCCTTTTTATCGGCGCTGCCGCTGGATCAAATGGGGCGCGGACGACGTGCCATCCAGCCGACGATTCCCAGCCCGGCCAGCATCATGGCGTAGGTTTCAGGTTCAGGCACAGGGGTAAGCGACACCGCGTCGAGGTCGAAACCCTTGCTCGTGCCGTTCAGATCCAGGCCACCGATGCCGACCTTTGTGAAGGCGCTTCCGCCGATCGATGCCAGTGTGCCTGCGTAGGCACCCAGGTCGAGCGAGATTTCGTCGTTGACGCCGCGCGTCACCTGGACCTGGATGTTTCCGCCATTGTCGGTCCACAGGAACAGCTGGGCGCTTTCTCCGTTGTTGCCAGCCTCGAAAAGGTTCAAATTGCCGCTCGCGCCGAAGTTTCTGCCAAAGCCAACTTCGATGTAGGCGCCGGGGAATGGCGATCCGACGGGTGTACCTGTTTGGCCGGGGAGCGACAGGAACTTGCCATCCGGACCTCCGAGTACATGCGAGCGCGCTGTTGCGTCATTGAGTGCCACAGGGAAAGATCCTGTGATGTCACCGCCATAGGTTTGGCCTGGGAAGTCGCCGGGCACGGTGCCCGGCAGCAGCGTGAAAGTGGTCGACGCGAACGTGTCGGCGGCTTGAGCAGCCAGGGGCATCACGGCGGCTGCAATAGCGCAGACCGCAAGTCGATGAAATTGCATTCTTCTTTCTCCTGTACTCGGGACTTCAGTGCTGCTCGACGACCATCGGTCAACTGGGCATGCGCGCATCGTCTCCCCGAGGTTTCAGGCCGACGCGTGCCGTGCCCCAAGAATCATGGGGACGCATGGCTTTGCACATCCCTAACTGCCGTTACCCCATGAATGAAGTTGACAAGGCTCGCCGGACGCGCCTTTTTGTTGCCGCCCAACAACTTAATCTGGTTCTGGACGACGCCACAGTGGATCAGATGTTGGTCTATCTGGACTTGCTTCAACGCTGGAACAGGACATATAACCTCACGGCGGTCCGCGATCCGGCCGAGATGCTGACGCAGCACGTGTTTGATTGCCTGGCGGTAATAGGGCCATTGCGGCGATTCGCTTCCACTGGGCGTTTGCTGGATGTTGGTAGCGGGGGAGGGCTGCCGGGAATCGTTATTTCCCTGGTCTGTCCCGGCTGGGATGTCACCTGCGTCGATACCGTCGGTAAGAAGGCGGCTTTTGTTCAGCAGGTGGCGGTCGAGTTGCGGTTGCCGAACCTCCATTCCCAGCATTCACGGGTCGAGGCATTGACTCTGCCGGCATTCGACGTCATTGCATCGCGGGCATTTGCATCTCTTCCAGATTTCGTCAAACTTACACGCAGGCATCTCAAGGCCAGCGGCGTATGGATGGCCATGAAGGGCAGGCGCCCCGACGATGAGCTGGTTGAGCTGCCCCCTGAGGTCGAAATGTTTCACGTGGAACAACTGACCGTTCCCGATCTTGCCGCCGAGCGAAACATCGTCTGGATGAGGCTCCAACCTCCAAGATTCGAGGAGCCATGATGTTCGGAATTTCTGACTTCGGATCTTTCTGCTTCGCCATCTTGGTTTTTTTGGCACTGCCTGGGCCTGGCACATTCGCTTTGTTGAACTCGACCGGCAAGGGTGGCTTCCGTGCAGGTGCGGCAGCGACATTTGGAGTCATCGCCGGTGACCAAGTCTTGCTGTGGCTGGCGGTCGGCGGTGTTGCGGCGCTCCTCGCCGCGTACCCAGTGATATTTCGAGTCGTTCAGTACAGCGGCGGAGCGTATCTGGCCTGGATCGGTTTCAGGCTCCTGTTTGCCAAATCGGGTGCTGCGTCACCCATTGAGATTCAGTCGCGGCAGTATGCAAAGCAGGCATTCCTGATCACGCTGCTCAATCCTAAGGCCATCGTGTTCTACATGGCCTTTTTTCCGCTCTTCATCGACCCGGCAACACACCGCGGCCTGTCTACCTTTGCGGCCATGGCCCTCATCATCGCTGGCATCACGGCGATGTACTGCCTCACTCTCTGCGCGTTTGCAAATGTGGTCGCTGCCAAGGTGAGGACCCATGGGACACTCGCAAGGTGGCTGTCGAGGATTGCCGGTGTCTTTCTGATCGGGTTCAGCATCCGCCTGATTCGAAATTAGGGTTGTGCATGCGACAAACATAGTTCGCCGCGCTTTGTGACCAGGGCACCAGCCTCGACAATCACTCTATGCGGGGAGGGCACGGTTTGTGCTCGCCGCTCCGGCCCGCGACGGTTTTCCGCCTACCAAGACTCAAACACATGGCTCGAATCTTTTGCATCGCCAATCAGAAAGGCGGTGTCGGCAAGACCACCACTGCCGTCAACCTCGCCGCGGGACTTGGCCGAGTCGGCCAGCGCGTGCTGGTCGTCGACCTGGACCCCCAGGGCAACGCGACCATGGGATCGGGAGTGGACAAGCGGGCGCTCGAACTCACCGTCTATGACGTCCTGCTGGAAAGCGCATCGATCGCAGAAGCATGTCTTCGCAGTGACAAGGCCGGCTATGACGTGCTTGGTGCTAATCGCGAGCTGGCAGGCGCGGAGGTAGAGCTTGTCGATCTGGAGCGGCGAGACAAGCGCCTCAAGGGTGCTATCGGGGCAGTGGCATCGAACTACGACTTCGTGCTAATCGATTGCCCGCCGTCGCTCAGCCTGCTCACGTTAAACGGCCTGTGCTGCGCGCATGGCGTGATCGTGCCCATGCAGTGCGAATACTTCGCGCTCGAAGGGCTGAGTGACCTGGTCAACACCATCAAGCAAGTGCATGCCAACCTCAACCCGGACCTGCAGATCATCGGCCTCCTGCGCGTGATGTACGACCCGCGCATTACGCTCCAGCAGCAAGTGAGCGAACAGTTGAAGGCACACTTCGCGGACAAGGTGTTCAACACGGTAATTCCGCGCAACGTGCGACTGGCGGAGGCTCCAAGCTATGGCCTGCCGGGTGTGGTTTTCGATCCAGGATCCAAGGGCGCCCAGGCCTTTATCGATTTCGCGCAAGAAATGGTGAAGAGGATCGCATTGCTTTAGCTTAGTGCAAATGCACCATTATTGTGCCAAGCCAAGCCAAGCCAAGCCAAGCCAAGCCAAGCCAAGCCAAGCCAAGCCAAGGGCAGTGGTCACCCTTAACCAACCTTGGCAAGCCAGTC
>Ga0070663_100001329_pt1 | contig 13522 bp, 8 predicted proteins | sample KBSC63metaG_FD_65646 | JGI IMG/M metagenome (GOLD analysis project Ga0070663, IMG submission 65646) | Corn rhizosphere microbial communities from Kellogg Biological Station, Michigan, USA - KBS C6-3 metaG | ecosystem: Host-associated > Plants > Roots > Rhizosphere > Soil ...
CAGATCGAAGCGCAGCGCTGTGCTGCCGGTGGACTGCGTGTTGCGCGCGATGGCCAAAAGGTAGTGACCGTCGCGCGGGACGGTCAGCAGCGCGGGCGTGGTGCCGGCCGGATCGCCTTGGGTCTGCATAACGCCAGAGGAATCGTAAAGGCGGAAGACGTTGCCGGTGCCGGCTCCGTTCAGCGCTCGCAGATAGGTCTTGAGGTCGGCATCGAGGGTAACGTCAAATAGCTCGTAGGCATCGCTGGTGCCCAAATCCACCGCCACAGGGGTGTCCGTGATGATGGGGTTTGCGGTGGCGGGGGTGCGCAGCGAAAAGCGCGCCAGACCAGAGCCACCGCTCAGTTGCAGTGTGTACGTGCCCGCCGGCAGCCAACGAACAGGAGCATTCCAACTGCGGCTTCCGTTGTAGTAGAAGGATTCACGAAGGGCTCCGTTGGCTTCCAGGCCACGCGGGCCACTCAGAGTCCAATTGGTCCAAGTGCCCTCTTGCCACTCCAACGCCATCCAGCCGTCTTGCGCCAAGGTGAAGGTGTAGCTGGGAGACGGGACGTTGGCATTGGTGTCGTTGACTTCGCTGCCAACTGTGACGGGAGTCGCGGCCACCGGCGTGGTCGCGATAGCAGGTGTGCGCGTGAGCGTGTAGGTGATCGCAGCTTCCGTGCTGCGTGAGCTTCGCACCAGGCGAACGTACACGGGGCCGCTGGCACTGCCTTGCGAGAATCCGCCGTTGACGTTGACGGCCAGGCTTCGCCCATAGGCGTCAAAGGCCCGCACGGTGAAATCTCCACCAGCCTGCGAGAAGCGACCCGCAAAGGTATCGGTCGGCGTTGAAGCGCTCTTGAGCAGCAGCGACGATCCCACCGCCATGTCTGGCAATGGCACAGGCGCACCAGGGCTCAACTCAAGAGCGGTACCCTGCCCTACCAAATTCATCCCCACATCACCCACGGCGGTGCCGCCGGTGCGCACTTCGAGTCGGTAGTTGCCAGGCGTGAGATAGGCTTTCGCGCTGCTGGTCAGGTCCGACGACAGATTGCTCCAGTCGGACACGACGCCCAGCGGGCCACTCAGGCGCCACTGTGCGCCAGCTGGAAAGCGGTTCGGCTCGATGACCCAAACACCCCCGGTGGCGACCGTCAGGTTGTACGCCAGGCTTTGACCGCTCTGCGTCAGGCTGGCGTTCACTGCGGTGGAACGAGCAGGATCCAGATTGAGAGCCGGTGCTTCAGCGTCAGACCACACACCGACACGCAGTTCGCCGCGTCGATTGCCATTGGTGAACGCGGGATTGGTCCAAAGAAAATAGCTGCCCGCAGAAGGCAGGGCAACTACTCTGGACACTGCGCCTTGGCTCAGCGCCGCGGAATCTATGACTTTGCCTTGCCTGTCTGTAACTACCCATTGGGAAGATGGCGTGACCGAGGACTGCTCGCGCGTGAATGTCACGGACATCGTGCCGACAGCCCCAGTGCGCCCACTGGCTGGGGTGGTGGGGAGATAGGTCGAATTGGGATAGCCGCTCAGTCCCAGGTAATAGACCGCGGTTGCGCCCACGTTGTAAGCCATGGGACTATCGTCCGTTGCCGCAACCTGCACGCCGTTCGCATCAAAAAGCCGCGCATAGCCATCTAGCGTTCCGTTGGGCGTAGACAACCGGAATGTCTCGCCCGCCGCCAGCACCATGCGGTAGAAATCGACATCCATATTCCCATTGGCGCCATCACCGATGGTGGCGTTCACCACGACCGATGACGAGGCGCCCACCAGAACGTCGGACGCATTCGCCATGGCATCGCCCACATCGCCGACTGGCACTGGTTTGGCCAGCGTGCGACTCAGGGCCAGGCTCAGTTGCCCCGGCGCTGCTGCAGCGCTTGCGGGCGCGATCAGGGGATCGTAGTTCGCGTTTGCAGCACGGCTGACACCCAGGTACAGCAGACCGGTCGTTGTCGCGGTCCAATCCAATGTGCTGCCCGCTGTGCTGGCGAGTTCGTGACCCGATTCGTCAAACAAACGCAAACACTGCGCAAAGTCCGAGGCCGTCACGCTGAAATGCAACTGATCTCCAGATGCCGCGAGGACCCGCAAGACTTGCACGTCCAACTGGCCTGAGTCGCCACTTCCCAGATTCACCTGAACATTGCCCACCGCAGAGCCACCGACCAGCCAGTCGCGCGCTTTAGCCACTGTGTTGAACGAGGCGTCTGCGTCCGGCAACGGCAAGTGCGCCAATGACAGGGAAGAGGCCTGACTCACGTCGATACGGTGGACTGCCCCACCCTGCGCTGATCCGGCCGACACGGCAACCGATTCCCCGGCCGCAACCACGTCGGCCTGACTGGAGTCCAGCAGTCGGAAAGCCACGGTAGCGCCCTGCCCCCGGTCCACCGATTCCAAGCGCAAGCGGTAATGACCCGCAGCGAGGTTCAGGGGCTTCGCAACGCCATCCTGGGTGTTGAGAACAGCCGAGGAAATCGTGCTTCCAGTGTCCGCGTTGAGGATGATCCACTGCGCATTGTTGACAGGTGCACTGAGTTGATCCCACATCACTTGCGTGGTGCGATCCAGATCGAAGGCATAGGTCTGCGCGTCCCCTGGCGTGGCCAGACTGACGCTGTATGTTTGGCCCAGGTTGAGGGGCGCCACTCGTGCGGCATTTCGGTAGGCCGTGAAGCTGTAGTTCAGCGCTGCCGTTGCACCGCTTTTCCCTTCTATCGACAACCAATATGTTCCCGAGCTAGGCGCCGTGTAGACCCCGGAGTCGCTGGTCAGACTGCGTTGACTCACTGCCACGTTGGCCGTCGGGTCAAACAATGTCCAGGTGCCTTCCGTGTTGCCGCTGCCCGCTTGCAGGAAGATGCGGTCGCCTGCCTCGACGTTGAGGCTGTAAAGCGCCGCCTGCGCACCGGATTGCAAAGTGCCCGCCACTGTCGCGCCAGACATCAGCGGCACGGCGGCTTCCATGCCAATCAATCGAAACGCATACGTGCCTGTATGGTCGCCAACGCCATCCACCGTCAGCGTGTACTTGCCTGCATCCAGATCCAGGAAGCGATCACCGTTGTTGGTCAATGCACGGAAATCGAACTGATCCGTGGAGTTCGAACCACGAAGTTGCCATTGGATTTGATCGCCTTGCACCCCGTCGAACAAGAAGCGGCTGCGCTCTTGGACGACGAACTCATAGCGATCCTGTTCACCCGGTTGATCCACGGAGCCTTCGACGGTGTGAACACCCGGCAAGGCGTCGGCTGAGAGCAGGACTTTCGGCTCCAAAGGTTCGACATTCCAGGCCGTCTTGCGACGCGCTTGCGGAGCACCCAGCTCACGTGCCGCTTGGGTCATCCTGCTCAGTGGCAGACTGATCGCGGTCTTGAACCGAGAACCGGCCTTGTGCAAGGCGGCATGGGCGGCGGGACGCTTGGACTTGGCACGCATTGGTTCTCTCCTGAGATTGGGTGCTTTTGGAATTTGCTTCGCAAAGCGAGAAAGCTGCGCCCGGCCGCATATGGAATGCAGCCAAGGCATGTCATGTATTGCCGATCAGAATGCAAGCTCGCGGCATGCATGGGCTGACGCGATCGCGGGGGTGCAATAGCTGGGGCGTGTGCTAGATCGATTCGCGTCTATCACTCAGCGGCCAACATCCCACCACTCACCATCATCGTTGCCGCTGGCTTATCTCAAATGACGCTATCGGTACTTTGTACTGATCAGCAGTGCTCGACCTGGGCGGCCAAGTTCGACTCGAACTAAGGCGCGTTTCGCACCCACTTTGCTCAGAGGAATTTTTCTCTTTGAATGACGGCACAGGCTTTGTTCCCAGGTCGATTGCGCAAAGGGGAAGTGGATTTAAAAAACCATGACTTCCTGATGGTTGAATGTAATAACCTGTTTCCAGGCTGTCAATGAACGCTGGTGTGGCTTTTCTCTGTCAAGAGGCAACCGCGCGTCGCCTGCGCTCTCCGCTGTGCAGGTGCCTGAGCCGGGACCTGACTCTCGAATGCTGCTTGGTGAGGGCACCTATATGACCGCTCGTGCGAAAACAGAGGTGCTGCCGGCGTAGCGCAATCTGATGCATCGCGAGGGGGGTCAAGTGGCAGGTCCGGAAAGTCAAACCCGAGTTGCGCACAAGTAGCAGACCTTCACCGGGCCCGTTATAGCTGTCCGGCCAGCGACACGGCGAGTGCTGACAGTGCAGGTCGCCGATGAGCGCTGCAGCGCCTGAGCCAGGCGCTGCAGGATTCGGTCAAAGGCTGGCGCTTCACCATAGTGAAGGCGTGCCCAGCTTTTGCACCAAGGGTGCTTCGCAATGCCACTCATTGGTTCGCTCGGGTATTTGATGAAGACGGGCGACCCCTAAAGAATCCACGCCATCTATAGGTCTGGACTACGCCGTGAACATCAATCGCCCCATTTCTCCCTTTTTGAACAGTGCCACGCCGCGGCCGCGCGAAGCTGCCGAGCCGTCAAGGCCGGCGCGGGAGACGATGCCGTCCATGGGGGCCTTGTCCGGGCTCCCGGTACTGAGAAGGTCAACATCCGAGGGGAGAGTGACATTCCGCGCAGCGCCGGTGGAAGCCACAAGGACAGCGGCGCTCAACGGGGACTGGGAAAGGCTCCAGTCGCTGCTGGCCGAGTACCCGGGTTTGATCACAACCCTCTATGCAGGGCAGGAAAGCCTGCTTGGGCTCGCGGCCGCGGCCGGGCGCAGCGAGTCAGTGCGGGTGTTGCTCTCGAACGCCGAGCGCGTGCCGGGCGGCGTGGAGACACTTCTGAACCATCGTCGCGATGATGGCGACACACCGCTACTTCTGGCGGCTTCCCAGGGCCATCTCGATGTCGTCCGTCTGGGTCTGCATCATCTCGGGACGGGCTTGAACATGCTTGTCGACCAACGCAACGCAATCGGCGAAACCCTGCTGCACGTGGCGGCCAATTTCGGTCATGCCGATGTTGTGCGCCTGCTGCTGCATCACCCCGGGACAGATGTGAACGCGCTTTTCAATGAACGAAACGATCGGGGCGACACACCACTACTTCTGGCGGCTTTCAACGGCCATCTCGATGTCGTCCGTCTGGGGTTGCAGCATCTCGGGACGGGCATGAACATGCTTGTCGACCAACGCAACGCAATCGGCGACACACTGCTGCACGTGGCGGCTGGATTCGGTCATGCCGATGTTGTGCGCCTGCTGCTGCAGCACCCCGGGACAGATGTGAACGCGCTCATCAATGAACGAAACGATCGGGGCGACACACCACTACTTCTGGCGGCTTCCAAGGGCCATCTCGATGTCGTCCGTCTGGGGCTGCAGCATCTCGGGACGGGCATGAACATGCTTGTCAACCAACGCAACGCAGTCGGCGACACACTGCTGCACGTGGCGGCTGGATTCGGTCATACCGATGTTGTGCGCTTGCTGCTGCAGCACCCCGGGACAGATGTGAATGCGCTTATCAATGAACGAAATGATCTGGGCGACACAGCATTGCATCTGGCCGTCGACCAGCGCAACGTGCAATTGGTTCGTCTGCTGCTCAGCCACGATGAAATCGACCTCACGCAGCATAACGGCGGCGGCCTCCCCGCTTTGCATCTGGCCGTTTTCATGGGCAACGTCGAAATGGTGAGCGCGATTGCCGAGCACCCCGCGTGCGACTGTGACGCCGCGAACGGGATGACCCCGCTTCATGTCGCAGTCGAATTGAACCGCCATGACGCGATCGAAGCGATGTTGCAGACCGAATGGATCGACGCCAACCGACAGGGCGGCATGCCCGGTACACCATTGAGTCTTGCGGTGCACTTCTTCACGGAATACTGCGAACAGGGGGAGTTCTCCGCCGTCACGGACCCCAAGCGCATACGCGGCGTCTTAAAGGTGCTCGCCCGCTACTCCGACAAGGTCGACTTCAGCGGCCCAATCGAAGGCAAGCCTGCGCTCGCGGCTTTGTGCCAGATGCGGCCCCGCGCCAATCCACGTGGCTATGACAAGCCGACCGAAGTGGAGCGGGCGCTGTCAATCCTAATCGGCGACATGCTGGCCGCCAGCCCTCAGGACGACCTTCAAGCAAGTCTCGCACTGTGGGAAGCCGCGACCGCAGGACATTGGCAGGTGGTTCATACCTTGCTTCAAGACCCGAGGACCGACCCGAACGCCTTGTCGACCTGGATGATCGAAGACCCCCGGCGCGCCTTCAGTGTGCTGAACAAGGTCAGAATGAGGGACGTTCTGCCCTCCGAGAGTGATATCGATCGCTTCGTTGTGCAGACGCTTTCTGAATGGGCCAAGCTACGCGCCCCGCACGCGCCCTACGTTGCCAATAGCGCGCTCGGTGAATACTTGAAAAACGCAGTCGTTGCCGGAAGTTCAACTTCGGCCACGTGCTCCAAGGAACCGTTGTTCTACTTCAGCCTGGCACTCGAGCAAGCGCTTGCCGCCAGGGACTTTGCCAGCCTGTCCGAGTATTCAGCGCAAGTGCTGAGCGTGGCACCGCCCCACATGCGGTTCTTCAACGTGAACGGCGTCGATGTCTCGCGCACCGACCTTGAAACCTGGGCAGCCGGCAGGCTGCCCGAGGGCTTCGTCAACATGAGCATCGAAGCGAACACGGCCGATGGTGGAATCGACTCCCACGTGGACGGAGTGCTGGTTCAGGCACGCAATCTCATCGAGGAGATCAAGTGCCGCCTTGCGCCTGAGCAGCAACTGTCGGTCGACGCGACCATCAATGCGATAAAAGCCGCCATGGACACCGCCCAGTTCAGCCCAGACGAGCAAGAGGCTATGAGAAGCGGCCTGGCCCATGCGCTGTCGGAGGATGGGCACGTCGCAGAAGGGCTAAACACCAACGTGCTGGACACCAATGTGCGCGAGGCGCTGTCGATGATGTGGAGCCACATTGCCGCTAGTCCGCAGCCGCTTCGGCAAAACCTGACCGAGGCGCTGCTTTTCGGCCTGAAGGATATCGATAAGGAGTCGCCGTGCAACACAGGTTGCGTCACGCGCATCGTCTTCTGCGGCCAGGGCATTGACCTGTCCCTGTACCCCTCCGAGCCGACGACGCACATCATTGCTGACCAGATCAACGAACTCGCTGCCCATATCAACAACCGGTTCGAGGAGCTCTACGGCGACAGCGCCACCGATCCGGGCACGCTGAACGAAGACGGTACCGGCAAGTCTGTTATCCCGGCAGTACAGCGGCTTCGAAACGCCATCTCGGGCTTTTTAGCTCCGCGTTCAAAAGATGTCCCGTCCAGTTCGGCAGCCGGTACGCTGAGTCCCGCTGAACGCAAGCTGATCGCTCGATACCAGGACGGAAACGATATTGACGAAGACGTGGTCCTCAAAGTCAAGCAGGACATGCTCGAGGCCGCTGTCATGGCAGACCTGGTCGACAGGCGCGGCTGGAGCGCGAGCAAAGTGAAGCCCCAACTCGAACGCATCAAGGAGTTCATGAAGTACACGTGAAGTTGGGGTGAACTCGCTTCCGGTGCAGATCCTTGCGGTGACGGCTCGTGCCCTCTCGGGCCATGCAATAGTCGTGGCCCGCTGCGGGCATCAACGCGGCGCGCGGAGAACCGTCGGGCGGCTTGGATCGGCCAAGGAATTCCCAGAGTCTGCGGGTCCCCGGTTGGCGCGGCTGGCTCGTGCGCCTCAAAGCCGGCGCGACGCGGGCACGAGGCGGTCGTTGCGCGGAACGTCCGTCCCGGACACGATTTCGGTCGCGATTTGCGTACATACCGCCCGGCACAGCATGGCGGCGCGTTCACTCTGGATGCGGTAGAAGATTTGCGTGCCTTCACGCCGGCGCGCCAGAATGCCAGCGCGGTACAACGTGGCCAAATGCTGCGACATGTTGGGCTGGGTCGCGTCGATTTCGGATAGCAATTGCGACACGTTCTTTTCGCCCTGGCACAACGCGCTGATCAGCTTGAGCCGCAAGGGCGTCGACAGCACGGAAAACAGCTCTGCCGCAGCGGCGAACACCTCGTCGGACTCTTCGTTGGCCACGATAGGCTCCTTCGGGTCGGCAACGCCTTGAGTTTATGCGCAACGACTCATTCGATACTTCAATCAGGCTGCTGCCGCTCCATCAACACGAAACTGTTGTACGCGTTCATTCGATTGGACGCATCGAAAAGCGGCAGGCCGCGAAAGCGCGACCAATCGGTTCGTACGCAGGCGTTGTCGATCGGCAGATCCAATGCCTGCTGCGCGACCTGATGAGACGCCAGTGACAGTCATTCAAGGCTTGAAGTACGCGTAGCCCTGCTTCTGCAACCGGGTCACGCGGACTGCTCCTGAGGGCGTGAAGTCTGCTTCCTGAACGAACTGTTCCTTCTTCAAGTTCCGCGTCCTCAGCGTGATCTCGCACACTTCAAACTTCACGCCACGCGCGGCGAGTGCTGCAATGGACCCAGCGTAAGAGCCGTTGTTGTGATCCTTCGCGCCTTCCATTTCCATCAGGAAGTCCACGCCTTCGCCATGCGTCACGAAGATGATCTTCGCCGATGGGTCGATGTCGAGTTGGTTGCGCGCGTTGCGCAAACCGGCAAGGGCCTGCACCTTGCTGTCGGTAATGTGGTAGATGACCTGATCCTGCGCAAACGCGGCGGCGGGGCTGAATACAACTGCAGCGCAGATGAGGAGTTTCTTCAACATGTTCAGCATGGAGGATCCATTTCTTTATGCGAGTCCGGAGTTGCCCCGCACGCCAATGAGTTGCGGCGTGTTGAGTGGGCGTGGCGCGACGCGCCCCTTCGCCTTGAGCCAGGACTCAAGCACGTCCCACACCTGCTTGTTGCCGGCTCCGCGCGCCTCTTCAGCCACGGGCGCCCAGCCGGCGACGCGGTAGGTCTTGCTCGGATCTAAGGGCCGCCCGGCGAGACGCAAGTCCTGGATCCGGTTGCCCATCTTCTCGCCGGGCGCGCAGGCATAGGTCAATCCGCCGACACGCACCATGTCTCCGCCTTGCTGATAGTACGGATCAGGGTTGAAGAGGTTGTCGCACACGTCCTCGAGCACGGTCTTGATCGTCTGGCCGCTTATTTCCGTGACGGTAGCGTATGAGTAGGTCGTCGCGACCTGGCCCATCAGTTCCTCACGAGTGATGGCGTCGCCTGGCAGGAGTGACGTGCCCCAGCGAAAGCCTGGTGAAAATGCAATCTCGGCTTCTTGCACGTCCATCAGGGCATCCAAGATCAACTGGTCCCAGCTGCCGTTGAAATTGCCGCGCCGGTACAGCAACCCGTCGGTCACAGCCAGCGTCTCGGCGAGCTTCGCCTCGTAGGGGGCGCGAAGCTTGCGGATCAGCGCCTCCATCTCGGGGTCGGCCCGAAGCTGGTTCGAAAACACCGGCAACAGCCGATAGCGGAAGTCACGCACGGTGCTGCCGGCGACGTCGAAGTCGAGCACACCGAGGAACTTTCCGTTGGAGCCGGCGTTGGTGACGATAGTCTTGCCGCCTGGATTGCCCACAATCACCGGCACCGGCATGCCATCGTGCGTATGACCGCCGAGGATGGCGTCGACGCCGCGCAAGCGACTGGCCATCTTCAGGTCGACGTCCATCCCGTTGTGCGACAACACGATGACCAGCTTCGCTCCGTTGGCACGTGCCTCATCCACCACCGCCTGCATGTTCTCTTCCTGGATGCCGAAGCTCCAGTCGGCCACCATGTAGCGCGGGTTCGCGATCGGCGTGTACGGAAAAGCCTGCCCGACTATCGCCACTGGAACGCCATCGATCTCGCGCAGGGTGTACGGCTTGAACACCGTATCGCCAAAGTCGGCGGTCTTGACGTTCTGGGCGACGAATTCGGTGCAGCCCTTCAGGTCCTTCTCGACAATCTCCTTCACGCGGTCCTGGCCGTAGGTGAATTCCCAGTGGCCGGTCATCACGTCGACACCCAGCAGCTTGCACGCGTCGACCATGTCCTGCGCATTCGTCCAAAGCGAGGTCGCGGAACCTTGCCAGGTGTCGCCGCCGTCGAGCAGCAAGGCGCCAGGGCGACTCGCCCTCATGCGCTTGACCAGCGTGGCCAGGTGAGCAAAGCCGCCAACACGACCGTAGCGGCGCGCCCCCTTTTCGAAGTCGAGCGCAGTAAAAGCATGCGCACGTGCACTGCCGGGCACGATGCCGGTCCTGCGCAGCAGTTGTTCGCCGACCAGATGAGGCATCTGGCCCGACATAGCCCCGACACCGAGGTTGACGCTCGGCTCGCGGAAGTGAAGCGGCAGCAGTTGCGCATGGCAGTCGGTCATGTGCAGCAGAGACACGTTGCCGAAACGCGGCAACTCGTACAGCGCGTTCTCTGCGCGGCCTGCATCGGCATCGGCATGGCGACCCAGCGCCATGCCGGCCACCGAGGCACAGGCGAGCATTTGCGCGAAGTCGCGCCGGGACAGGTTCATGCGGACTGACTCGCGGCCACTGGTGCTACTGGTTAACGGGGGACTTGGGGTCGAGCAACAGCGCCATCAAATCGCGAATCTGTGCCTCGTTCAGTGCTCCGGCGTGACCAAAACGCGGCATGTTGGAGCAGGCGTTGGTGGCCTTGGCGTTCCACAGCTTGCCCCATGTGTACTTGACGATTTCGATGGAGGCCGCATCGGCTGGGTCGCTCACGCCGCGCAGCTTGCCGTAGTTGTGGAGGCTCGGTCCGATCGTGCCGAACGAAATCTCGGCCTTGGCAATCTGGTGGCAGTTGTAGCAGTTGCCGCCGCCGGGGACTCCGGCCTGGTCGGTCCAGGTCATGCCGCGTCCGTTCTGCGCGAGCTTCTCGCCTTCCTTCCAGTCGCCTAGATACTTGCCATCCTTCGGCCATTGGATGGTGGTAAGCGCCTCGGCTTCCAAATTCTTCGTGACACTTTCTGTTGGAGGTGTCTGCCCCGAGCACGCCTGCTGCGCGCCGTCCTGAGTCAAGCGGTCCATCGTGGCGATGCCCTGTGTGCTGAACGAGCCCTTGATCATCTGCACTGCAACTTCGTCGTACTGCTTCTCGCTCGGCGCCGAGGCGCAGCCGGCCACCACCGTGATCAGCGCAAACAATGCCGCGCCCATCACCGTCTCGTTCAAATGGAAGTTCATCTGCGTTTCCTCAGAGGCTGAGAGTTTTTCGAGCGTGCCCGAGCAGCGCGTCAAAAGGCGCCTGAGCAAAGCGCAGCCATAGCTCGTGCTATGGCGAGCATTTGCAACGACGAGCAGGCGTCTTTTGACGTGATGAGTGGGCATGATCGAAATACTCTCAGCCTCTCAGCGCTTGATGGCGGGCGCGGTGCTCGGAACGCCCTTGCCATTGACGCCCATGTAGGTTGCCAACGCGATGGTCGCGTCCGATACGAAGCCCGGGTACGGAAAGCGCTGCTGCCGGAAGCAGTCGTTCAGTCGCCGCTGCATGCCCCACAGCTCTCCGCTCGAGACCCGGTAGGCTGGCCAGGCACCAAAGCCCGCGCCGGCGCCGGCATTCTTCGTCAAGTTCGGAAGGTCCTGCAGGCGAATGCGCTTGCCGTCTTCGGCGTGGCAGGTCGCACAAGCAAAATCGTAGGGGCCGCTGCGGAAGTGGAAGATGCGTTTACCGGCCTCGTAGAACTTGCGCTCTTCTGGGTGACCCTGCGGGAGATCGAGCTTCATCCCGCGCGACTCGGCCGCGATGTATGCCACCAGCCCTTCGAGGCTGGCCTGCTCGCCCTTGCCGAACGGCGTCTTTGCGATCTCGGCCGCGTTAAAACCCTGCAACATTTCCATGCAGCTCAGCAGGCGCGACTCGAGGTCCTGCACCCGACCGGTGTCCGTGAAATAGCGCGGCAGTTCGACAAAGGCGCCCTTGACGACGCCCGGGCCCTTGCCGAGGTCGCAGCGTTCGAGTGACACATTCTTCGGCCCGCGCGCCTTCTTCCACAGGTCTTCACCCTTGACCTCAAACAGCTCGGCCGGATTTCCTTCAGCAAGCAAGGCGCGGTATTCGGCGATGCTTTCGGCGGCGCTCTTCGTCTGGGCCTGCGCGCATGCGGCCGCGACGGCCAGCGCGACAATCGTCGATGTCTTGAGCATGTCGTGTCCGGCTCAGAGGTCTCAGGAAACCGTGGCTTCGTCGGTTCGTGTCTCGCCGCGGTTGTCGACCCATGTGATCGCAACCTTGTCACCCGCCTTGGCGCCCTTGATCGTGAACTGCATGAACGGGTTTTTTGACACCGCTGGTCCCCACTGTGCCGACAGCACCGCTTTGCCGTTGTGCACGGCGCTAACCTGCTGGATATACCAGGCCGGAATCGTCTTGCCGGCCGCGTCCTTGCGCTGGCCGGTTTCCATCTCGTGACTCATCAGTACGCGCACGGTAGCCTTGTCGCCAGCGGCCTGGGCGCGGATACGCATCAAATCTGCCATTGTTCAAACTCCATCAATGAAGCGGTGCTGGATTGACGGCTGGGCCGTCCCAAGCGATTTCTAAATCGGCCCGGTCACTTGGCCCGAACTTCAAAAGTTCTGAGAGGCTGAGAGTTTTCCGAGCGTGTCCGAGCAGCACGTCAAAAGGCGCCTGATCTAGGCGCAAAGCGCAGCCATAGCTTGGCTATGGCGAGCATTTGAAACGACGAGCAGGGGTCTTTTGGCGGGATGAGCGGGCATGATCGAAAAACTCTCAGCCTCTGAGAAGCACCAGGGGCAAGCGGCTGCCTTGACGGGCAGCGTCGAAGGCGACTCACGACAGGGTCATTCAGCCGCCGCAACCGCCAAGGGTGACTTTTATTTCCTTCTGCGCATAGAGCACACGGCCATCGGCGAGCATCGCGACAGCAAAGACGTTCGACGATTGGCCCATCTTCACGCGTGTCGCAACCGTCGGCTCGACGGCGTCGGTGAACTCGAACATCGCGGTGAGCATCGCCGGATTTTTCTCGACCATCAGGAGCATGCGCTCGACACCAGGCAGCGCGGTCGACGCGCCCAACGGCACGACCGCACCGTTCTCGGCGATGTCGGGACTCTGGATCGTGATGTCCTTGCTTTCGGCGGGTGCTGAAGCTCCGAGCGCCTTGATCACGTCGGCCATCGTCTTCGCCTCAAATGCGGGAGTCTGATAACCGGCCATCTGTGCGAGCGCCACATTGGGCAGCAAGCCAGCGCCAATCAACAGCGACGCGACTGTGGCGCTCGTCTTCAATACTTCTCGGCGTGTCTTCATCTGATGTCTCTACTTCAGTGGATGCTAATAAACAGAGAGACGCATGCGCGTCGGTGTGATCCCTACTTTGGCTCCCTGCGGGCGATCCATTGGGTGATGGCCGTCAGATCGGCTTCGGGCAGGTTCTGCGCCGGCATCGGGATCGGACCCCACACGCCGGAGCCACCGGTCCTGATCTTGCCGCTCAGGTACGCCAGCACGTCGCCCCGCCCGGCATATTTGTCGGAGACGGCCTTGAAGCTGGGGCCGACGATCTGGCTGTCGATGCCGTGGCAAGCCGTGCAGCTGTGCTGCTGAAGCAAGGCAGTAGCCGACACAGCGGCAGGC
>Ga0070663_100001337_pt1 | contig 13488 bp, 10 predicted proteins | sample KBSC63metaG_FD_65646 | JGI IMG/M metagenome (GOLD analysis project Ga0070663, IMG submission 65646) | Corn rhizosphere microbial communities from Kellogg Biological Station, Michigan, USA - KBS C6-3 metaG | ecosystem: Host-associated > Plants > Roots > Rhizosphere > Soil ...
CCGCATCCGCTGCCTCTGCTGCCCTCGCTGGGGACATACCGATTCGATATCGTCTTGGGCAAGCTTTCGGGACATTCCTACCCCGCTCGCCCCTGGTACAACGGGCAGAAGATCGATTTCAATCTCGGAGACAATCTGGAGATCAGTTTTACCCGCTGGTCGGTCTTCTGGGGTGTAGGGCATCCGATTACGCTGCATTCCTTCAAACAGAATGTCTTCAGCTTCAACTCCACCGGCGGCGGGGCAGGAGGAGGCGGTGGGAGCGCCGGCTATGGAGACCGCGACGATCCAGGTGACCGCAAGAGCGGCTTCGACTTTCGCTACAAGCTGCCGTTCCTGCGCAAAGCGGTAACGCTGTATGCAGACGCCTATTCGGATGATGACCCGAGTCCCATCTCGGCGCCTCGGCGGGCTGTGTGGAATCCTGGCATCTATTTCGCTCGATTGCCATTTCTGCCGCACATGGATCTGCGCGTTGAAGCGGTAAGCTCAACCGGCCTCTTCAAAGATTTCGGTGGGCAGCACTACTTCATGAACAACCAGTATCTCGACTCGAATACCAACAAGGGCTTTATGCTGGGCAATGCCATTGGCCGCGACGCGCGCGCTATTGAAGGCCGTGCCGGATATTGGTTGTCAGGACGAACCAGGATCGAGGCGGGCTATCGGCAGAATAAAGGCGGAACGCTATTTCTTCCCGGCGGCGCCACCATCACCGACGGCTTCCTCAATAGCTCCATCGCGTTGAATCGCCACTGGACGGTGCAGACCTTCGCGCAATATGAGCGCTTCCTGATTCCTTCCTATATAGCTGGTTCTCAGCATAATGTAAGTGGGTGGTTTCAGATAACCTGGAATCCGAAGATACATCTGAAGCGTTAGAACATTTCGCCTATTGCTGTAAATCGGATAAGTCTTGCGAATGCCGTTTTTATTGAGAAAAATTGGCGTTGCGACTTAGGGCTTCGCTCGACACCCATAGGGGATGGGCTAGGCTCAGCCCTTTTGGGTAATCTTTATCGGACATTAAGTTATGCGCTAAAAGTCTTCCGGAGATGATGAAAGCATGAAGAGAGCCTCCTCGTACCTCGCACAAGCATCGTTCAATGTTGTGCAGATGCTGCACTCGTTCTCCGCGCGGCCCTATGGCCCAGTCAGCTTCTTAGCGCGAGCGTTGAACAAGGTCGCCGCCAAGCCCATTGCTAGGCGGTTAGGTTCCAATCAAACTATCGTTGCGACCGCCTATGGGCGCTCCATGACCATGCCAGCCGAACACCCTCTGCCAAGTAATCTGAAGTACTTCCCGCAATTCAACCGCCCGCTCGGCCGTGCCCTCGAAGCTATCGCAGCGCAGGATCCGTGCGCACCAGTACTTACTGTCGTCGATGTGGGAGCGAACATTGGGGACACAGTCGCCATCCTCGAACAGTATCTGCCCAGTCTTTGTTCCTATCTTTGCATCGAGCCCGACCGGGATTTGGCCGCTCTGTGCCGGTCCAACCATATCGACAACTCACGGGTTCGGATTGAGCAGTGTTTTATCGGGGAGAATGAAGGAGCCCCTGTACGATTGCAGGACAATGGGCGGGCAAACCCCGCTACAAAGAGACTAACCGGCGAGCCGCCACTCAATGACGAAGAGCATGGCCGACTGCTTCGGCTGGACACTGTGGCGATACCCTTTGCAGATGCCAATGGCCTGCTTAGTCTCATCAAGGTCGATACGGAAGGCTATGATTTCTCCGTCTTGCGCTCGGGAAAGAATCTATTGACGACCTATTATCCCTCCTTGTTTTTTGAATGGTTTCCTCGGCTCTTACGCGAGTTGAAGGAGGACGAGTGGGCAGGATTTGACTACTTGGCGGGGCTCGGCTATTACCACTTCGTCTTCTTCACGGAACTGGGCGATTTCTACTGCACGATCTCTCATCCGAGCCGTTTGTTCCTTCGTAGTCTCGCAGCCGTCGTCCTAGGATCGAGTTCCGTGTCTTACTTCGATGTCTTCGCCTCAACCTCGGAAGAGATCTGCAATCGACTGGTCGAACTGAGTATTGCTGAGGTGCTTCCCCGGAGTCAGCGGTGATACAGGAAAAACTCAACCAGTTCGAGCACGCGGCAACGGTACAGTTGAGAAACAGATAGATTATGATCTTCTGTGTGGCTACTCGAGTCTCAAGTTGTGTTTTCGGCGTCTTTAAGGGCATGGGAGATTTGCTTTGCGCATCTCCAGTGATCTTGACAGAACTTCAGGAAGACAGGGCCGTCCACCTCCTGCTGTTTCCCGACTTCGCTCTCGCTGCCTTCTGCGAGCTCATCGATTTTTCGCCTCACGGAGACAGGCTACACCTGCATTCAATGCCAACGTCTGCAAATCCCATGAAATGGAAGCGATTTATGAAAGAGATGCGGAATCTCCATCCGGAGACAGTCTGGATCTCTCCCTGTGCTCCAGCAGCGGATTCCAGTTGGAAGATACCTCTGATGCTTCGAATTATCCAGTCACTTTTCTGGAGGGACGCGCGTATGGTTGGAGCCGATACGGAGCGGTTCTCACGGTTGTTTCACCAACGTTTGCCGGTGGATCGATCACTTCCAATGCGACTTCGGGAATGGAGTGCATACTATCTTTTTCGAAAAGGTTCTTTGCCGGAACGCCCTCCGAAGGTCAATTTCGTAAGCGAGATTACAGCTCGACGTCAAATCCCCCCCCTTTACGATTTGGTGATTCACCCTGGCGCGAAGGCGAAGAACAGAATCTGGCCGATACAAAAGTATGATTCTCTCGTGAAGGCCCTGCCTCGCGATTGGAAGATCGCATTTCTCGGCCTGCCGAACGACCTGGAGTCAGTCAAGACGACGATGTCTTCGGAGAGACCGGTCACGTATGTCAGCGGTACGATCCGCGAATCACTGGAAACGCTGGCCTCCGCCAGATTGCTTCTTGTAATGGACAGCGGGAATATGCATTTCGCACAGGTACTCGATGTGCCGGCCGTGGCTGTCTTCGGCCCTACCGATCCGAAGGCCGTTATCGAGACCGAGGGGTGTGTGGACGCTGTCTACAAACAACGATTCCCCTGTCAACCCTGCATGAAAGCGGTATGCAATCAACCTGAGATTTATTGTCTGACCAGTGTAGAGCCTGGCGTGGTTGCGGAGAGGCTGAAAGTTCAATGGGAAAAACTCCAGAAACGCTCGAATGTGCCAGCGCATCTGGTTGGCATCTCCGTTGCGGAAGCATTTACACCCGATAGCTCCACTCGTTCGCAAAGCTATGCACCTGCAGAATCCTCTCCCATGTTCGATGGCCGCTCAGGACATCACGCTTACGCGGAACGGGCGCAGCGGGCGGGCTTGAAATAGATGGTTGCCAATACAGCGGAAGAGAAAATCTGCAAAACGATACTGCTTGTGAGCGTCGGCCTACTCTACGGCGGCGCAGAAACTTATTATGTGAAGCTGGCTAAAATCCTTCTGCCTGAATATCGCGTTTTGGCGGTTGTCGGCTGCCAGCGGCTTGCGGATGAATTAAATGCCCTCGGTGTCGTTGCGGTCTATACGGGAGATCGGGGGGAAGGCTTGAAGAGGTATCTGTCATGCTTTCAAGCCTGTTGCAAGATGATCCGTCGCTATCGGCCAGGCGCAGCTCATTTAAATGGACAGCCCGAGAGCTATCTCGCTTTATTTCTGCGACTCCTACGTGTAAGAGTGCTAACCACGAGACACACGCCCTTCACAGATCAATTTCTTTTGGAGGGTTCCTGGATTCCAGTCCCAATTAAGCGATGGATGGTTCTGTTCTCTCTGCAACTGGCAGATCATACCATCTGCGTATCCCAGCTTTTGCATCGCCAACTGTCTGCGTATCTCCCATCCGATCGGCTGAGTTATATTCCAACATGGGTTGAAAACGAGTTTCTCGATGCATACGAGCGGCCAGTTCCCAGCGACCCGCTTCGAGCGCTCTTTGTCGGTCGTGTTGTCGAAAACAAGGGTATCTTCGAGGTGATCGAGGCTGTGCGCCGCTGCGATAACGTCCATCTAACGGTAGTGGGAGAAGGCGATCAGATGGAGCAGGCCTATAAGGCTTCGAGCGGCCTTCCAGTTACTTTCGCTGGCTTCAATCTCGATTGCAAGCCAGCCTACCGATCTTCCGATCTATTGATTTTCCCATCGCGCGAGGGCTTTGAAGGGCTGCCACAAGTCCCCCTGGAAGCGATGGCAATGCGGCTCCCCTGCCTCGCAAGCGATATTAGTTGCATACAGGAGATCAACGGCGGTGGGGTCGCCTTGGCACTCTACCGACAGGGGGATGTCAACGATCTCGCCTGTAAGCTCTCCCATCTTGCTACGGATAAGGCTGCACTCCTGCAATTCGGAGAGGCAGGGCGGTCTCAAGTCGAACTCCGGTTCTCCGTCGCAGCAGTAACTGGCCCATACCTGCGAGAGTTTGCCTCTGCATTCAAACGAGGTGTGGATTGACTTGTGCAACTTGAGGGATTATTACGCCGGACGGCCTTCAGTTGCAGGTGGGGCGAGGCGACGCCCGATCCTGATAAATGGGCGCTCAATCAGATAGTAACTCGCAACGGCGCAGGTCAGCGTACTTAGCAGGCTGACAGGCCAATGCTGGAGAACGCTCAGCAGGCCCGCGGCGTGTGGATGATCGCCATTAAAGAAGAGTTGCTGCCAAAGGTAAAGGCTATAAGAGATGCGACCGAGAAATTTGAGAAGACGAAGCTCCAGAAAACGTCCCAGCACACTTTTCGGATGCAAGGTAGTACTGAGAATGATAAAAGGAAATCCAAGAGGCACCAATGCCTTTGCTGCAAGCATATGAGCAAAGAAGTGAGTAAGAACCCAAATAGCGGCGAATAGAAGGATTGTTCCCGATGGTACGAGCCATTGTTCGCACCGTTTCCGAAATTCAGGTTTCGTGAGGCGAATCGCCAGCAGAGCGGGGAAGAGAAGGCTAACGATGTGCAGATCGGTACGTACATCCGCATAGTCGCCTCCCATTGAATTCAATACCGCTGGCATACTGTGAACAGCCAAGTTATAGGTCAGGAAGATGCTTACGAGCACGCTAAGAATTCTCGTGCGGTGCTTTGGAAAAAACACGAGGAGTGCCGGAAGCAAAAGGTAGAAGTGTTCTTCGACCGAAAGGGACCAGAAATGATTTGTGTAGAGGGACAGTTCCGTGTTGTGAGTTGCGGCCGTGTAGTAGTTGCTATAGAAGAGCAGCGAGGACAACCAGGCCTTCAAGTCGACATGAATGATGTGCACCAGGCCTAGAGTGGCTATGACAATGAGAAACAGAATGGCAGGCGGCAGAATGCGACAGAAACGTCTGACGTAGAAATCTTTTAGGTGAATTCGATGATATACCTGCTCTTCCTCAAGCAATCGCGAGCAGATGAGGAGACCGCTGATGGCGAAGAAGAGGTCAACCCCGAAAAATCCATAATGATGCAAGGGGGCATCGGTTATACGTCCCACGCGGTGCAGTTTGTCGTGATAGAAGATTACGGAAAAGACCGCAATTGCTCTCCAACCATCCAGTGTTGGAAGATAGCCACGCTTGTTTGACGCCAGTCTGGTGATTTGTGCGGAGGGCAGATGGAACTCCCGATACGGGATCTTCGAAGTTTGTGCGGCTGTCCCTTTGGGGGTGCTGTTATCATAGCGACAGGGCTGAATCGTTGTCCAGAATGCGCGGAGTTACCTTGCAGAGAAGCCAATTGGGCGAAGTACCAGACTCCCAGCTTCCGATCCGAGCCGGTGACGCTGATTTGACTTCTCATCCTCCGCACTCTACCTTCGCTATTTCGCAATCCATCAGCGGCGGCAGTGAAGAAGCATCCGATGTCAGCCGGCGACGCGGCCGGCGCATCTTCCAGGCAGGTTCTTCCGCTATTCTCTGCAAAGGCATCGTTCTCGGAGTCAATGCGCTCTCCATCCCCATTGTCGTGCGTTACCTTGGCCCGGAACAATTTGGCGTCTGGGTAACGATATCGACGACACTCGCGCTTCTGGTTGTTCTAGACCTGGGCATTGCCAATGCGATGACCAATCTTATCTCTGAAGCGTATGCCCGCGACGATAAAGAGCTAGCTGGTCGGTATGCCAGCACCGGCTTCTGGATCATGGTAGCCATCGCTGCTGTCTTGGGAGGCATAGGAGCCACGTTGTGGCCGTTTGTGTCCTGGGCCGCGCTGTTCCGTCTTACCGGCGAGCAGAATGAGAGGCTGGTCTCCCATGCCGTGGCTGTCGCATATGCGGTATTCCTGGGGGGACTTCCGGCGGGTCTTGCCGCCAAATTTCTGGGAGGCTACCAGGAGATCAAGACGGTGAATATCTTCTCTGCAATTGGCGCTGCCGCGAATCTCCTGGCGATTGTCGTCATTACGGAGTTGAAGGGGGGAATGGTTATGCTGATCGGCGGCGCGGCCGGCGCAACCGTCGGCACCAATTTTGCCTGCCTGGCGTGGCTCTGGCTGCACCATAAGCCTTGGCTGGCTCCTACATTCCGTCGATGGGATTCCAGTTCAGTCCGACTGATGTTGCAGTCGGGCAGCGAATTCTTCATCCTGCAACTTACCGGCCTGATCGTCTTTAACAGCGATAATTTTGTTGTCGCGCATTATCTCGGGCCGGTCCAGGTCACTCCCTATAGCGTGACATGGAAGCTCGTAGGCTACGCGGCAGCGCTCCAGATCATCATTACCCCTGCACTATGGCCAGCCTACGCCGAGGCATATGTGAGGGGCAGTTTCGACTGGATTCGCCGCACGTTGAATTTAGTCATGCTCGTTACCATGGGCGCGGCCGGGGCAGCCTGCACGATCTTCATCCTTTGGGGCAAGCCTATTATTCGCCTTTGGGCGGGGTCCGCCGCCGTTCCCGATCAAACCCTGATCCTCCTCATGTGCCTTTGGATCATGATCAGTACTTTTATGGCAAACACATCCACGGTGCTTCTGGCGACCAACAACACCAGAATGTTGGCGTGGCTCTCGGTTCTGGCTGCCGTTCTCAACCTTGCGACCTCCATCTGGCTGGTTCAGCGCATCGGCTCTATCGGGGTGATTCTTGGAACCATCGGCTCGTATGGGGTGGTATTGGTGATCCCGCAGACGTGGCAGGTACTCAAGGTTCTTCGGCCTCGCCGTCCCAACCAAGGATCGTACCCTATGAAAGAAGTTCGAGATGAAGCGTAAGTTCAGTCTTTACCGACGAGTTTCTCAGTTGCTCCGTCTACCATTGGCCGGGCCGGTTTTTCGTCTCTACGCCCCACGGCGGAGATGGAATCAGAGTGAAGACGGGTCAGCGAAAATGCGTGTCCTCATCGTCAATCTGATGCCTTCGCTGGGCGACACCATCTGTTACATGCCAATGGTCGAAGTGCTGGCATCGGCGTATCCGGACGCGGAGATCACCTGGCTCGCGGACAGTGGGATGGCCGGTCTCATCGCCCGGCATCCCGATGTCGATCGAGTGCTGACGGTGACGACACCTCCGTCTTTCCTGCAACGAATTCCTACGGTTAAGACCTATTACCGTCTTTATTGCGTCATGCGAGCCGTGAGCGCGTTGAAGCTACAGCATCCCTTCGATGTTGCGATCATTCCTCGAGGTGGCGTCGACCCATCCTTTTCCGCGCAGGCCGCGTGGATGCTGAATTTGCCACGATCGACCGGTTACTCGCATCTCATCGAGTCCGACGATATCGACCATCACTATGGGGATCAATTGCTAAGCGAACTCATTAGGAAGGTCACGCATCTCCATGAAGCAGCGCGAGCACTTCACTTGCTTGAGACCTCATGCCTGGTGCCTGATGCCCATCAGCGATGGAACATTGATATGCCCGTCCGCGGCGTTCGCGCAATCGCAGAGTCGGTTGATATCACCGCCCTCTTCGCGAAAGCGGGCATTCCCAGGGGGGAGGCGTTCATGGTGCTCTCACCCGGCGCTGGATTGCCGCGAAAGATATGGCCGGCGCAAAAGTTCCGCCAACTTTGCGCTCAAATCCTCGGTAGCACCAAACTGCTGGTGATCCTTACCGGTACAAGATCTGAGGCCGAACTGGCTGCGGTTGTTGCGGAAGGGTTTGGTAATCGCGTAGTGAACTGTGCCGGAAAATTTAGTTTAGCCGAACTGATCGGGCTACTGAGCCACGCGACAGCCTTCGTTGGCAATGATTCCGGATCCGGTCATATAGCGGGTCCTCTGGGCGTGCCGACCGTCTCCTTGCATACGCAGCCGAGAAATTCCAGCCCACATCATATCCATGCACCAGAGCACTATCGTCCTATCGGCCCGAACGTCACCATCGTTCAGCCCGACTCCTTCCTGCTCCCGTGCGTCGGCCGGTGCGAATCGAAGGCCGTCCACTGCCTCGATCAGATCACGGTCGGCCAGGTATGGGCAGCTCTCGAGGCTGCATTAAGGGACGTTCGCCGGCCCTCCTGATAGAACAGGCCCGGGCACCCTCCGATTTTTCAAAGGACAAGTCCCTGTTATAATCGGCAGGAATATACTGCTCGGACAATAGAGCTTTATCAGTGCATCATCAGTGCAAAAGATGCGAACTCCCGCTTAGCCGATTCACCCACGAGCATACGATGCATGGTTCGATCCCAGCAGAGCCGCAAATATCGCGACCAACTTCAGCGAGTTCTCTGGAAGACGCCGAGGGAATCGACGTTCTTGACTTGATCCTATCCCTGCTGCGGGCAAAATTTCAGATCGTGTTGTGGACGTTCCTATTTTTTGTCCTAGGTATCGGGATCGCTCTGTGGCTAAAGCCGGTATTTACTGCGACGGCGGTGATCATGCCTCCCCAACAGGAACAGTCGGCTACGAGTGTTTTGATGGGGCAACTTGGTTCGTTAGGCAGTCTGGGCGCGGCATCCGGACTGGGTATCAAGAATCCAGCCGATATGTATGTAGGAATTCTGCAAAGCAGGGTCATCGCGGACGACTTGATCGACCGGTTCCATCTGCAATCCGTATACCGGAAAAAGCTGCGGGTGGACGCGCGTAAGATGCTTCGTAACAACTCCGATTTCGAAGCGGCCAAGAACGGTCTGATCTATATCAAAATTAAGGATCACGACCCCAAGCGGGCTGCGGCTTTGGCAAACGGCTTTGTCGATGAACTGCACGGCCTGAATTCGAGACTTGCAATTGGTCAAGCTGCTCAACGGCGCGTGTTCTACGACCAACGGCTTGCGGAGGAAAAAAAGGAACTTGAATCTGCGGAAGACGATCTAAGGCACACGGAAGAGAAGACAGGCGTTATTCAGCTTAGTGGGCAGACTCAAATGACGATCCGCGATATCGCGACGGCACGGGCGGAGATCGCAGATCGCGAAGTGCAACTTGGAGTGATGCGCACCTTTGCTACCGACCAAAATGCCGGTGTGGCCAGGCTGCAACAAGAGATCGCGTCTCTCAAGACTCAACTTGCGAGACTTCAAGATGCTCAGCAGCACCTGGCTCCAGGGGACCTGTTGATCCCAGGAGGCCGGGTGCCGGCTGTTGCTCTCGAGTATCTGCGCAAGCTACGTGAGGTGCGGTATCACGAATCCTTGTTTGAGATGCTGGCCAAGCAGCGAGAGGCCGCAAGCCTAGATGAAGCGAAATCCGCCCCGCTGATCCAAGTCGTCGATCCGGCAATCGCTCCGGAACGGAAGTCCGGCCCATCCCGAATCCTGATCTGTATCGGTTTTGGGTTCGTCGGTTTTTTGCTATCCGCAGCATGGGCGCTCTTCAGAGACTTGTTCGCAGGTATGAGGCGCTTGCCTATGCAGGCAACGCGTCTCGACCAACTGCAAGAGGCTTTGAGTATCCGTAACACCACACTGCGTTGAGGTCAACAAGTCCGGAGAATGGATCACTCCCGCAGTGATCGCCAATGCAGGGAGGGTTACTTTTGCTGACTGGAAAAACTTTCGAAGCAACAGCGATGCTTCTTTCGTTTCTTGTTTTGGGGGCCTCGTATCTTCTCATTGCCTGGAAGGACCGAAGCTGGATTAATTGGGCCACACCATTCTTTTTTCTTGCCGTAGGCGCTAGATATATTTTTCCATTCCTCTACCTGTACCTGATAAGAAGCCCAGGCGGAAGTCACTACGCCTATTTTTTCTGTTATACGACCTACGCGCTTTCGTTCCTTACAGGAGCCTTGGTCTATACCTTCGTCAAACCATTCAAGATAAGGCATCTTTCGTCGAATTCCACTCATGGCGTCGGCATCTTTCCCTGGCTTCTGCTTTTTCTGGGATTTTTGTTGTACTTGCCGGTCCTTGTGGAGTTCAGGGCCTATCTAGCCACCCCGCGGAAAATCTACGAGTTGACGCGCACCGGGTACGGCATTTGGTTTTTTGGATCGACATTCTTCGCTACTCTAGGATTTGTCACCTACTTGTTCCAGAAGGGCAAAAGCCTTATAGGAGTACTCACATTTTGTGTGCTTTGTGGAGCACTCACATATTGGCATGGGAGTAAGGGCCAGATCTTGAACTATGTACTCATTTGGATGCTATACAGAGTCTATGTAGACCGCAAGAGCATCCGTGCATTGACGGCGCTGGCCGTCTTACTCGGTACGGGCGCGCTGGTGATCGGTTCGTTTGCTCTCTTTTCTAACACGGGGGATATGATTGCGCTTGTGGATTCTGTAACGGGTTATGCCGATTCCGTGAGAAACGCAATGGAAGTCATCGACGATCAGCAGGGCAAGCGCTATTATGGGCAGTTAGCCATCGAGGATGAGGTTTATTCTCGCATTCCCCGGGCTATCATGCCCGGAAAACCCATGGCGTACGGTTCTTTCCGACTTGCACGGACATACAGCCCAGCGAGCTATCGAAACAATGAAGGGACAAGCGCGTTCGACATCGGTGTTCGTTACGCCGATTTCGGTCCATTTTCCATGATTCTGCTATGTCTCTCTTCCGGAGGAATAGCCTGGTTGTTGTCGAGCCTCGTTTTTCATCTTCGCCGCCAGCCTACCTCGGGCACGTTTCTCATCTTCATCTTTCTGGCGGGAGTGAATGTGATCCCTATCAGCGGTGTATTTTTCCTTCCGGAAATGATATTGCTTGCCAGCGCACTGTCATTCGCGCTAAGGTTCCGCTTGATCCGTGGAGGCTTGAAATTCGGGCATGCCAAGTTGCCGGGTGGTGCGACCTGAGTTTTGCAAACCAGCCAGCAGTTTTTGCATGTAGATATCTCTCAGTTTCAGAACGCACACAGGATGTAGCAGGGGTGTATAGCATCTTCCCTATTACTGTGAATCGGATAAGTACTACTAGTGCGTCTTTCTTGAAAAATCGGCGTTGAGACCTGGGGCTTTGCTCGACACCCATAGAAGAACGGCTCTAGTCTGATCGTTTTTTATAAACGTGCTTGTTTTCCACGATACCCTTTTTGAAAACAGTACGAACCGCCTGGCGCAGAACGATATCGCCTTGTAAAACGAGATCGCGCACCGGTTGTTCGGGCCTGCCGCGGAAGGAAGTGACATGAAAATATTCATGATCTTCCAAGGGTTTCTCTGAGAAGTAATAATTTGAAACACAACAACGCGAGCGATCGACAACAACCTGACTCACGGAATGCCACGATTTTTCGTGAGTCGCCATCAGCGCCAACCGATTGAATTTGGCTGTAATCACTCGTTGAGGTTCTTTGGGACCGTTGTCCCATAGCTCCAGATTCCCGCCAAACGGATATTCCCACTCTGGAGTTACGTAATAGAGCAGATTAAGTACACGATACATCTGACGATTCTTATCGTGGGAGTTGTCCAGATGCGGATTTAAAAAATTGTCTTTCGCCATTAAACTTATTCCGCCAGCATAAAGATGCTCGTCAGGCAACATCCCTTGAATTCCCGTGATCTCTTCGACAGCCTGTAAAACCCCTGGTTCCTGAAATGCGTAAACGACCTCTTCGAGGATAGGAGCATACTGATTCATCTGTGCCGCAACATATTTATTTTCACGAATGCTCTTCTTGAGCATCATCGTACTTTTATCAGGAAACGCGTGGAATATCTCAAGAACTTCACTCTCCGGCAGGAGATCGTCGATGACGCAGCTTTGGACAGTATGCATGTGAAATTCCTGCTGGAGACGAACGAGTTCCGCTCTTAGTTTCTGCTCGATGATTTCTCCGTATTCCTTGCGATTCATGCCATTCCCCCTCTTTCAGATACTTTCAAACCTACAAACAATCGTCCCCCAGATGGACCTCGCCGCGTGCGATTCTATCTGCAATTACTTCCAAAAACCAGGATACATGCTTAGATCTCGCTTCCACTTCTTGCTCAATTTGCACTCCATTTTACCCAAGCGGTAGCCTACCAGCTTTAGCGCAGTGCGGATCAATGCCGACGGGATGTCCCACCAGCGCCGGGTCCAAAGATAGCTCAATTCTGACCGAACAAAACGTGCCCCCTCCCCACCTGTACTCCCAAATTCTTGAAGGAGCCAACTCTCACGCGAATGGAGAACTCCAATATCAAAATAGCGTTTGAAATCCTGCGTCCACGTATACGCATGCGAGTGGTAGACCTGCGCTTCGGCTACATAGGCGATCTTCCAACCTGCCAGCAGAAGTTTAGCTGCGACGATCGTATCTTCACCAAAAATTACATCGCTCTGGAAGCCGCCAACTGCAATCAGCGCTTCTCGGCGATAAGCCGCGAAGGAATTCGAGATAAAGATGGCTTTAATGCCCATATCTTGACGGCTACTGAGCGCTCGAACGCCAGATATAGCTGGATAATTGAATAACCGTGCATGCGCTTCAATCGGCGTTGCAGCCACACGAGGTAATTGACGGCCGTAGGCAGCCCCAACTGCTGGATCATCGAATGCTTTCAGCAGTTCAGCTATCGCGTCCCCCGAGGCTAGAAATGCATCTTGCGTCAGATAGACCAAAATGTCCACCTCTGGCAGCAAATCGGCAGCTAATTGCCTTGTGCCACCGTGATTGAATGATTCGCGCGTAATTGTGTGTACACGAAAACCTGCAGTGCGGGCGAGATCCGCCGTGCCATCCGCAGAAGACGAGTCAACAATCAGCACCTGTTCCGGAGGCGACATTGCGGACAATGCCGACACGAACCTCGGCCAGCCCGTAGCGGCATTCAAGGTCGGGACAACAATGGAAAGGCGCAATCTCAATGGGATGTGTGGTCAATTTGACTATGCATTTGTATTATCCGCGCTGTCTCTTGGTCACGATCTGGCTCTCTAGAAAATCACGTTGGCGGCGGCGATCGCGATTCCGAACTGGCCGACGATTTGCGCTATATCGACAACAAGCCGCAACTTCTTGCCCTTATCCAGGTTCAACGGGATCACAACCGTATCTCCAGGATAGAGGCGAATGGAATCGAAGCTATGCCCGCGCAGGGCAGAGCTGTATTGTTTGCTGATAACCGCTCCGCTGGCGCGAATGACGTAGCCT
>Ga0070663_100001343_pt1 | contig 13436 bp, 9 predicted proteins | sample KBSC63metaG_FD_65646 | JGI IMG/M metagenome (GOLD analysis project Ga0070663, IMG submission 65646) | Corn rhizosphere microbial communities from Kellogg Biological Station, Michigan, USA - KBS C6-3 metaG | ecosystem: Host-associated > Plants > Roots > Rhizosphere > Soil ...
CGGTGCACGGCGATGTGCCCGTTGGCGCGCTGATCGTAGACGCCGACGACAGGGAGCTCGCCCGCGCCCACAACCGGCGCGAGCTGGACGCCGACCCGACGGCGCATGCGGAGCTGCTGGCGTTGCGCGCCGCCGCCCTGAGCCGCGGCCACTGGCGCCTGAACGACTGCACTCTGTACGTCACGCTCGAGCCCTGCGCGATGTGCGCGGGCGCCATGGTCAACGCCCGGCTCGGACGGCTGGTGTTCGGGGCGCTGGACCCCAAGGCGGGAGCCGTCGCCTCGCTGTACCAGCTGGCCGCCGATTCACGATTGAATCACCGCTTCGAGGTCCACTCGGGTGTTGGCGACGCGCAGAGCGCAGCGCAGCTGCAAGCGTTCTTCCGGGCGTTGCGCGCGCGCGGTGAGAAATAGCGGTCGCCGCTCAGCCGTCGCTCGAGAACTCCTTGTCCGGCAGCGTCTGCGCCTGGCCGAGCACCAGGTGCTCGTTCATGCCCGCCGCCAGCTCCGCGTCGCCGATGCGATGGATCTTGAAGGCAACGCGCATCAACGTCTGCAGGTGGTCGGCCCAGCGCTTCTTCAGCGCGCCATCGGCCTGAAAGTGGTTGGCCTTCGGCGCCGGCAAGATCGAGCCGAGGTACAGCGCCTGACCGAGCGAGAGCTCGCCCGGGTGCGCGTTGAAGTAGTGCATGGCCGCGTCGCGGATACCGTAGATACCCGGCCCGAACTCGACCACGTTCAGGTACAGCTCCAGGATCTCCTGCTTGCTCAAGCGCTCCTCGAGCAGCAGCGTAAACACGGCCTCCTGCAGCTTGCGCGAGAGGGTCTTCTCCCGGCTGAGGTACAGGTTCTTGGCGAGCTGCATGCTGAGCGTGCTCGCGCCGCGTACGAAATGGCCCGCGCGCAGATTGTCGCCGATCGAGTTGCCGATCGCCTTGTCGTCAAAGCCGTGGTGAGAGAAGAAGCGCGAGTCTTCGCAGACCACGACCGCGGTCTCCATGTAGGGAGTGATCTCGCTGATCGGCACCCACTGCGGCGTGGTCGGGCCCGTATTCAGCTCGGCGGGCTCGCCTTTTGCGTCCAAAACGAGCTGCGTGAAGGGCTGCTTGAAGTGATCCGGATCGATGTCCTCCGGGGTCTCCAGCACGCTGCACTTGTTGTGCAGATTCCACTCGACCTGCGTCTCCTTGGGCTTCGCAGTGTCGAAGTCGACGCTGGCGTCGAGCCCCATCGTCCCGCCCAGGCGCAACCCTTGCAGCTGCGGCAAGAGCGCGCTCGGAGCTGCCTCGAGCAAGCGTTGGCAGGGCGTGGTCGGTACGCGCAAGCGCAGGGCCACGCGCAGATCCTGACCGTTCGACTCGAACACTCCGCCCAGCTCGGCGCCCACGCCCTCGACGGAGAGGCCCGCGTCCTTGATCTCGAGCCGATGCTTGGCCAGATCCAGACGGATCTGGCCGCGCCAGCCCAGATCCATGTTTTGCACGGGGTCCGGCGCCAGCGCCGGCTGCAGCAGCGTCAAACGCTCCAGCTGCCCTGACGCGGCCATGTCCAGCACGCCCTCGGGCGAGAGCGAGATACGAGTCGCCACGGTGAGCTCGCTCTTGCTCACTCCGAGCAGGCCAAAGTCACCCTCATGCACGCCGAGCGTGGCGAGGCTGATCGGGCCGCCCTCGAAGCGCGCCTCGATCGGCGACTCCGTGAGCGGCAGCTGGCCCTGCAGCGTCAGCTGCTTGCCGTCCTGTGAGGGCGGAGTGAACGAGGCGCTGATCAGCGACTTGTGGCGTGAGAGCTTGAAGGGCGCAGGGCCCACATTGAGCAAGCTGCTGCCGCGCGCCAGCTCGATCTGCACGCGCTCGAAGCGCACGGTGGCGTCCTCGGTGAGGGCGCGCGCCGCCAGCTTGCGCAGCCTGTCGAGCTGCTCCTTGCGACGTTCCCAGGGCACGCTGGCGATGGGGGCGAGCAGCCGGCTGGCGCCACCGCGCGCGTCCGCGGCCACCGGCGGCGGCTCGTCCGCGTCGTCATCCGGATTGGCGTCGTCGGTAGTGCCAGCGCCCGCGGCTGGCGCGCTCGCGGCGTTACCAGCGGAACGATCTCCGAGCTGAAGTCGCCCTACGATCTGCGCCACGACGGCCGATGCCAGCGCCGGTCCCTCCTTCGTTTGCTCGAACTCCGCGCGCGCGTCCGTGATGTCGAGCGCGCCGCCCGCCAGCTCCAGGTGCGCGCTCTCGAAGCCTGCGCGCTGCGCTTCCCCGCGTTCGAAGCTGATGCCCTTCACGACTTGCACCGCCGAGCCCGCTTCGGCGCCGCTCCAGCGCAAGGAGACGCCTTCGGCGCTGACGGCCAGACGCGAGCGCGAGGGCGCCGAGGGCTCCGCCGTCGCTCGCTGCTGTGCCGCGCGCCAGGCCTGGAGTTGATCGCTGAGAGCGTCCGGCGATCCCGAGAGCGTGATCTCGCCGCCATGGAGCTCGATCCCGCGCAGGCCCAGCCAGGGCGTGACGTTCACAACGACGCGATCGAGCTGCACCTGTAGTGCGGGAACGTTGTTCAGTTGCAGGGACGTGTCGCGCAACTGAACCGAAAACCAGCCTAGTCGCACGCTGCTCACCTCGAGCTCCACGCCGCGCGCGTGCGCGCGCGACACAGCAATGCTCCGCACGACCGGTCCAAACGCCCACACGCTCGTGATCACGAGCAAAAGCGCTGCAGCGGCGGCAATTCGCCACGGCTTGTCAAGGCTCCAGCGATGTCGAACGCCCCGCCAGGGCGCGCTCGGGTGCTGTCCGTCGTTCACGAATTGACACTTCCTTTCATGGACTCGACAGAAAGACTTTGCACCGAGACGTGTCCCTGTATATGACGCCGCTATGGCAGGTATCCGTCTTAATCATAGGGGTTTGTTACTAATCAGCGCGTTGGCTCTGTCTGCGGCGTATGCGTGCGGCGACGACAGTGGTGACGACGACGGCAGCGGCGGCGGCGCGGGTGCTGGTGGCGCAGCGGCTGGCGCTGGTGGCGCAGCAGCGGGCGCTGGTGGCGCGGCAGCGGGCGCTGGTGGCGCGGCAGCGGGCTCTGGCGGTAGCGCTGGTGCTGCCGGCGGTGCCGCGGGTGCTGGTGGCGGCGGCGCGGGCACGGCTGGTGGCGCGGGTGCTGGCGGCGGCGCGGGCGCTGGTGGCGGCGCTGGCAGCGGCAACGCTGGCAGCGGCAACGCCGACGCGGGCAGCTGAGTTACTGCTCACCAGAGCGCTAAAGGATTGTTTCAGCCGGGTGAGCGCTTTGCGTAAGCCCGGCTGGTGGTTTGGGGGTCGCAAACGGGGCAATGCCACCGGGGCGACGTTCCAGACTGCAGTGATAGCATCGGGGCTCGCCATCGAATTCGAGTGATCGTGTTCGGTGGTGAGCTTGGCGCTATTTGAGCTCAGTTGACGTCTGCTTGCCGTTGAGCGGGGTTCGCTTCTGGTCGGGTTGACTAAGGTCTCCCGGCCAGAATGCGGCCGCGCTCGAAGCTGATCGACTCCGGCGAAGGTAGCTTGGGAGTTCTCGAACGCAGACGAGCCTGCTCGGAGCGCCCCGTCACTCGACGTAACGTCCTCACACAATCCGCATCGAAACAATTTGTATCGAAGCTCCCCAGGGGCCTTGCTCCTCTGAGGGAGTTTGATGCGTTTTGTGGTCATGATCTCCTCGATGGGGAAATCGTGATCAGCGGATCGTGATCGAACGGAGGGGAAGCGCTGAAGGCTACGACAGCAGCCGCCTCCCACCGAAGCCGACGCCGCGCACATCGGTCGCGGACACTACACGATCTCTTCGTTAAGTCTACGCGGAACACTCAGCTTCGCCCACCTTCGCTCCACCACGCTGCCGACGGCGCGAGCGATAGTTTCGAGTGGGAACAGCGCTGACTCCGGCGGCACGTGCAGGAAGGCCGCAAACTCCGGCGCCTGCGCCAGCGGCGGCTCCTGCCCACAATTGAGCAGCGACCAGTACGTGCTTTCGCAGACGTATTGACCCGCATCGGACGAGTCGATGCTTCGCACCTGGGCGTCGGCGAGAGCGCTGCGCATCTCCTCCCACGGCCAACATCCCCAGCTCTCGGCAGCGCCGGGCTGTGCTGCGAGCGCCTCGGGACGTCGCGCCCGTTGCTCGATCCGAAACACCTCGCCCCGCGCCAGGCCCGTGCACAGGACGGCGCGAGGACGCAGCTCGGTGAGCGCGCGGCGCAGTTCCTGATGCGCAAGGAGATAGTCGACTGGTAGACGCCGCGCGACGATCGCGGAGGGCCAGCGGGGTCGCAGCAGCTCCAGCGCGTCCCAGCTGGAGTTGCTGCGATGTTCCGCGAAGGGCTCGAAGCCAGTGACGAGGAAAGTTGCAGACATGTCGGACTCGCAGACGACAGCGCGCCACGAGGTCGCTGCCGCGCTCAGGATAGCGTGAAAACATGCAGCATTTCGCTGCCCCTTTTGGTCCCCGCGGCGGCGCTGGAGCCACCCAATGCGGAGGCGCCTCAAATTCAGGTCGCCTCTACGAATTCGGGGCGCTACGGTCCCTCGACCCTCTCCCCATGACCAAGCACTGTTTTCGCCTCCTGTTCCTCGCTCTCGTAGCGCTACCGCTGGCCCACGCCGGCTGCGGAGATAGCTCCATCGAATGTCTGGGCACGGCGGTCGCCTGCTCGAATCGCGACGCCAGCGAATGCAAGCACGGTTGCGAGCTGCGCAGCGGTTGTGTCGGCGACGTTCCGGTCACCTGTGATTCGCTCACGGACAACCCCAACGTCTGTGTCCAGACGAAGGGCTGTCGCTATGTGGGCACCTGTGACGGCGCGGCGAATTGCAAGAGCCTGAAATACGATGAATGCGGGATGACCGAGGGCTGCATGCAGGTCCGCCGCTGCATCGGCGAAGACTTCGACTGCAACCGTCTGGAGGACAGCCAGTGTGAGCTGTACTCGCAATGCAGGCGCGGCTCCCAGTGCGTGGGCTCGGCGACGAGCTGCGGCGACCTCGACTCGCAGAGCGCCTGCAGCGAAGTTCCGGGCTGTTACCCGGCAGACACGAAGCCCTCCGTTGTCGGCAGTGCGGGCTGAGCCCTTGAATCGTTCGTACCGGCGCGCCGCTCGCGGCGCGCTCCGGGTACTCGCGGGCGTGCTGTTCGCGGCTTGCGCGAGCGTGCCGCGAGAAGTACACGAGCCCAGGGCTTATCCCGAGACCAAGCTCGACGCGGCCAGCGTCGCGCTGGAGGTCGTCGACTCGCGGCCTGCGCCCCAATCAGCGACGACCCGGCAGCTGCTGCTGCCGAGCGACTTCGAGTCCGCGGGGCAACAGCGCTTGAATCGCATGCTCGCGGGTCAGGGACCGGAGCTGCAGGTGATCGCGTACGTGAACGACGGCACCGCGATCGACCTCGAGGATGAGCGCGGCGAGATGACCCGGGTCCTCGTCAAGCTGGAGTTCGAGGTGAAGGTGAAGGACGGGCTGCAGCTGCGCCGGGCGCAGACGGAGTCTTCAGCCGACTTGCCGCGCGACGAGGCAGCGCCGGAAGAGCTCGCGCTGCTCCTGCGCTCCACGTCCCTCGACGCTTTCGATCGCTACTGGGCAGACCCCAAGACGACCGCGGCGCTGAACGGCGACCTGAACGCGTACAACCACCGCCCCGCGAATAGCGCAGCCAAGTAGCCGCGCGCCCCGCGGCAGTTCAGCGCCGGGCGAGCACGCCGCGGATCTCCTGAGCGGTCGGAAATTGCGGATCCAGCTCGAGCACCTGCGTCAGCTTGGCGCTCGCGGCCGCGGACTGGCCCGCTGCCAGCAGCGCAGCGCCCCAGTGGTAGAGCACGGTGGCCGAGCCCGGCCTGGCCTGGGAGGCAGCTTCCAGGTAGCTCAACGCCGCCGCCGGGTCGCCGGCCAGGTGCGTGACCCAGCCGTAAGCGTCCAGCACGTCGGGCTGCGTGGGGGCCGCCGCGTAGGCCTGAGCCGCCAGTTGCTTGCCCTTCGTCACGTCGCGCAGCCCCTCTGCCTGAACGATCGCCAGGGCCGCCAGCGCCTGAGGGTGGCCCGGATAGAGCCCGAGGGCGCGCTCGCAATACTGGCGGGCCTGGTCGGGATGACGCAGCTCCATGGCAACGCTGGCCGCCAACAAGAAGAGCCGTAGGTCTGTCTTGTCGTGGTTCAGCGCCGCGTCGATCACCGACTGAGCCAGACTGCCGCGCGCATGCCGAGCGTAGAAGCGGCTGAGCGCGCCGACCACCGGCAGGAAGGACGGGTTGGTGTTGAGCGCACGTCGGTAGGCCGCGAGCGCGTGCTCCGCGTCGCGCCGCCCGAGCAACCAGTCCCCCTCCAGGTGGGCCACCTCGGGCGAGTCTGGATGCTGGATTCCGTAGCTGACGGCGAAGGCCTTGGCGGCGTTGGTTCCGTTGCTCTGTTCGATGACCTCGAGCAGCTCTCCCAGGCTGCCGGTGTGCGCCGGGAAGCGCTTCAGGTTCCCTTCCAGCAGGCGCCGTGCCTGATCCGCCTGGCCACGCCGGCGCAGCGTGACCGCCAGCCAGTAGCGCGCGTCCGGCTCCTGCGGGGCGAGCTCCCACAAGCGCCGGAAGGCCTGTTCCGCGAGATCGAGGCGCCCTGCCTGCAGCTGAGCCTCACCCAGCGTGGACTGGGCCCGCGCCAGCAGCCCGTGATGGTCCGCCAGCGCCGACAACACCTGGACGGCCTTGTCGGGCGCGCCGCGCAGCATGTGCAGGCGCGCCAGCGTCAGGCTCGCCTCGGCCTGCTGCGGATCTTCCTCCAGGAGCGCTGCGAGCTGCGCCGCGGCGTCGTCGTACTTGCGCTGGTCCATCAAGGTGCGCGCCAGGATCTCGCGCACACGCGAGCGCTCGTGACGCTGATCCGCAGGCAACTCCGCGAGCAGCGTCTGCAGCTTCTGCGTGGACTCGGCCTCCATGCCGCTCGCCAGCCCCAGACGCGCATCGAGCAGCCGGTACTCCGGATCGCGAGTTCGGTTGCGCAGGTGAGCGAAGGCTTCTCGCGCTTCGCTCACACGCCCCAGCTCGATCTCGGCCGATGCCAGCGTCTGCCAGACGTCCGTCTGCCAGACAGGCCCCTCGCCGGGCATACGCTCGACCACGGCCCGCAACAGCGCTCGGGCCAGCTCGTGGTTGTCACGGTCCTGGCTGCCCTGCGCCAGATCGAGCGCCAGGCGAGGGTTGTCGATCGTCAGATAGCGTACGTTCTCGCGCAGCTTGTCGGCGCTGTCGCCGCGGTTCAAGCGCGCCATCAGATCGGCGAGCACCAGCTGGCTCTCCAGGCTCGAGGCGTGTCCGAGCTTCTGCAGGCGGTCGGTGCGAGCCTCCAGGGCGTCCACCGCCTGCTGGATCTGCGGGCGCGTCTCCGCGTACACGCCGAGCAGGAGCAGCGCGGGGTCGTGATTGGGCTCCTGCTCGATCGCCGTGAGCAGCTGCTGACGCGCCTTCTCGTACTGGCCGAAGCGCGCGTTCACACGCGCCAGCGCCACGCGCGCTTCGAGATCGCCGGGCTTTGCTTCGAGCGCCGCCTGCAGATGACGTTCTGCTTCCGCAAACGCGGCCAGCGCTTCATAAGCCAGCCCGAGCCCGCGCTGCGCGTGCGCGCTGGGCTCGATGTTCACGGCGTTCTGGTACTCGACGATCGCTTGCTTGTTATCCCCCAGCGCGAGCAAGCGGTCGCCGCGCTCGAGATTCGTGCCCGCGTTGCGATGACAGCTGCTCCCGAGCACGAGCACGAGCAGCGCCGGCAAGCACGTGCGCGTGCGCGCCGGCCATGGGGCGGTCCCTGCCCGTTCGTGCGAGCGCGCGGTCACACTCGTTTGGGTCGGAACCCCGCGCATTCCAGGAAGGATACGGGGCCACGGTCCGGAACGCCAGGTTGTGGGCCTTGGGGCTCGATTCAATCCCATCCCCGCACTAGAATCCTCGCCATGAGCGACACGCAACCGCCCATGGAATGGCCCAATTTTGCGGATATTCCGCTGGAAGAGGCCATCCCTACCTCGCGCCCCAAAGGTCAGGCCTTATCACGCTTCCTGTGGTGGGACGGCGAGATCCGCAAGGCGGAGAAGCAGAGCGTGCACTATTACGCGAACGCACTTCATTACGGAACCGCCGTGTTTGAGGGCATCCGCGTGTACCCCACCTCGCGCGGGCCCGCGATCTTTCGCCTCAAGGATCACATGCGCCGCCTGCTTGGTTCGGCGCGCCTGTATGGAATGAGCATCCCGTACGGTGTCACGGAGTTGGCGGAGGGCGCCGTGCAGGTGACGCGCCAGAACGGGATCACCCACGCTTACATCCGGCCCCTCGCCTTCTTCGGCTACGGACCGATCGACATCAAGCCCAAGCAGTCCTGCGCCGTGAGCGTGTTCATCGCCGCGCGCGAGCTGGGCACTTTTCTGGGGGAAAAGGCGCTGCGCAACGGCGCGCGCGTGACCATCTCCTCCTGGCGCAAGTTTCATCACTCCGCGCTGCCGACCATGGCCAAGGCCAGCGGCCACTACGCCAACAGTGTGCTCGCCGCCCACGAGGCGCTCGATCGCGGCTACGACGACGCGATCCTGCTCAACCAGGACGGCACCGTCTCCAGCGCCACCGGCGAGAACGTGTTCTTCGTGCGCGACGGCCAGCTGTGCACCAACGACGAGACCTCGTCGATCGTGCCCGGTATCACCCGCGACACCATCCTGCGCCTGGCCGCCGAGGCTCACGTGCCCATCTCGGTGAAGGCGTTCACCCGCGAAGAGATGATGCGCGCAGAGGAGATCTTCCTCACCGGCACGGCCGCCGAAGTCACGCCCGTGTGCGAGATCGACGGCGTCGAGTTCCGCACCGGCAAAGACACGCTGGGCGCCCGCCTGCAGCGCGCCTACCTCGCCACAGTCACCGGCAAAGACGCCCGCCACGAAGACTGGCTGACCTGGCTATGACCCACGCGCGCTAAGACGCGCCCGTCAAACAACCTCACACGACACACGCCCGCCCAAGATCACCTCGGGCCGCAACACGAAAGCCGCGTCGCACCGCGAGGCTCCTGTCAGTCCACGAACTCGTCGCGAACACGAGCAAGCGGGCGCTGGGGCCCCGCGCGCAGCGCCCGCGCCACGCGGGCGGAGGCGGGGGTGGAGGTGGAGCCCCACGAATGTGGGGCGCGGGTCTGCTTCAGACCCCCGAAATTAACCAGGCCCGGCGTCCACGCCGGCGCTGGCGAGGGCGGCAGGCAAGCACTCGCCCTTGCGCCCCACCTGTTGCTCGGCGTTCACGTCGTTGAACAGATTGCAGACCCAGCCGGCGCCTGCCTGAGAGCAGTCCTCGTTCGTATCGCAGACCGGGAAGCAGTAACCGATGTCACCCGGGCCGCCCGTGCGGATCTGAGGTGCAAAACAACCTGCCTGCCGCACGCCACCCGTGACGTCGTCAAATCCGCAGCCGTTCGCCAGCCCGAAAGTGCAATTGGCGCTGCAGAAGCTGCCCACCACCACGCTCGGATTGTTCGGGTCCGAGTACTGCAGGCAGAGCTGGCCCTGGCAATCCGTCGCTTCGGTCTCGGGCGTGCAAGGGTCACCGACCTTGCCACCTTGCGGCTGCGCGTCTTGACACAGGCCGAGCAAGCTCGGGTCGCAGAAGCGGCCCGCGCCGCAGGCGGCGTCGCTGGTGCAGCGCGGAATGCAGGCGCCGACCGAGTTGTCCGAACGGATCGGGTAGCAGACCTGCGCGCGATCCTGGCCGCACTTCAAGCTCAGGTTGGCCTGGCCCGGGAGGCATAGGGCGAAGCAGATGCCCAGCGCCGTGTTGCACGCAGAAATGTCATCGAGCGCCTGGCACTCGGCGTCCGCCGTGCAGGGCAAGCTGCAATAACCACCCTGCGGACCACCGCCCGCGGGGTCGTCGGTGGTGGCGAACTTGTCGTTGTCCGTGGCCTTGAGACAGACCTCGGGGCCAGCACAGTTGTCATCGGTGTTACACGGCGAGCCGATGCTGCTGGGAAAGGGCGCGCTGGGTGTCATGCCGGCGGAGCCTGCGTCACCCGCGGACTGCGCGCCGCCGCCCGATCCCCCAGCGGACGAGCTGCCTCCGCCGCTGCCACCGCTGCCTGCGCCCGTCTCGCAGCTGCACAAGTCGAATCCGCTGCCGTCCTCCCTGCAGGTCTGCGTGCCTTGAACCGCCGCACCACACGTGCACGCGCTCGTCGCGTTCGGCACACAGGCCTTGTCACCATCGTCCGAGCCGCACGAAGTCAGCAACTGCGCGAGCAGCAGCAGCGGCGCCGCCAAACCCAATGCAGAACCGAGGAGCCTCAGCTGCCCTCTGGACCGGGACACTTTGCAACGGGCAGAGAAGAAAGAGCTCGGGGCGCGGGGAGTGCCCGCAGACTGAGAGCGGTCAAATTCGGGACGAGGAGGAAGCATCGGTACTCATAGTGTAGGAGGGCTAGCGAGCCCGCAAGGGACATCTGGCAGCGCGGGACCCGACGTGCCGTGGCCACGCGAACAATCCAAGGGCGCGTGATCTCGGCGGGAAAAGTGGGCGATTTCGCGATTTCGGGGCAACTCATCGCTCTCGATCAGAAGCCTGTACTCAGGCAGCACAGATTGCCCCGGTGTTTCCCGTCACGTCGTTTCATCGTGGAGCTGCCGGCACGAGAAGCAGGTTCGTGCTCAGCCAACCCCCGCGAAACGGCACGGGGAAACGAGCCCCGAGCTTGCCCAATTCGCGGACGGGCGTCAGACTTCGGCTGCCTCGCGCCGGGGAAACCAGGAAGATTCGAGTTTTTGCACACGCAGCGCGTGTGCTGAGAGAGAGGGAATGCGCACGTGAAGATCAAGAAAGCCGTGATCGCCGTTGCGGGCTTCGGCACTCGCTTTTTGCCGGCTACCAAGGTCGTGCCCAAAGAGCTGCTCTCCATCGTCGATAAGCCGGTGATCCAGTACCTGGTGGAAGAGTGCGCCGCGTCGGGGATCGAGGACATCATCTTCGTCGTGCGTGAGGGCACGCAGAGCATCGCCGACCACTTCGACAGCAGCCGCGGGCTGGAGGTACACCTCTCCGAGAATCGCAAGGAAGCGCTGCTCGCGCGCGTGCGCGCGATCTCGCAGCTGGCCAACTTCGCGCTGGTGCGCCAGACAGCGCGCTTGCCCTACGGCAATGGCTCGCCCATCCTGGCCGCTCAGCGCTTCATCGGCGATCAGCCGTTCGCCTACCTGTTCGGAGACGATCTGGTGCTCTCGGAGACGCCCTGCGTACGCCAGCTGGCGAACCTGTACGAAGCGCACGGGCCCGCCGCCGTGGTGGCCGCTCAGGACGTGCCGCGCTCGGAGATCAACCGCTACGGCGCGATTGCACTGAAGCCGGGTCGAGATCCGCTGGAGCTCGAGTCGGTGGTGGAAAAGCCCGCTCCCGAGCGCGCACCGAGCACGCTGGCTCAGCTCGGACGCTTCGTGTTGTCGCCCAAGGTGGTGGATCTGTTGCTGGCACAGAAGGTCGGCCCTGGCGAGGAGCTGTACCTCACGCCGGCGATCCACCAGCTGTCCAAGACCGACCGCGTGCTGGTGCATGCGATCGAGGGCACGTGGCACACCACGGGCGACCCCCTGCGCTTCATGAAGGCCAACGTGGAGTACATGCTCCGGCACCCCGAGTTCGGGCCCGAGTTCGCCGCCCACCTGCGCGAGCTCGCGCAGAATGGCGTCTTGAGCCGCTACTGAGCTTTCAGCGCGCGGCGCGCAAGCCGCTCCCGCGCAGCGGGCTCATCCTGGAGCCTGCCGGCGAGGTGCAGGGGCCGAGCCAAAAACAAGCTCGGCCCCGCTCGCGGCGAGCCTTCAGCCCAGATCGAGCTTGGCGTTGCGGTGCAGGCCGCGGACCCAGACGTCGAACATCACGCGCGTCATCGTGACACCCGTGAACAGGCTACATGCGACGCCCACGATCAGCGTCACTGCAAAGCCCTTGATTGGCCCCGTGCCGAACTGTGCCAGCACGATACCGCTGGTGAGCGTCGTCAGGTGGCCGTCGACGATGGCGCTGAACGCCTTGCCGTAGCCGAGATCGACCGACGCGCGCGGACTGCGGCCGCCGCGCAGCTCCTCGCGGATGCGCTCGTTGATCAGCACGTTGGCGTCCACGCTCATACCCACCGTGAGCGCAAGACCAGCGATGCCCGGCAAGGTCATCGACGCGCCGAAGGACGCGAGGATCGCGAGCAGCAGCACGATGTTGAAGGTCACCGCGATGTTCGCGAAGATCCCGGACTGCCGGTAGTACATCACCATGAACGCGAGCACGCTGATCACGCCGACCAGCGCGCCGCGCACGCCGAGCTGAATCGAGTCCGCGCCCAGCGAGGGGCCGATGTGCTGCTCGTTCGAGGGCGTGATCGGCGCGGGCAAGGCGCCCGAGCGCAGGACCAGCTCCAGCTTGCGAGCGTCGCGCAGCTGGCTCTCGGGATCCGAGGAGCCGAGCGTGATGCTGGCGTTGCCGCCCGCGATGCGCGTCTGGATCACCGGCGCGCTCTCGATGCGCCCGTCCAGGATGATGGCGAAGCGCCGCTTGATGTTGGCGCCGGTGATGCGCTCGAAGATCGAGCCGCCCGCGTCGGTGAAGCGGATGCCGACGTACCAGCCGCCGAGGCTGTTCTGGCTGGTATCGGGCTGGGCGCGCGCGTCACGGATCATGTCGCCCGTGATCTCCGCGCGGCTCTTGAGCAAGTACGTGCGCCAGCCTGTCTCGCTGGACTTGAGCGTCACCGGGTCCGTCTCGTGCTCCTGCTGGTAGCCGAGCTCGCGATCGGGGGGCAGCGTCAGCGTCGCCGCCCACTCCTTGAAGCGCTCGAGAGACTGCTTGGAGGTCTCCTCCGGCTTCTGGCGCATGAAGGCGTAGGTGATGGTCTTGCGCTTGATGTCGCCGTCCGGGTCTTGCCCGACGGTGGTGGTCTCCTGCGCGAAGCCGACGCCCTCCGGCAAGCTGGTCTTGTCGGCGCTGGTGCGGAAGGACGCGAAGAAGTCCGTCTCGTCGTCGAGCAGCTTGAACTCGAGCCGCGCCGTCTGCCCGATGATGTCGCGGATCTCCTTGAACCCGGACTCGTCCTGACCGGGCACCTCGATGATGATGTCCTCGTCGCGCGTCGAGACCGCCGCTTCGCGCAGGCCGAGCTCGTCCACGCGCCGCAGCACGATTTCCTTCGCCTGGGCGACCGCGCTCTCGCGGATCTGGCTCTCGATGTTGTTGCGCAGCCGGAACGTCCAGCCTTGCTGACCAGCCCCCTGTGAGAAGGAGAGCTCGTTGGTAAACTGCTGCAGGAACGGCGCGTCGATCTTGGCGTCGTCGCCCGCGTTCTTGAGCGTGAGCTTGAGCGTGCGCGAGTCACCCGGCGGCTTCTCCAGCGTCACCTTCTCGCGCAGCTTGGCGTAAACCTCTTCGCCGGG
>Ga0070663_100001346_pt1 | contig 13427 bp, 13 predicted proteins | sample KBSC63metaG_FD_65646 | JGI IMG/M metagenome (GOLD analysis project Ga0070663, IMG submission 65646) | Corn rhizosphere microbial communities from Kellogg Biological Station, Michigan, USA - KBS C6-3 metaG | ecosystem: Host-associated > Plants > Roots > Rhizosphere > Soil ...
GGGCGCGGACCCCCTCTTCCAGGTCCTGTATTCGGGCCCTGGACAGTTCTTCGTAAAGCAACATCTCGCTGATCTCCTCGATCTCGGTCTTCGTCAGCTGCAGCTGCTCGCTGCGGGGGTGGGCTTCGTAGTCCCTCGTGGTGACCGGTTCGACGCTCATGCGGCGGCGCTCCGGTGATCGCCGCCGGCCTTGGCCGCGGCGGGCTCGACGGTCGCGTTCTTGCGCGGGCGGCCACGGGGCCGCTTGCGCGCGATGACAGCGCCGCGCTCGAAGATCTCGCCGCCCCAGACGCCCCAGGGCTCGCGGCGGGCCAGTGCGCCGGCCAGGCAGGCCTCGCGGACCGGGCAGTCCGCGCACTGCGCCTTGGCGCGCTCGAGCTCGGCCGGGGACTCCGCGAACCAGAGGTCCGCGTCGCCCGAACGGCAGGGCAGCGCTACGTCGGGGACGGCGATCGGGTCGAGCAGGTCGGCGAATATTGCCTCACCCGAGGTGTAGGCGACGGCCGAAGACATGGTGGTTCCTCCTTGTGTCGTACGGGTTTTCGGTTGGGTGCTGGAGCTGGGCAACGCTGTTTCCTCTTGGGTTGTGCAGCCAAAAACACGAAGGCCGCGGATCCGGGTTATCCGGTTCCGCGGCCTTCGTGAGCCTCTGTCCTGACTTAGGTCAGGAACTTCGCTCCCGTATCGACAACGGAACACGGAACTGCTTGATGGTCGGCAGATCGGCCTGCGGGTACGCGGCGAGAACGCCCTGCGTCCCGAAGACGACGACACCGGTGGCCCAACGACGCGAGACGCGCCGCATGCCACGGATCTCCTCGTGAGCGCTCGCGAACACGGTGCCTGCGAACAGGCCGGTGCCCGGGCGCTGAGCAGCCGCAACTTCCGCGGCGCAGGACAGACGGGTGCCCGGGTTCGTGAGCGTCATGTTGATGGTCATTTCACCGGCACCTCCTTCTGTACTCTGCACACGCGGCCGCCGAGCGGCGCTGTCCGTAGATCCCCAGTCGAGCCCTTCGGGCTCGGTACTGGCAGGTTATTGCTCTCCACCACACCGGTGCAACTTAATTAACGGGAAAATCCTCGAAGATACGAAGATCGCCCCTGAGCAGCGGGTTCGCCGCGTCGATCATGGTTCGGACGCGGTCAAGACTCCGTCGAGGCCCGGACGACGCCGAGGATCTCCGCACCGAAACGCTCGAGCTTCGTCGCGCCGATGCCGGAGATCGACACCAGCGCCGCCTCGTCGGCCGGGCGCTGCTCGGCGACGGCCATCAGCGTCGCGTCCGTGAACACGACGAAGGCCGGCACCTTGAGCTCGCGGGCCCGGTCGGCGCGCCACGACTTCAGCCGCTCCAGCAGGTCCTCATCCACTGTGGACGGGCAGCGCCCGCAGCGGCCGAGCTTGACGTCGAGGGTCTCCAGCAGCGGCCCGCCGCAGACGCGGCAGCGCGTCTTCACCGGCGTCGACGGCTTCTGCTGGGACCGCGCGACCCTGGCGGCCGGGTGGTCCTCCGGGACCAGGCCGTACAGAAACCGGCTGCGCCGCCGGTTGCGCCGCGCGCCCGGTGTGCGGGCCAGCGCCCACGACAGCCACAGGTGCTCGCGGGCCCGGGTGACGCCGACGTAGAACAGCCGCCGCTCCTCCTCGATGGCCGCTTCGTCGTCGCCGGCGTGGAGGATCGGCATCGTGCCCTCGGCGAGGCCGACGAGGAACACCGCGTCCCACTCCAGGCCCTTCGCCGCGTGCAGCGACGCCAGCGTCACGCCCTCGACCGTTGGCGGGTGCTGGGCCGCGGCGCGCTGGTCGAGCTCGGCGCAGAACCGCGGCAGGTCCGCGTCCGCGACCGTCGAAGCGAGCTCTTCGGCCAGTTCGACGATCGCCAGGAGCGCGTCCCAGCGCTCCTTCGCCGCGCCACCGGCGGGCGGCGACTCGGTGAGGCCGACCCGCGCGAGCACCGAACGCACCGTCGTGACCAGGTCGGAACTGACGTCGCCGCTCGCCGCCCGCAGCGCGGACATGGCCTGCCGGACCTCCGTCCGGTTGAAGAACCGCTCGCCGCCGCGGACCAGGTACGGGATGCCGGCCTCGGCCAGCGCCGACTCGTAGGCCTCGGACTGGGCGTTCACCCGGTACAGGATCGCGATCTCGCTGGCCGCGACGCCGCCGTCGAGCAACTCGCGCACCCGGCGGGCGACGGCGTCGGCCTCGACCGCCTCGTCGTCGAACTCGGCGAAGCGCGGCTCAGGTCCCGGCGGCCGCTGGCCGACCAGCTTCAGCCGCGAGCCCGCCGGCCGCCCGCGCGCGGCACCGATCACCCGGTTCGCCAGCGCGACGACCTCGGGCGTCGACCGGTAGTCGCGCTCGAGCCGGACGACGGTGGCGTCCGGGTAGCGCCGGGTGAACTCCAGCAGCGGCCGCGGCGACGCGCCGCCGAAGGAGTAGATGGTCTGGTTGGCGTCGCCGACGACGGTCAGGTCGTCGCGGCCGCCGAGCCACGCGTCGAGCAGGCGCTGCTGCAGCGGCGTGACGTCCTGGTACTCGTCGACGACGAAGCAGCGGTACCGGTCCCGGAACTCCTCGGCGACGGCGCCGTGCTCCTCGAGCACCGCCGTCGTGTGCAGCAGGAGATCGTCGAAGTCGAGCACCTGCGCGGCGTTCTTCAGCTCTTCGTAGGTCCGGTAGACCTGGGCGACCTGCGCCGCCGGGGCCGGGATGTCCCGCTGGGCGCGCGCGGTGACGGCCGGGTAGTCGTCCGGGCTGATCAGCGACGCCTTCGCCCACTCGATCTCGCTCGCCAGGTCGCGCAGGACCTCGGTCTCGGTGCCGAGCTTGGCCCGGGTCGCGGCCTGGCCGACGTAGCGGAACTTGTTCTCCAGCAGGTCCCACGGCCGGTCGCCGACCACGCGCGGCCAGAAGTACCGGAGCTGGCGGCGGGCGGCGGCGTGGAACGTCAGCGCCTGCGCCGCGTCGACGCCGAGGCCGCGCAGCCGCGTCCGCATCTCCCCCGCGGCCCGCGTCGTGAACGTGACGGCGAGGACCTGACCGGCGGAAACGTGCCCGGACCGGACGAGGTGGGCGATGCGGTGGGTGATCGTGCGGGTCTTGCCCGTCCCGGCTCCGGCGAGCACGCAGACCGGCCCCCGCGGGGCGCTGGCGGCGGCGCGCTGCTCGGGGTCGAGACCATCGAGCAGGCGGTGGGTGCGCTGGGAGGGGAGTACGCCGGTCACGTCCGGCATCCTCGCAGAGGGGGACGGGGAAACGGGGCAGGGGCACGCGGCCGTATCCTGGTCATATGGCGGGTAAGCAGGACAAGGAAGCGGCCAAGCAGGCCAAGAAGGAGAAGCGCGCGGCGAGCAAGGCACGCCGTGGCCAGCTCTTCGAGGCCTTCAAGATGCAGCGCAAGGAAGACCCCTGGCTCATCCCGTGGATGGTCGGGTCGATCGTCGTCGTCGCCGGCGTGGCGTTCGGCATCGGGTTCTTCTTCGACGCGCAGTGGGTGCTGCTGCCGCTGGGCCTGATCCTCGGCGCGCTGCTCGCCATGATCATCTTCGGGCGGCGCGTCCAGAAGACGGTCTATTCGAAGGCCGACGGCCAGCCCGGCGCCGCGGCGTGGGCGCTGGAGAACCTGCGCGGCCGCTGGAAGGTGACGCCGACCGTCGCGGCGACCACGCAGCTCGACGCGGTGCACCGGGTCCTCGGCGGCCCGGGTGTGGTGCTGGTCGCCGAAGGCGCGCCGCACCGGGTGAAGACCCTGCTCGCCCAGGAGAAGAAGCGCGTCTCCCGCCTGATCGGCGACACGCCGATCTACGACGTGACGATCGGCCACGACGACGGCCAGCTCCCCCTGAAGAAGCTCCAGGGCTACCTGATGAAGCTGCCCCGCAACCTCAAGCCGGCCCAGGTCGACGCCCTCGAGGCGAAGCTGGCCGCCCTCGGCAACCGCGGCGCGGCCCTGCCGAAGGGCCCGATGCCGGCCGGCGCGAAGATGCGCAACGTCCAGCGGACGATCCGCCGCCGCTGACCCACGCATGAGAAAGGCCCCCGTCCGGGTTCGGACGGGGGCCTTTCTCTCTTGGAGTGCGTCAGCGCATCCGGATGACGACGGTGCCGGTCAGCCGGTCGAGCCAGCTGCGGCCGTCGGCGTTGCGGACCGCCGCCGGGATGAGCACGAACGTCAGGGCGGCCCGGACCAGCGCGCGCAGCGGGCCGACCACCGCGGCGCCGTCGAGACGGGCGACGCGGACGCCGACGACGGCCATGCCGGGGGTGAAGCCGAAGAAGCCGGCCGACACGACGGAGATGACCGCCCACACGCCGCCGGACCAGAGGTTGAACTGCTGCATCGCGGCCGGGTCCTGCAGGCTGGGGTGCAGGAAGATGGCCGTGATCAGGGCCGCGACGACCAGGTCGACGAGCAGCCCGAGCAGCCGCGCGCCTCCGCTCGCCGCCGAGCCGACGCCCGACTCGGGCAAACCGAACTTCTCACCCGGCCAGCGCGAGCCGTGTTGATCAGTGCCCTGACCACCGTCGCCGGTGCCGGGTAGCCATTCACCGGTCCATCTCGCCACCCGTCTAGGGTATGCCGGTGGCGCGGACCACATCCGACCTGGTCGGATACCCGATATCGACCACCCGTTAACACCGGCGAAACATACGGGTGACGGTCGGGCAACACCGCACTTTTAGCGTGAGCCGAAGAGAGCACTGCCGTACGAGCTCGAACGAGAAGGAGTCACCGAGGGTGCCCACTACTCCAGACGACATCCAGCGCCTCATCGCCGATGAGGACGTCGAAGTCATCGACGTCCAGTTCTGCGACCTGCCCGGCGTGATGCAGCACTTCACGGTCCCCGCGAAGGCCTTCACCGAAGAGGCCTACGAAGAGGGTCTCGCGTTCGACGGCTCCTCGGTGCGCGGCTTCCAGTCCATCCACGAGTCCGACATGCTGCTGCTCCCGGACGCGGCGACCGCGCGGATCGACCCGTTCCGCAAGGCGAAGACCCTCGCCCTCAACTTCTTCGTGCACGACCCGTTCACCCGTGAGGCGTACAGCCGCGACCCGCGCAACATCGCGCGCAAGGCCGAGCAGTACATCTCCGAGTACGGCGTCGCCGACAACGTCTACTTCGGCCCCGAAGCCGAGTTCTACATCTTCGACTCGGTCCGCTTCGACTCCGCCGAGCACGCCTCCTTCCACGAGATCGACTCGATCGAAGGCTGGTGGAACACCGGCGCCGACGAGGTCGGCGGCAACCAGGGCTACAAGACGAAGTTCAAGGGCGGCTACTTCCCCGTCCCGCCGGTCGACCACTTCGCCGACCTGCGCGACGACATCGTCCGCAACCTGCAGGGCTCCGGTTTCGAGATCGAGCGCGCGCACCACGAGGTGGGCACCGCCGGCCAGACCGAGATCAACTACAAGTTCAACACGCTGCTGCACGCGGCGGACGACCTGCAGCTGTTCAAGTACATCGTGAAGAACACGGTGTTCGCGGCGGGCAAGACGGCGACGTTCATGCCGAAGCCCCTCGCCGGCGACAACGGCTCGGGCATGCACTGCCACCAGTCGCTGTGGAAGGACGGCCAGCCGCTGTTCCACGACGAGTCGGGCTACGCCGGCCTGTCGGACACCGCGCGCCACTACATCGGCGGCCTGCTCAAGCACGCCCCGAGCCTGCTGGCCTTCACGAACCCGACGGTGAACTCCTACCACCGCCTGGTCCCGGGCTTCGAGGCCCCGGTTTCGCTGGTCTACTCGCAGCGCAACCGTTCGGCGTGTGTCCGCATCCCGATCACGGGCAACAACCCGAAGGCCAAGCGCGCCGAGTTCCGCTGCCCGGACTCCTCGGGCAACCCGTACCTGGCGTTCTCGGCGATGATGATGGCCGGCCTCGACGGCATCAAGAACAAGATCGAGCCGCCGGAGCCCATCGACAAGGACCTCTACGAGCTCCCGCCCGAGGAGGCCAAGGACGTCAAGCTGGTCCCGGGCGACCTCGGCACGGTCCTCGACACCCTCGAGGCGGACCACGACTACCTCCTCGAGGGCGGCGTGTTCACCCCCGACGTGATCGAGACGTGGATCTCGTACAAGCGCGAGAACGAGATCGACCCGCTGCGCCTGCGCCCGCACCCGTACGAGTTCGCTCTGTACTACGACGTGTGATCGGCGCGGGGCTTTGACCAGGCATTTCACTGGTCGAAGCCCCTGCCAGGCCGTCACCAGGCCGTGGTGACGGCCCACCAGACACGGGACGGCGGTCGAGGGGAACACCCCGACCGCCGTCCCGTTCCTTGTCCGTGCGTCGCGCCCGCGTGCCGAGAACGCTCGGGTCAGGTACCCCGCGGAAGGCGTGCGATGATCCACTCGCGCAGCGCGGGCATCACCGGGGTCATGGCGGCCGCGAGCAACCGCTCCACTTCCTCGGCCGGTCCCTCGGCGGAACGCAGGATCGCCTGCGCCACGTGACGTTCCGGTGGAACGTTGAAATCCGCGTACCGCTCCTGGATCGTCGCGCACAGCTTTTCCCGGTCGAACAGTGACACCAGCCCCGGCACGTCGTCGGCGAGCATCCGCCGCAGCACGTCGCCGACGGCGTCCACATCGGCCTCGCCGGCCAGCGCCCACACCGTGTTCGTCGCGTCCGGGACCAGGTGGCACTCCGGCGGTGGCGCCAGTGTCCACTGGAGCATGCTGTGTTCCCGGCCGCGGGGCCTGGCCATCCGCTCCGGGCGATCGCGGTTGAGCCACTCGACGTACGGCAGCGGGGACACGGACAGGGACATCTGGAAGCCGTCGACTGCCGGGTCGGTGGTCCACCGGCGGACATCGACGATCGCCACGTCCCCGTTCTCCGCCGCCAGGCGGTAGTTGGCCCCCGAGCGTTTGAAGCCCGCTTCTCTCAGCACCGGGGTCACCTGCCGTTTGAGCAGCTCGTCCACCAGATCGCCCACGACCGCAGCCTGACGTCGGCCCGCCGGGCGGATCATTCCTCCGCCGGCGACAGCAGCTTCATGTCCGCGCCCGCGTCGGCGAACCGGCCGCGCGGGTCCTCGACCAGCTTGCGGCGCTCCAGGTCCATCAGCCCCAGCGTGCAGGTGATCTCCGCGGCCGGTGTCCCGTCGAGCTTGATGATGGTCGAGTCCATCTTGAACGTCTTGCCGGTGCCGAACTTCGCCTCGCACGTCACGTCGACCTCGTCGCCCGCGCGCAGCTCGCGGCGGAACACCACGTGCGTCTCCAGCAGCACCGCCGCCACGCCCGGCAGCTCCTTCAGCGCGCCCGCCGCTTCGAGGAGTTCCAGGCGGGAGACCTCTCCGTACGAGTGGTAGACGGCGTGGTTGAGGTGGCCCAGGGTGTCCAGCTCGTAGTGCCGGACCTTGATCCGGGTCCGGAACGGCTCGCGATCGGTCACCGGCCCACTGTAGGTCAGGCTTCGTAGAACAGGTGCTCCACCACCGCGTGCGCCCGCCGGGTGATGCGGCGGTACGTGTCGAGGAACTCGCCGGGGTCGTCGCCCGCCGACTGGCCGAGGACGCGGGCCACCGCGGCCAGGTCGCGGCCCGAACCCGGCACCTGGTCGACCGCCTTGCCGCGGACCAGCATCCCCGCGTTGCGCACGCGGGTCGCCAGCAGCCACGCCTCGGTCAGCGAGTCCGCTTCCGCCTGCTCGGCCAGGCCCGCTTCCGGGAGCACCGCCAGCGCATCCAGCGTCGACGTCGTCCGCAGGCCTTCGACCTCGTGGGCGTGCTGGAGCTGCAGCAGCTGGACCGTCCACTCGACGTCGGCGAGGCCGCCGCGGCCGAGTTTCGTGTGCAGCGTCGCATCGGCACCGCGTGGCATCCGCTCCGTCTCGACGCGGGCCTTGATGCGGCGGATCTCGCGGGCCTTCGTCGCGTCCAGGCCCTGCGGGTAGCGGATCGGGTCGATCATCGCGATGAAGCGCGCGCCGAGGTCGTCGTCGCCCGCGATGAACCGGGCCCGCAGCAGCGCCTGTGCCTCCCACACCTCGCCCCACCGCGCGTAGTAGGCGCGGTAGGACTCCAGCGTCCGGACCAGCGGGCCGCTGCGCCCCTCCGGCCGCAGGTCGGCGTCGACCTCCAGCGCGGGGTCCGGGCTCGGCGCGCCCAGCATCTTCCGGACGGTCTCCGCGACCGACGAAGCGAACTTCACGGCGTCGGCGTCCGAGACCCCTTCGGACGGCTCACACACGAAGAGCACGTCGGCGTCGGAGCCGTAGCCGAGTTCGGCGCCGCCCAGGCGGCCCATGCCGATGACGGCGATGCGCGCCGGCGTGCGGCCGAGTTCCGCCTGCCGCTGGCGGAACGCCGCGGCCAGCGCACCCTGCAGCACCGCCACCCACACGCTCGACAGCGCTTTGCAGACCGCGGGCACGTCGAGCAGCCCGAGCAGGTCCGCGCAGGCGACACGCAGGAGTTCGTGCCGCCGCAACGATCGCGCGGCGGCGACGGCGGCGTTCAACCCGGGCTGCCGCCGGACGGCGGCCCGCAGCGACGTCGCCACCTCGGCGGGCGTGCGGCCCAGCAGCCGGGCCGGGTCGCCGAGCAGCTGCAGCACCTCCGGTGCGCGGACCAGCAGGTCCGGCACCAGCCGGGCCGTGCCCAGCAGGAAGGCCAGGTTCTCGACGACCGTGCCTTCGTCACGCAGCACCCGCAGGTACCACGGCGTTTCCTCGAGCGCCTCGGACACCTTCCGGTACGACAGCAGACCGCCGTCGGGATCGGGTGTGTCGGCGAAGAGGTCGAGCAGCACCGGCAGCAGCGCCTGCTGGATCGCCGCGCGCCGCGAGACGCCGGCGGTGAGGGCCTTGATGTGCTGGAGCGCGCCGTCGGGCGCGGTGTAGCCGAGCGCAGCCAGCCGGCTGGCGGCCTGCTTGGTCGTCAGGCGCAGCGCCTCGACCGGCACGTTCGCGACGGACTGCAGCAGCGGCCGGTAGAAGATCTTCTCGTGCAGGCGCCGGATGCCCTTGCCGTGCCGCCGGAACTCGGCGAGCAGCGCCTCGCCCTGGCTCTTGCCACCGCTCGCCTTGATCCCGCTGGACCGGGCGATGATGCGCAGCTCGCCGGTGTCCGCCGGCGCCGGGAACAGGTGGGTCCGGCGCAGCCGCCGCAGCTGCAACCGGTGCTCGATCATCCGCAGAAACTCATACGACGCGCCCAGTTCGGCGGCGTCCTGGCGGCCGACGTAGCCGCCTTCGCCGAGCGCCTCGAGTGCATCCATTGTGGACGGTGAGCGCAGGTCGGCGTCGACCCGGCCGTGCACGAGCTGCAGCAGCTGCACGGCGAACTCGACGTCACGCAGGCCGCCGCGGCCCAGCTTCAGCTCGCGTTCGGCGTGCTCGGACGGCACGTGCCCCTCGACCCGGCGGCGCATCTGCTGCACCTCGGCGACGAAGTTCTCGCGGTCGGCCGCCGACCACACCAGCGGCGCCACCATCTCGGCGTACTGGCGGCCGAGCTCGGCGTCGCCCGCCACCGGACGCGCCTTGAGCAGCGCCTGGAACTCCCAGGTCTTGGCCCACTTCTGGTAGTAGCCGTGGTGGCCGTCCAGCGTACGGACGAGCGCGCCCGCCTTGCCTTCGGGGCGCAGCGCCGCGTCGACCTCGAAGCACGCCTTTCCGACGACGCGCATCATCGTGCTCGCCAGCCGCGTCGCGAGACCGAGGTCGCCTTCGCCGACGAAGATGACGTCGACATCGCTGACGTAGTTGAGCTCGCGGCCACCGCACTTGCCCATCGCGACGATCGCCAGGGTGCCTTCGGCGGGGGCGCCGGCTTCGGCCTCGGCGACGACCAGCCCGGCCGCCAGCGCCGCTTCCGCGAGCTCGGTCAGCTGCGCCGCGACCTCGGCGTAGCTCGGGTGCTCGAGCCCGGCCTCGACGACGTGCCCGAGGTCGGCGGCGGCGATGCCGAGCAGCTGGCCGCGGTAGGCGACCTTGAGGGCGTGCTCGGCTTTGAGCCCGGTGAGCACCGAACCGTCGTCGGCCAGCATCGCCGTGCGCAGGACCGCGCGATAGCAGGCGGCGTCGGTGCACTTGTCGCCGGTGAGCGAGCGCCACTGGTCCGGGTTCGCGGCGAGGAAGTCGGCGAGCGCGCTCGACGTGCCGAGCACGCTGAGGAAGCGGCCGCGGAACGTCCGGTGGCTGCGGAGCTGCGTTTCGAGTTCGGCCCACTCGGCCGCGTCGGCCTCGCGGATCCGGTCCAGGCCGCGCAGCGCGAGGTCGGGGTCGGCGGTACGGGACAACGCGGCGAGCACGTCGGCGGCCGTCTCGACCGGGCCGGCGTCGGCCCACCAGCCGGCCGCGCGCAACTGACCCTCGGCACGGGGATCGGTGAAGCCGTACCTCGCCGCCGAAGCGGTCGTTCGCGCGCGGTCTGCCATCACCGACCACCGTAGCCGGGGGAGGCCGGTCAGGCGGCGAGCCGGCCCGGCTCGGTTCCGGCGGGCGTCGGCTCGGGCACCTGGAAGCTGTGCGCGGTGACGGGGTGGCGTCGCGAGAGCAGGTAGATGCCGAGGCCGACCCCGGCGCCGACGAGGCCGACGGCGATGGTGCCCGCGTTGCCGAGCGAGGCGATCTTGCCGGAGATCGCGCCGACGATCGCGGCGGCAGGCAGCGTGAACAGCCAGGCGATGACCATCCGGCCCGCCATCCGCCAGCGGACCGGCGCGTCCCGGCGGCCGACGCCGGAGCCGACGATGCCGCCGGAGCAGACGTGCGTCGTCGACAGCGGGAAGCCCAGCCGCGACGAGACGAGGATGACCAGCGCCGAGCTCGTCTGGGCGGCGAAGCCCTGCGGGCCTTCGATGTCGGTGAGGCCCTTGCCGAGGGTGTGGGTGATGCGCCAGCCGCCCAGGTAGGTGCCGAGCGCGAGGGCACAGGCGGCGCTGACGATCACCCAGACGGGCGGCGACGCGCCCGCGGGGAGGCTACCGGCGGTGACGAGCGTGAGCGTGATGACGCCCATCGTCTTCTGCGCGTCGTTGGTGCCGTGGGCGAGCGAGACCAGGGACGCCGAGACGATCTGGCCGACCTTGAACCCGCGCGTGGCCGGGCGGCCGCGGACCAGGAAGCGGTAGACGAAGTAGGTGGCGGTCATCGCGACGAGCCCGGCAATGACCGGGCTGGCCGCGGCCGGGATCAGGACCTTCTCGACGATCTTTCCGAAGTGGACCGAGTCGGTGCCGGCGGAGATCCAGGTGGCGCCGATCAGGCCGCCGAACAAGGCGTGCGACGAACTCGACGGCAGACCGACGAACCACGTCACCAGGTTCCAGACGATCGCACCGATCAGCCCGCCGAAGACGATCGCCGGGCCGATCTTCGTGTCGTCGACGAGGCCGCTGGAGATCGTCTTGGCGACTTCGACCGACAGGAACGCGCCGACCAGGTTCAGCACCGCCGAGATCGCGACGGCCACGCGGGGCTTGAGTGCCCCGGTGGCGATCGAGGTGGCCATCGAGTTCGCGGTGTCGTGGAACCCGTTCGTGAAATCGAAAATGAGGGCCGTGACGACGACGACCACGACCAGCAACGAGGGTTGCACCCCGACCTCCGCACCCTTGTGGGGACTCCTCCCGCAAGGTACCTGACGGGTGCGCCTGGCGTTAACAGGATGTTGCTGGTTGTGACCTCCGTCGTTAAGCCAGCGGCAAAGTGCGTTGACTTCCCATGGCCGGCTCGAGTTCTCCGGCGGCCAGCTTGACGAACCGCTGCGCGAACGGGCGCCAGGTCTCCTCGATGTCGGCGTGCACGGTGACCAGGTTTTCGTGCTCGAGCGAGCCCGGCCGGGCGAACTCCGCTTCCTCGGGGCATTCGGCGGCCCAGCTCTCGACGACTTCGGGCGTCGTCTCGATGTGGAACTGGACTCCGTAGACACAACGCCCGAGCCGGTAGGCCTGGTGCGCGTAGCGCGGGGAGGATGCGAGCAGCTCGGCACCGGGTGGGAGCCGGGTGATCGCGTCGGTGTGGAACTGGAGGACGTCCTGCACGAGCGGCAGGTCGGCGAACAGCGGGTCGGTCCACGCCGCGTCCTTCTTGCTGACGAGGTGCGGACCGACCTCCGGCCCGTCCGGCGCGACCTCGACGCGGCCGCCGGTCGCGACGGCGAGCAGCTGGGAGCCGAGGCAGATGCCCAGGGTGGGCAGGTTCTTCGCCGCGGACCTGGCCAGCAGCCGCCGGACGTCGGCGAGCCACGGGTGCTTGGCGTCGTCTTCCGCGCCCATGCCGCCGCCGAGGCAGACGACGCCCTGGTAGCCGTCGACGTCGGCGGGCAGGGCGTTGTCCGGCGGCAGGCGGATGTCGAGTTCCGCGCCGGCCTCGGTCAGCCAGTCGCCCAGGGGGCCCAGCGGGTCCGAGGTGTCCGGCTGGATGATCAGGATTCGTGTCACGCCTTCCAGGGTAGGTCAGCAGGCACAGCGAATTCCCGGGGCTTTGTCGCCTTCGACCGGGTAGCCGGCGGCGATCCAGGCGGTGATGCCGCCGGAGAGCCGTTTCACCTTGAAGCCGAGCTCGGCGAGCTTGAGTGCGCCCTTCGTGGCCGCGTTGCAGACGGTGCTTTCGCAGTAGCAGACGTAGACGAGGTCCCGGTCGAGGTGTTTCGTGCTGGCGGCCGTCATGTCCCGGTAGGGCAGGTTGACGGCGCCGGGGATGCGGGCGTGGGCGAAGGCTTCGGGCGCCCGCGTCTCGACGACGACGTAGCCGTCGGTCCGTCCGGCTTCGAGGTCCTGGACGAGATCGTCGGGATCGACTTCGAAGCCCAGCTCGGCCCCGAAGTACTTCACGGCGGCTTCGGGCGACGCGGCGGGGAAGGCGAGGGTGCGTGTCATGGGGTAAATCCTGCTGGGAGCGGCGGTTCCCGGACAGGGCAGAATCGGGGCGGAAGCCCGGACCGGCCGGGGATTTCCCTGTTCTGGCCCTGCGAACCCGGGAGAGTTGCGGTGGACCACCTCGACGACGTCGACTGGCGCCTGCTGGAGCTCCTGCAGGAGGACGGCCGGCTGAGCTTCTCGGAGCTCGGCCGCCGCGTGTCGCTGTCCGGCTCGGCGGTGACGGAGCGCGTCCGCCGTCTCGAGGAGCGCGGCGTGATCACGGGCTACGCGGCGAGCATCGATACGACGAAGCTGGGGTTGCCGATCGAGGCGTTGGTACGGGCCCGGGTGCGGAGTTTGGACACGCCCCGGTTCCGCTCGGCGGTGCTGCCGCTGCCGCAGGTGGTGGCCGCGGACCACGTGACGGGTGAGGAGTGCTGGGTGCTGCGGGTGCTGTGCCGGAACACGGCGGAACTGGAGGAGCTGCTGGAGAAGGTGCAGCGGTACGGGGAGACGAACACATCGCTGGTGTTGTCGTCGCCGCTGCGGAGGCGTTCGGTCGGCCGGCCGGGGGCGGTTTGAGGCATCACGCGT
>Ga0070663_100001349_pt1 | contig 13425 bp, 12 predicted proteins | sample KBSC63metaG_FD_65646 | JGI IMG/M metagenome (GOLD analysis project Ga0070663, IMG submission 65646) | Corn rhizosphere microbial communities from Kellogg Biological Station, Michigan, USA - KBS C6-3 metaG | ecosystem: Host-associated > Plants > Roots > Rhizosphere > Soil ...
GCGACGTTGTTCTCGTCGGGGGAGATCGCCATCGGCGCACCGGCCGTGGTCGGAGACTTGCTGGCCTTGCCGAGGGCGTACGTCCACCAGTAGTCCCGCATGTTCTGCGGCACGCCGTTGACGTTGAACCAGGCGTCGATGTTGGAGCCGGGGAAGTACTGCGCCATCAGCGAGCCGTAGTCGAAGCCCTTGCCCCGCTGGGCGCCAGGGCGCAGACCTTCGAACCAGCGCAGGATCGACTCGGCCCACTCGCTGAGGCTCTTCTGACGACCGCCGGCGCCGATCATCGACATGGCGCCGCCCGTGAACATCATTCCCCGCTGCTGAGCGCTGGTGTCAGCGGTGTAACTGCCGAGGGTGTCCATGAGCCCGCCCGCACCGCCGACCGATGCCAGCGGGTTGAGCTTCTGCATCTCGCGCAGGCCCCGGAACATGCCCGAGGCCCGCACGCCCTGACGCTCCTGGCCCCCGAAGCCGAAGGAAGCTCCGAGCGACGGTGCGCCAGCGAACATCTGCAGCATGTCCGACGGGGTGCCCAGGATGCTGCCGGGGAACTTGGCGATCGTGGACATCAACTGATCGGTCTCGATGCCCTGCTGCACCGCCGTCATGTTCAGCCCACCGGACGCCATGATCGCTGTGTCACGGTTGGTGTTGATGCGGGACCGCAGCCAGCGCAGCGGGGCCAGCGCCAAGTCCTTGGCGAAGTCGTCGCCCGTCTCGCCCACGAAGGTGCCGAGGCTGAGGCCCCCGGCGATCTCCTGCTTGGTGACGCGGTCGATGGATGCTGACATCTGCTGCGCTGCACTCGACGCCCACGCTGCGCCCCGGCCGATCTTGCTATCGGCGCTGAAGATCGGAGCCGAGGGGGCACGACCAGCGGCAGCGGGACCGCCGCCGACACCGGACACCGCAGCACCGACGCCAGCGAGCTGCTGAGCCACCGTGGTGGCGGTGTCACCGATCGACTTCAGGTGGCGGTTGATCTTCTCCGCCATCATGTAGGCGTTGTTGCCGAAGTCCTGGAGGGCCTTCTCCAGACCCTTCATCGCAGCGGTCATCTGGTTCACCGCCGCCTGGGCTGCCTCGGTCTTGATGTTGAGGTCAGCAGCAGGCCCCATGGTGTAGGCACGGGTGGAATCAGGCTCAGCCACGGGCGCGCTCCCGCTTCCAGCCGATCATCTTCAACCAGTACTTGCGCTGTCTTCCGGTCATCGCCCGTATCTCACTCAGTGTCCATCCGGTGTAGGTGGTAGCGATCACGTCGTAATCGACGTAGAGCGCCTGATCGTTAGGTACGAAAGAAGTCCCTCCATCCGAGCCCGAGCGTCTGCGGCACGGCGCACGCAACGCAGGTGGTGGTGACGTTGAGGTCGATCTGCGGCTGGCGGGCCACGATCAGGTCGAGGATCTTCGAACGGTCCCGCATCGGCAGCGAGCGGGCGTAGCCCATCGGGTCCGGGATGAGTTCGCCGTTGCACTTGGTGACACAGCGGCTGATCATCATCGTGTTCTGCTCGGCCACGCTGAGGCCCTTCTTGTCCATCACCGCTTCCTGGTCGCCGCCGAGGGCGCCGCGGTAGGTGAGCACGTCGCCCTTGGACGTGGTGTGCTCCAGGGTGGTGGCCTCGACGTTCTCCACCTCGGCGGGCTTGAAGTCGGTGTCGAGCAGGAGCGTCACGTCCTGGTCGGTGCCGCAGCTCTGGCACTTGAAGTTGATCTCCCGGTCGTTGCCGAAGCTGACCTGGACGATCTTGAGGAAGATCTGCTCACGCTCCCCGATGAGCAGGTCACCGAGGAAGTGCTGCCGCTCGGGGATCGAGTACGGCGAGAGGTCGAACGTCCCGATCTGCACCACGCCCAGGGCGAGCACGGTGCTGAAGTAGTCGTACGGCGTCTTGGCCTTGGCGAGCTGCTCCTCGTCGATGCCGGTCAGCTCGCGGCAGACGACATCACGCTCCCATACGCCGCTATGGAACAGTCCTCTGGGCAGGACCAGGGTGGGGTCCGGTGCGTCCTCGATGAGGGGCACCGGACCCGCGATGGCTTCCTTGGCCTCGCGCAGCGCTTGCTGCTTGTCCTGGACGGCCTGCTCTGAGGCGTAGGCCACGTCACTTGTCACGTCTTGTTCTCCGATGGGGTTGGTCAGCGCAGTGCGGCGGTGCCGGCCGTCGAGTGACGCAGGTTCTGCGCGGCCTGCTGGCCGTGGAAGACATCAAAGCCCTCGTGGTGAACCTGCATCTGGTGAACGAGCACGGCGTTCTCCATGGCGCTGAGGTTGTTGAAGCCGATGCTGGCCGTCCAGCAGTTGTAGAAGGCGAACGCCAGGATCGCCCCCGAGGTGTCACCGGTCGAGCCCGAGGCGGGTCCGTCGGTGACGGGGTGGTCGAGCACACGCACGGCCATGTCGTAGCGGAACTCCTCGCCCAGCCCGATGGTGCCCTGGCCCCACTGGACCGAGAACATCTGCTTGGCGAGGTTCCACATCCCCGGCTTGGTGTAGAAGACGCCGGCGCTGCAGGTGAGCGGGGCGAAGTCGGTCTGGCCGGGGAGCTTGTGGGGGTTCGTGTTCCAGCCGCCCTCGCGGTACTGGACCATGTCGGTGTTCATGGCGATCCCCTCGACCACCATGAACCCCATCTCCCCGATCTGGCGGGAGAGCGTGGCGTCCGAGTGGAAGAGCTGGACCTGGAACTTGAAGTTGCGGACGGGGTCGGCGCGAAGACGAGTCCGGTCCGCCAGGGAAGGTGCGGTGGGCATGTGTTACTCCTTCGGTCAGGCGACCGGCTGGACTTCGCCCGTGAAGGTGCCACGGTCGAACTGGGTGATGCGGATGACGACGAACTCGGCGGGATACTCGAGGGCCACGCCGACCTCCATGCGGACCTCGCCGGACTGGATGACCGACGGGGTGTTGATGGTGTCGTCGCAGGTGATGTAGTACGCCTCAGCGGTGTTGGCACCGCGCAGGCCGCCCGACTCCCACAGCGGACGCAGGATGCGCTCAGCGGACATCCGCAGGGCGCTCCAGAGCCGCTGGTCGTTGTTCTCGAAGACAGCGAACTGGGTCGAGCGCTTCAGCACCTCCTTGATGTAGATGAGCGTGCGCCGTGCGCTCACGTAGCGATCGGCGCCGTACGTCTTGCGGGTGCGGCCACCCATCACGCAGATGCCAGAGCCCACTACCGAGCGAACGATGTTGATGTTCTGGCTGTTGAGATCACCGAGCTCCGTGTCGGTGAACTTCGTCTGCACGCCCACGGCGTTGGAGAGGCCAGCGATGACACCGGCCGGGGCCCGGAAGACCCCGACCGTGGCATCGATGCGGGCCATCATGCCCATCACTGCACCGCCCGGTGGGATGTTGATCGTGGTGCCGACGCGAGCGGGGTTGGGCACGATCAGCCACGGGCCGTAGGAGGCCGAGTAGCTGTCGCCCGTGTTGGCCCCGAGCGCCGTCTGGATCTGCGTCTTGTAGACCGACGACGCCGTGCCGGGGTTCCGGGGCGGGCCGCTGTCGTTGACGATGAAGATGTCCTGGCGATCGCTGAAGTGCGTCGAGGGCACGGTGGCGCCGACCCAGGCCGTGGCGTACTCGTTGCCGTCGGCCTTGGAGGCGTCGTTGAGGTAGCCGACGATGTTGAGGGCGATCGGCCCCTCGACCTTGGTGATCTGGAGAGCGGCGTCCTGGAGGTCACCGGCATCGGGGATCGCCGGATCGATGCCACCGGCCAGGCTCACCGGGTTGGTGGTCGCCACCGGCCGCGGTTGCACCTCGTTGACGCCCGACACCGTGACGTAGAGCGATCCGGCGACCTGATCGTTGAGCACCGTGTCGATGCGCCGGGTGCCGGGGATCTCGCCCTTGATCGACAGCGACGGGAACGTCTCCACGACCTCGTCGTTGCCCTCGCTGTTCCGCATCAGCACCTGGATGGCGAACACGTCCTCGGCCGTGGCGCCAGCACCGACGGTGCTCTGCGTGGCGAGGGCGTACTTGACGCTATTGCCCCACACGCCCGGCGAGCGGGCCTTGATCGTGAAGCTCGTCAGGTTGCCCTGGGTCGAGTCGGCGCCGTTGACGGCCACCTGCGATGCGGTGCCCTTCTCGGGAGCCGCCGTCGGCGTGGCTCGGATCACCCACGTCACGCGGCCACCGTTCTGGAAGAACGAGTACACGCTGAACGGCAGGTAGCTGAGGATCTTCGGAGCGACCGGCGTCGCCGCGGGCGTGCCGGGGAAGGCACCGGCCACCCATGCACCACCAGCGGTGTGCGGCGTGAAGTTGGCCTTGGACTGGTCACCGAGCGTGACGTACTGACCGGCCGTGAAGGCTGCTCCACCGAATGGCGTGGCGTACTTGCCGTCGCCGTAGGTGGCGTGGGCCTTGAGGGCGGTGAGCGTGGCCGGGACCGGCGCCGTCAGCCTCGACGTGACGTTGTTGGGATCGGCCAGCGCAGGCTGAGTGATCGGGTTGAGGCCACCGAAGACGGTGACATAGTCGCTCCAGCTCTCGACCAGGACGGGCTCGTTCACCGGCCCCTTCTCGGCGGCACCAACGAAGGCACCGACGGTGAAGGTTCCCGCCACATCGGACGGGTTGACCAGCAACGACTCCTCGAGGTACACGCCTGGGCGGCGGTAGTACATGGGCATGGGGTCGCTCCTTGCGGACTGCTTGCTACTTGGTTGTTCCAGCGGGTGCGACGGTTAGTTGTCCATGCCAGGCGGCAATCACGTTGAGGTGGGAACCTCGTGCCCTTCGTGGTTGATCTCGAAGAGCTGATCCAGGCCATCTCGCGTGTAGGCGTCGAGGTGGACCCGGAAGACCCGGTAGAAGGCGGCGTCGAGGAACCGCGTCTGCGGAACCTCAGCGAGCATCGACACCGTGTACACCTTGCGGAAGATCCGCTTGGTGCCCGACTCCGATGTCTCTGACTGGTCGGTGTTGGCGTAGCCGATGAGCTCGGTGCGGCGCCAGGTGTTGTCGGCGCCGCAGACGATCCAGAACGGGCGCTGAGGGAACACGTCCGTGGCGAAGATCGATCGCAGGTAGCGGTCCTGCAGGTTGTGCCGGCTGAAGACGCTCACCTGATACACGAGCCGGAAGGGCAGGTAGTTCAAGATGGCGTAGTCCTGCACGGCCCACCCACCAGGGGGTGGTGGCAGGGTGGGCGAGACGCTGGGCCGGTAGAGGCCCTGCGTGGGCTCCAGGTGGTTGGAGGAGAACAGCTCATATGCCGGTTCGGCAGTGATGGCATCGATCGTGATGAACGGGTACTTGATCTGGCGCTCGGACTGCGGCCAGCGGAACCAGACGCCGACCTTCTCCCGCTCCGAGTCGGGGTCACGCCCAGGGACGGTGATGCCGGTGAGGTAGCTCTTGAGCGCCTCGTCCTCAGCCAGCAGGAAGCCGACGTGCTCATGGATGTCGGGCTCGTCACGGAGGGGTCTGATCACAGTGCGCCGCCCACGATCCCCGAGCCGTACACGTAGCCCTTGGCGGTCATCTCGTCCTGCCAGCGCTTGTTGGCCTCGCGCACGTCCTCGGAGAGGGAGCGGAAGAGGGCCGACGGCGGGCGCACCTCGTCGCCGTACTCCAGGGCTGACGCCTCGGAGACACGGTCCTGGTTGTTGACACCGACGAAGAAGCGGCCGTCGTCGGACCACACCGTGATGTCGTCCGCCAGGTCCGACCAGCCCTCGGTCATGCGTGCCCGCTCGACCACCCGATCGTGGAGGAAAGACACAGCGTTCGAAGCAGCCTCGGCGGTGTCCTGCTGGAGCTTGTCCATGTACCTGGACAGGCTCGCGAACCACTCGGCGTTGATGGTGAGCTGAGCCACCGTCCCTCGATGCTGTGCTATGCGAGCCATACCCGCTTGGTATGGCTGAGCGGAGGTTAGCCCAGCACGTCGAGCGCAGCGAGTAACCGCATCACGGCATCGGCCTGGTCGCCCTTGAGCGTGATCTGCAGCTCGGGGTGGCCCGAGTCGTCGTCACCCATGATCTTGTCCCAGGTGTCGGGCATGACCTGGCGAGCAACCTGCTGGACGTACTCGACGCCCGACTGCATGATGGCGAGCTGGCCCGTGAGGTTGGCAACGTCGATGCTGACCCGGCGAACGGCTGCGACCGCGATCTGGTCTTCCATCACCAGTAGCCGTTGTCCTGGTAGTTGCGGGTTACGTAGTACACACTCACCTGATACGTCTCGTAGCCGATGACATCGAAGTAGTCGCAGTAGAGCATGAGGTTGGCGGTGCCGGTGGTGCTCCAGCCAGCGCCTCGAGCCACGATCCCCCAAGGACCGAAGTGGGGTCCGGGGTTGTTGAGCCCCTTGTCGTAGTTGTGGCCCTTGGGGATGGTACCCAGGTCGTTGTTGATGGGGCCGAAGTCACCGTTCTCGAAGATGTAGTTGACCGTGCGGTTGGTGCCTGGTGAGGTGATGCTGGAGGCAGGCATCTGGAGGTTGCGCCAGCGCATCCACTGGATGGTCACGCTGTCGGGAACACCGACCCAGAAGGGATCGTCCTTGTTGCGGTACCCGTTGACCACTTCGGAGCCCCAGCCTCGGGTGCGGTTCTCCGTCGCCCAGTAGCCCTGCTCGGTGTGGCCGATGCGGACGCGCACGGGACCGGTGAAGGCGCTGGCGAGGCCGCTCGCCGCGATCGAGCGCACGTAGAACTGGTAGTAGCCGTCCTCACCGACGCCGAAGTTGCCCCACGGGGAGCCACCGACGTTGGCCTGGTTGATCCAGTTGCCACCGGAGTCGGTCTGCACGAGGTGGTAGTAGGAGACGGGAGCACCACCGGCAGGCGGACCGGTGAAGCCCAGGGCGACGTTGTTGAAGTCCCAGGCGTGGACCCAGATGCTCTGCGGTGCGAGGGGGTAGCCGCGGTAGCCCGAGTCGGCCCAGGCCCCGTTGACCTTCTGGTAGACGTAGCTGGCGGTGTTCCAGTTGCCGCCCCACTTGACCCTGATGTTGCCGTTGCTCGCGGCTGCCCAGCTCCCGTTGGTCTTGCGGTAGACGGTCATTGCATCATGATCGAGCCCTCGGGGACGTTGCCCACGCCGGGGTCGCCCCAGAAGGTCGGAGCGAAGTAGCCGGTGTGGACACCGTCGGAACGGATGTACTGGATCGACTGGCCCCCGAAGATCCGCATCTGGTTGTACACGTCGGTGTAGCCACCACCGTGGAAGTTGATGTTGCCCTGCGCGACCTGCACGTACGAGCCGGTGCGAGCGGAGTGGCGCATGATGGCGCTGCTGCCGTCGCCGTAGAAGGAGCCGCTCTGGGAGTCGAACCCGGCCGAGGCGGTGGCCTTGTTGGAGGCGTGGGCGACACCACCGATCGTGCCGCTCGTCCCGTTGAGCACGCCGCCACCGAGCGTGCCGCTCAAGGTGATGTTCGCCACGGTCAACGAGCCGCTGAGGGTGGCGCTCACGGCGGTAAGGGCCCCACCCGTCGAGAGAGCAGTGGCTGATATCGGGCTATCGGAGACGAGACTCGTGGCGTCGGTGGTGAGCTTGACCGTCTTGGCCCCGGTCTTGATCGTCAGCCCGGTGGCATCCACGGTGAGCACGCCGCCCATCACGTAGATGGGGTTGTCGAGCACGGTGCGCGCCGGTTCGAACACGACGCCCTTGCCGCCGGCGAGCTTGTGCGCCAGGCCCACGCCAGCAGCGTCGTCCTTGGTGCCCATGATGTTGGCGATCATCAGCAGTGGCACCCAGGCGTTGTGCTGCTTCGACCACATCTCAGGTCGATCGGCGTACAGCCCGCCGCCGAGGGCGACGGACTGCTCGTTGTAGGTGATCTGGCCGAACTTGGGCGTCGGCCAGTCAGCGGTGCGGGCAGCAGGCGTCTGGTAGCGCAGGATGGCGCGCTCCATCAGCCACTCGGCATCGCCCTCACGCCAGTAGTTGGAGTAGTCGGTCCAGTTGGCCTTGCCGTAGCCAGATACCGGGAGCGGCTCAACGATCGTCACGGTGTCACCACCTCAGGTGCGGTCCCCGGAGGGAAGTCGAAGTTCATGTCGTCATCGGGGAAGCTCTCGATGGCCGTGATGCCGATGATCACGTCCTCGCCCTTCGCTCGCCCGCGGATCTGATAGGCGCTGATCTCCCAGTAGCGCCCGTCGTAGTAACACATGTCGTGGACTCGGTCCCGCCGCCAGATCTCGCTGGGGCTGGTGTCGTAGACCCGGTTGCCGTGCGTCTCGGTGACCGAGAAGCCCGCCTCGTACATGGGACGAGCCGACACCGCCAGGCGCAGCCGCTGGGTGGGCCGACGGCCCTCGGGGCCGTAGTCCTCGGTGGCCTCCTGCTGATCGACCCACAGGATCGGGATGACCTTGCCCTTGTGATAGCGCCGGTAGCCCTCGTCGTAGACCCGGTCGTAGCGGCTGTCGTCAGCGTCGAAGCGGAAGTAGATCAGGCCCTCACCGATGTCGATCTGGTAGCGGTCCATGTGCTTCCAGATCTGGCGGACCTCACGCCTCGTGTCCATCGTTCACCTCCGGCGTCATCTGCTGCTCGACCTCGGACTCACGCTCTTCGGTCACCGCTCCGCACTCGCGACACATCGAGACCCCGTCCTCGGGATCCCAGAACACCTGACCGTCGCGGCCCTTGCACCAGTCGGCGTGCGGAGTGACGTGCTCCTTCACGGCGACGGGCCTGGCCCGAGCCAACCGCCACTGACGGATGGGTAGCCCGCAGCGGTACCCCGGTATCGAGCACGGGCCTCGGCGGTGGCGATCTCCACGCCGTCGATCACCTCGACGGTGCCGTCGTCGGACTGGGCCATCGAGAGATCGGGGATGGGTGGGTACACCCGCTTGGGCCAACGGGGATCATCGATCTCCCGGTTGACGTACATCGGCACGTAGCGGCCGGTCGTGTAGGCCACTCGGCGCAGGTGGAAGACCTCCAGGGCGCCGTAGCCGAGGTTCAGCGACTGGGCGCGCGTGGTGTACTCGCCCTCCCAGTACTGCATCATCTGGAGCACCTGGGTGTAGCGCTGGTGGGCCGGGATGAACATGCCCTCGGGCGTTGACACATCGATGTCCAGGGCCAGCTCGATGCACAGGCTCCACAGCAGGTGGACGACGGCGCCGATCGAGGTGATCTCGACCTCGGCGTCGGTGAGGTCGCTGACCTCCTTGTCCGGCGTCGTGTAGAGGATCTCGGTGACGGAGTCGCGCAGTGCTCGAGCGATGTCGCTGTCGGTGAACCACACGTAGTGGTATCCCGCTATCAGCACCCGCTTGCCGATGAACGCTGTGTCAGTCAGCTTCAGGATCCCGTTGCGCTCATCGAGTTGCCACTTGTCGGTGAGCTCGGTGGCAGGCGGCGTGGCCTCCGTCGTGATGTACACCTGCAAGGACGACGAGGAGACGAGCGGGTGCGGGAGCCTGATCGTCAACACCTGGAGAGGGCCTTCCTCAGTCTCGAAGAACTGAGGGAAATCGCGGACCATCGACCGCACTTCACCCGCTACTTCAACCGAGGTGGACATGGCGCAACCTTACGCGGAGAGCCTCATCCACACCCCGATGGTCGGTGGCCGCTCGGGCGGCACTTCGACCGGAGGCAGGACGGGTCGGATGATCAATGTGCCCGTGCGCTGCACCGTGATCGGTGAGTCATCAGCGTTGGCGTCGATGAAGGCCAGCAGGTTGGGGTTGTTGTTGCCAACGTCCTGGGCCACGACAATCTGGTACCCGGCGCTGGCCGACACCTTCTGGAAGGCCACCGGCAAACCCATCGCCAGTCCGTCGGAGAACCAGCGCCCCTGGATGGGCTGCACGCCGTAGCGGTTGCCGCCCAGGTCGGCCACCGTCTTGGCGCTGGCGTTGAACGTCTCGCCCACGCAGAGCAGGGCGATGATGGCGTCCGTCTCCCAGCTCAGCTTCCCCTGGACGAAGAGCTCAGCGACTTGGTCGTAGTTCTGGTTCGCCATCGACCCATCCTCTCATGCAGGGACTAGAGCCCAATCGATAACCGGCTTGCTCCCGTACTGCATGGCGACGATCTCCTGGCCGTTCCACCAGCCCTCCACCACGCCAGCGATCCCGGAGACACCCATAGCGACCACCGTCGAGCGGTACGACACGTCGGCTCGGGCCTTCGGGGTGCGTGTGCCGGCTGCCTGGGTGGTGACGGTGTAGGCGACGGCGACCAGGGCCTGGGAGAGCTTCTTGCCCGCTGCCGTCGCGGCCCACTGGTACGAGGTGGACGTGGTGCCCTTCTGGAGCTTCTGGCCCGTTGCAGCGACGGGCCAGGCGTGCGTGATGACGGCTGTGGCCTTGGGCGAGCGCTTACCCGCCGCCGTGACAGTGCTGGCGTAGGTGACGGTGGCGAAGCCCTGCTTGAAGCCGATGACCGGCTTGACCCCGTTGGCGGTGGTGGCCCAGGCGTAGGTCACCGCGGTGGTGGCCTTGGGCGCCCTCTTGCCGACCGCGGCGACCGTCGAGGAGTAGACCACGGCCACGGTGGCCTTGGGGAAGCGCTTGCCGACGGCCGCGGTGATGGCCGAGATCCACGTCACGGCGGCGATGGCCTGCTGGATCTTCTTGCCCGCCGCGGCGGTGACGAAGGAGTAGGTGGTGGCGGTGCCGGCCTTCGCCACCCGCTTGCCCACCGCCGTCACGGCCGAGGAGTAGGTGACCGTCGCGAAGCCCTGCTTGACGCCCACCGTGGGAGCGACACCGTTGGCTGCCAGCGCCCAGTTGGTCGCCACGGCAGCCACTGCTGCCGGGGAGCGCTTGCCCGTGGCGGTGAGCGTGTCCACCGTGGTGGCGGCCGCTGCACCCTTCGGAGCCCGCTTCCCGGCCGACAGCAGGGTCGTCACCCACGACACTGCAGCGGTGCCTCGGGACGGCTTGGAGCCCGCCGCCGCGATGACCGAGCTCCACGTCGTCGTGGTCGTAGCCTTGGGCGATCGCTTGCCGACCGAGGTGAGGGCCGAGATCCAGGAGACAGCAGCCGTGCCCTGCTTGGCGCCGACGATCGGCATGACGCCCTGTGCTGCTGTAACCCAGGTATGGGCCGCTGTGATAGTCCCCTTTGGGGAGCGCTTGCCGGTCGCCGCGGTGACGACGCTCCAGGTTGCAGCAGCAGCGCCCTGGGCGGTGCGCTTGCCTGCCGCCAGCAGCGTCTCAACCCACGAGGTCGCAGCGGTGGCCTTGGGAGCACGCTTACCCGCAGCGGTCAGCGTGTCCGTCCACGTCACCGCTGCGTTGCTCTTGGTGAAGCGCTTGCCGACAACGCTGACGGTGTCGATCCACGTCACCGCCGCCGTGGCCTGCGTGATCCTCTTGCCTACGGCCGTCGTCGTGGACGACCACCCGACCACGGCCGTGCCGGTGTTGGGGCCAGCGGCCTGGTAGTTCTCTCCGACGGCTGCCACCGTCGAGCTCCAAGAGACAGCGGCACTACCGGAGTTGGGCGTCGGCGGCGCTACACCTCCCAGAGGACCGGCTTCGAAGTCATCGAGCAGCCCTCCGTCGCTCACGTTGAGCCAGACGTACGGACCCGTCAACGTGGTGCCAGGGTCATCCCACTCCTTCATCACTACGCCGTCGTGGAGGAGCTTGATGTTGCCAGCGCCGTCGTGCTCGGCACGGACGCGACAACCGATCGGTGCCGCCGGGATGAAGCTGTAGCCGAGGGATCCGCCGAAGACGAAGCACTCGGCCACGCCATCACTGCGGGAGAGGACGGTGTACCCCGTCGGACGGGGGTAGGTCCACACCGATGTGTCAGACGACAGCGTGAGCGAGACGTTGTGGGCCGACTTCTTGGTGACCTCGGCGTACTGAGCGTTCGAACTCAACGGGAAGCCCGAGAGGCAGGCCAGGCCGAAGTCACCGCCGTTGACGGTGAAGCTCCCGTTCACTCGTGCCGGGATGGAGAAGCCGCCCGTGTTCCAGGAGACAGCGTTCAGCGGCCCCGTGCCAGCGAAGTCATCGGTGAACACCGGCAGTCGGCCACCGCTCCAGTTGTCCATCCGCTGCTCGTTGGCGGTACCGAAGGAGAACCCGAGGCCGTTACCCGTCAGTGGTGACGGGTCGGTGTAGGAGCCGACCTCGAGGCCGTTGACGAGGGTCGTGATGACTGCGCCGCGCTTCTCCAGCCGCAGCGTCACCCAGGCGCCGATCGGCGTGGTGACGACCGAGGTGGGGTAGGTCGCCACCACAGCGCCGTTTCTTTCGAACTGGCAACTGTTGTTCCACGGTTGGACGAGAATGTCATAACCGCCGCGTGTCCCAGGAATGTGGTCGTGACACAACACCGGCCCGTAGATCTCGCCGCCCCCGGTGAGGAAGTCGATCTGCGCGTAGCACATGTCGTTGATCGCCAGGTCGTTGCGGATGTACGCGACTTGGTGAGCGCTGCCGTACTCAGCGGTGAGCATGTTGTTCTTGATGCCGCCGAACGACCATGTGTGTGGGGAGTAGGGCTCCCACATCGGCCCCAGTTGCCCCACCAACTGTTGGGTTGGAGCCGTGTCGGCTCGGTTGAAGTTGTCGGAGAGGTCGAGCACCGGCGGCGGCGGCCACGCCACGGTCGGGCTGTCGAAGACGACGAAGTTGTCGAGGTAGAAGCTGTTCTGCCCAGGCCCGCGCTTGGTCTGCAGCAGGATCTGCCCGCCCACACCGGCCCCGCCTGTTCCGGTGGCTGTGGGGGTCGATGGTTGAAGGTTGTTGTTGCGCCAGAGCGTGGCCGAGTGCGACGGGCCGGTAGAGCGGAACAGCACATGCACGGTGTCGCCGTCAGCGAAGGTGAGCCCGTGACCGACGTTGCCGGAGTTGCCGACGGCGAGGAAGTTGGAGTGGATCCAGAACTCCAACTGCACCGCAGACCCGTCCCCGCCGATACGGGGGTGCAGCACGATGTAGCCACCCGCTGCTGCATTGGTGATGACCATCGAGAAGTAGATCGTCGTGGCGACCGGCATCGACCCAGCGGTGAAGATGTCGGTGGACCAGAACTCGTTGGTGGGGTCGGTACGGACCAGCCCCCGGTTCCCGGTGATCTCCTCTGTCCAGGCTGGAGCCGCTGTCGGGGGGATGGACTGATACACGAAGGCCGGTCCGCCGAGCGAGCCCTTGTTGACGAGGGTGGTGAGTGCTGCTCCGTCCGTGCCCGTGAAGTCCGTCTGCACGATGGGGGTCGGTGGCCCCTCGGGAGGCGCCGGGGCGGCAATGCCTACGGCAGCGGTGGCCCAAGCGTGAGATACCGCTGCGGTACCACGGAGAGCCTTCTTGCCTACGGCGGCTGTTACCCAGGTATGGGGAACTGTGATAGTGGCCTTAGGATTCCGCAGGCCGACAGCGACCGAACTCGAGGACCACGCGACCGCAGACGTGCCCTGGTTCACTCGACGGACGGTGATCGTCGGCACCGCCGTGTACG
>Ga0070663_100001353_pt1 | contig 13394 bp, 11 predicted proteins | sample KBSC63metaG_FD_65646 | JGI IMG/M metagenome (GOLD analysis project Ga0070663, IMG submission 65646) | Corn rhizosphere microbial communities from Kellogg Biological Station, Michigan, USA - KBS C6-3 metaG | ecosystem: Host-associated > Plants > Roots > Rhizosphere > Soil ...
ACCATGCTGACCGTCTTCCGCGAGATGGCCCACTCGCTGACCCGCCAGCTCGCCCACCTCTCGGCCGACAAACAGCGGCTCGGCGCCGACGTCTCCGAAGAGCAGCAGGACGCGGTCCTCGCCGAGGTGCTGGAGCGGGCGATCGCCGACGGCGAGCGGGCGGTGGCGCGGACCCCGGAGCAGCTCGCGGTCCTGCGCGAATCGGGGGTCGTCGACGCGGGCGGCCACGGCCTGGTGCTGATCCTGGCCGGGGTGGTCGCCGGCCTGCGCGGCGACGGCGCGGCGCTGCCCGAGGTCGCCCACCACGAGCCGCCGAAGCTGACCCGGCCCCACCACGAGGACAGCCGCTATCGCTACTGCACGAACTTCATCGTCTCCGGCGCGGGCCTCGACGACCGGGCGGTGCTGCCGCGCCTCGAGGCGCTCGGCGACTCGGTCCTGGTGGTCGGCGACGAAGCGACGCTGAAGGTCCACGTCCACACCGACACGCCGGAGGCGGCGATGACGCTCTTCGAGGGCGCCGGGGAGGTAGGCAACGTCGACATCGCCGACATGCGCCAGCAGGTCGCCGAACGCGACGCGCGGCTGGGGACGGGGCGGACCGGCGTCGTCGCGGTCGCCGCGGGCGCGGGGATGGAACGGCTCTTCGCCGAGCTCGGCGCCGACGTCGTGCCGGGCGGCGAGACGCTGAACCCCTCGACCTCGGAGCTGCTCGCCGGGATCCACGGGGCGGAAGCGGAGGAAATCCTGGTGCTGCCGAGCTCCTCGAACGTGATCATGGCCGCGGAGCGCGCCTGCGAGCTCTCCGAGAAGCCGGCGCGGGTGGTGCCCGCCAAGTCCCAGCAGGCGAGCCTCCTGGCGCTGGTGGAGCTCGACCCGGCGGCGCCGCTCGACCAGAACGCCGAGCGGCTGGAGGCGGCGCTGGAGGACGTCGCGACCGGCGGCGTCGCCCCGGCCGCGCGCGACGACGCCCGGGGGCGCTTCAAACGCGGCGACGCGGTCGGCTTCGTGGCGGGCGAGATCGTCGCCTGGGGCGGGACGGGGTCGACGCTCTCGGAGACGATCACGATCCTCGCCGGCGGGGGTGATGCCGAGATCGTCACCGTGATCGGCGGTGCCGACGCTCCGATCCCGCTCGACGGGATCGATGCCCACATCCCCGACGGGGTGGAGCTGGAGAAGCACGAGGGAGGCCAACCAAGCTGGTGGTGGCTGCTCGCGGCGCAGTAGCGGTGCGTGGCTTTGCCGGAGCGGGGGAGCTGACGCGCGCCGCGCTGCGCGCCGCGCCCGTCCACTGGCCGCGCCCGAGCGTCCTCGAGACCGGCCTGGAGGCGCTCGACGGGGTCGGCCCGAAGCTGGCCGAGGCGGCGCGGAATGCCGGGATCCTCACCGTCGGCGACCTGCTGTATCGCTTCCCACACAGGCATCGAGACCGCCAGATCCGCTCGCTGGAGAGCTTGGAGCCCGGTGAAACGGGCACCGTGCTGGTCACGGTTCTCGGCAACCCCCCGCGCCCTTTTCGCCGAGGAAAACTCACCATGGTCGGCGTCAAAGTGGGCGATGAATCTGGCTCGGTCGGAGCGACGTGGTTCAACCAACCGTGGGTCTCGGGGAAGCTCGAAAAAGGCTCGACCCTTTTGCTCACCGGAAAACGAAGCCCGAAAGGGCTCGCCGTTCAGGAGTGGGAGCTGGTCAGTTCTGCGGGGGAAAGGGACGAGACTCCTCGGCCGGCGGGTCCTGCCCCCGATCATGGGGACTGCGAGCGAGGTATACGTTCTCGCCCCCATGATCGGGGTCACCCGCCGGAGGAGGGCGGTCGGCCGGAGGGGCGGGCCTTTGTCCCGGTGCATCCCGCGACTGAGGATCTGGCCCCGAAGAAGATCCGCGAATGGGCCGAACAGGCGGTGCGGTTCGCGCCGAATGCGATCGAGGGGCTGCCGTCCCAGATTCAGGCGGAGCGCCGCCTCACCTCGGTCGGCAGCGCGATCCGGGCGGCGCACTTCCCGGAGTCCCCGGAGGAGCTGGAGGACGCTCGGCGCCGACTCGGCTTCGAAGAGCTGTTCCTTCACCAGGCGCTCTTGGCGACCCGCAAAACGAGCCACCGTCGCGCTCGTCCGGCGCCGCGCTTCGGCAAGCCCGGCCCACTCGTGGAGCGTTGGATCGCCTCGCTGCCCTTCGTCCCGACCGTCGATCAGCGTGCCGCGTTTGTCGACATCGACCGGGACCTCGACTCGGGCGAGCCGATGCAGCGGCTGCTGATGGGGGAGGTCGGCTCGGGCAAGACCGTGGTCGCCGTCTACGCGATGCTGCGGGCGCTGGAAGCGGGCCACCAGGCGGCGCTGATGGCGCCGACCGAGACGCTCGCCGAGCAGCACGCGATCACGCTCGGGCGGCTGCTCGCGGCCGAGGCGATCCCCTTCGCCCTGCTGACCGGCGCGACCTCGGCCGCCGTCCGTCGCCAGGCCCTGAACCAGCTCGCCAGCGGTGAGCTGGGGCTGATCCTGGGGACGCACGCCTTGATCGAGCCGACCGTCCGCTTCGCCCGCCTCGGGCTCTGCGTGGTCGACGAGCAGCACCGCTTCGGGGTCGAGCAGCGGCGGGCGCTCGACTCGAAGGGGGTCGAGGGCATGGCCCCGCACGTCCTCCACATGACCGCGACGCCGATCCCGCGGACGCTGTCCCTGACCGCCTACGGCGACCTCGACACCACCACGCTCCAGGAGCTCCCGGCGGGGCGCAAGCCGGTGCTGACCCGGGTGGCGGGCGAGGACGATCGCGAGGGCGTCTACGAGTTCCTGCGCGCGCGCCTGCGCGAGGGGCGCCAGGCGTTCGTCGTCTGCCCGCTGGTCGAGGTTTCCGAGAAACTGCCCGGCAAGGCGGCCGGGGAGGAGGCCGAGCGGCTGCGGCGCGGCCCGCTGCGCGACTTCCGCGTCGGGCTGCTCCACGGCCAGATGCACTCGACCGAGAAGGGCGAGGCGATGGCCGCCTTCGCCGCGGGCGAGACCGACGTGCTGGTGGCGACGACGGTGATCGAGGTCGGCATCGACGTGCCGAACGCGACCGTGATGCTGATCGAGGGCGCCGAGCGCTTCGGCGTCTCCCAGCTCCACCAGCTGCGCGGGCGGGTCGGGCGCGGCGAGCACCCCTCGCAGTGCCTGCTCTTCGCCGCCGAGGCGGGGGGGATGGCACGGCGGCGGCTGTCCGCGGTCGAGGAGACCAGTGACGGGTTCCGGCTCGCCGAGGTCGACCTCCTCCTGCGCGGCGAAGGCGAGATCCTCGGCACCCGCCAGAGCGGCACCGCGCGGTTCACGGTCGCCCAGCTTCCCGAGGACGAGGCGATGCTGATCGACGCCAAAGACGAGGTGCTGCGCCTCCTGCGCGAGCACGGCTCCCTCGGCGCGCCGGAGCTCGGCCCGTTGCTCGAGGCCGCCCGCCGCCGCTTCGGCGCCGGCGCCGCCGACCCGATCCCGCTGTGAGAATCCGACGCTTGTCACCGATAGGGAAACAAGCCTCGTGGTGGGACCGAGCGAGAATCCGACGCTTGGCCGCCATACGCGTCCAAGCGTCGAGAGGGGTGCGGCCATGCGGGTGATCGCCGGGGAGCTCAAGGGGCAGCGGCTGGTCGCGCCGCGGGGGTGGAAGGTGCGGCCGACCTCCGAGCGGGTCCGGGAGGCGGTCTTCTCGACGCTCGGGGCGCGGGTGGAGGGCGCCGTCGTCCTCGACCTCTACTGCGGCACCGGCGCGCTGGCGATCGAGGCGCTGTCCCGCGGCGCCGCCCGGGCGACGCTGGTCGACCGCGACACGCGGCCCGCGCTCGGCAACGTCGAGCGGCTCGGGCTCGCCGATCGCGCCGAGCTCGTCCGCGCTGAGGCCGGCGCCTGGCTCGCCGGCCAGGCCGGTCGGCCGGCCTCCGCCGGGGCGTCGCCGGGGGAAGACGACCGCGCCGGTGGGGGTCGCTACGACCTCGTCTTCGTCGATGCTCCTTATAGACTCGCCGACCTCGTGGCCCGGCAATTGGACACGCACCTCCCCGGCGTACTGGCGCCCGGCGGCCGTGCCGTGGTCGAGAGCGGCGCCCGTCGCCCGCTCGCGATCGGCTCGCTGGAGCGGCTGCGGCAACGGCGTTACGGGGCCGCGGACGTGTCGATCTACGCGCGGGAGGAGTCGTGATGAGCGAGCGGAACGGGACGGTCGTCTGCCCGGGCACCTACGACCCGGTGACCCTTGGCCACATCGACATCATCACCCGCACCGCCAGCGTCTTCGACAAGGTCGTCGTCGGCGTCGTCAACAACCCGCTGCGCAAGAACAAGACCATGTTCACGGCGGAGGAGCGCAAGGCGTTCATCGAGACGGCGACCGCCGACCTCGACAACGTCGAGGTGCAGATCTTCTCCACGCTGCTGGTCGAGTTCGCCCGCGAAAACGACGCCCACGCGATAGTCAAGGGCATGCGGGCGATCTCCGACTTCGAGTACGAGTTCGAGATGGCCCAGCTGAATCGCAAGCTCGACTCGGGCATCGAGAGCATGTACGTGATCGCCTCGCCGCACTACAGCTTCCTGTCCTCGACCGGCGTGAAGGAAATGGCGACGTTCGGCGGGGACGTCGGCGACCTGGTCCCGCCGGCCGTCGCGAGTGCGCTGGCGGAGCGGTTCGCCGACAGATAGGCCGACGCGCAAGGTAGGGTGTTGGCGCTCGCCCGTTCCTGGGCATCTCCTTGCAAATTCGCCCAGGGTTACTCTTTCTTGGCTAAAACCCCCGCATACACGTAGGCTTACGAACCGCTTATGGACGTCCTGGTCCTCATCGACAAACTCGACGACGTAGTTCACAACGCGCGGCCGGTCCCGCTGACGGACCAGGTGCGCGTCGACCGCGAGGAGATCTACGACCTCCTCGACCAGATGCGCGCGACGATCCCCGAGGAGATCAAGCAGGCGCGCTGGATCGTCAAGGAGCGCCAGGAGATGCTGGCCGAGGCCAAGCGCGAGGCGGAGCGCATCGTCCGCGAGGCGCGCGAGCAGCAAGCCCGCCTGATCTCCGACGAGGAGGTCACCAAACAGGCCGAGCGCGCCGCCGACGAGATCGTCGAGGACGCCCGCAACCGCGAGCGCGAAATCCGCCTCGGCGCCGAGGATTACGCCGACGAGATCCTCAACACCCTCGAAGTCAACCTGCAGAAGTTCCTGGCGGCCGTCCAGCGCGGCCGCGATCGCCTCGCCGGGCGCGAGGAAGAACCCGCGCCTGAGCTCGATCAGGCTCCTTAGGGCGGGGGCTCGGCGGGAGGCGATTTCGGTCTCCCTCCTCGCTCAAACTCGGGCAGGATCGCCTTCGGGCGAGCAAGAGCCCTTTTCGGGCCCTCGTTACAAGCCGCTCCGGAGGGAGACCGAAATCGCCCCTCGCGGCGGCCGGGGGTTCGGAGCCCGCTCTCCCCGCGGTGCTCAGCAGGGGCTGCGCGTGGCGAGCTGTTCCTTTTGCGCCTGTGAGGCGCAAAAGGAACAGCGGAGAGCGGACGGGGCCACTCCGCTGTTCTTTATGGCCGCCTGGGCGCCGTAAAGAACAGCTGGCCGAAGGCGCCTCGTTCTGCTGTTCCTCTCCTGGCGACCCTCCGCCGAGCCTCCGAAGCGGGAGTCCTGACCCCCTCCGAGCGGCTTGTAACGAGGGCCCCGCGGGAATCTCGGACGGGCGAGCGCGATCCAGCCCGAGTTTGAGCGAGGAGGGGGTCAGGACTCCCGCTCTCGCAAAGCTCGTCCCTGAGAAAGCTCGTCCCCTGGAAAGCTCGTCCCTTAAAGGGCTCACCTACTCCAGCTTCAGGTCCTTGAGCGCCGACCACCGGGCGTCGATCGGCTTCTCGTGGTCGTGATCGGCCGGGTCGGCGTGGTTCAGGGACTCGCCGCAGACGGGGCAGAGGCCGAGGCAGTCGGGGCGGCAGAGGATCTGGGTGGGGAGGGCGAGCATCACGGCGTCGTGGGCCCAGCGGCCGAGGTCGAGCTCGTCGTCGCGCACGTAGGGGCTGCGGAGGTCGGTGTCGGCGGTGTTCGACTGGTCGACCTCCCGCGCCTCGACCTCGAGGTCGATCGACGCGGGCTCGAGGCAGCGCATGCAGGGGCCCTCGATGTGGACGGGGAAGTTGAGCTTCAGGGCGAAGCCGCTGGAGTGGCGGGAGGCCTCGAGGCGGACGGTCGGCGCGGGCGGGTCGGCGAGGTAGGTCTGGCCGCCCAGCTCGAAGGGCGCGAGCTGGACCTGCAGCTCCAGGCGCCTGCCGTCGCCGGGCGCGAGGTTGAGGCGTGATATGTCGAGGACGGTCTCGGGTACGGTCGGCATACTCCGAGGTTACGGAATGAGCAATTTCACCTGGAAACCAGACGGCTACCTCGACCTGATCCACGGGGAGGTCCCGCGCTACGAGGAGCTGCAGGAGCAGGCGATCGCGGCGATCCCCTTCGCCCCGGAACGGGTCCTGGAGCTCGGCATGGGCACGGGGGAGACGACGCGGCGGCTGATCGAGGCCTACCCGGACAGCTGGGTGATCGGCCTCGATTCGTCCCCGGACATGGTCTACCGCGCCCGCGAGATGTACGACGACGTGCAGCTGGCGCGGATCGAGGACCCGCTGCCGGACGGGCCCTGGGACCTGGTGATCGGGGTGCTCTCGGTCCACCACCTGCGGGCGCCGCAGAAGCAGGAACTCTTCCGCCGCGTGCGCGAGCACTCACGGGCGCTGGTGATCGGCGACGTGGTGAAGGCCGACGTGCGGGTCACGGCGATCACGCCGGATCACGACTTCCCCGAGACCGCCGCCGACCTCGCCGGGTGGAGCGGCGGGGAGGTCACCTGGGCGGCCGACGACCTGGCGGTCGTGCGGGCGGTCTACTGAGGACCGCGGCCCGTCCGCCGGCTCGTCGCGCGCGCCGCCCGGCGACCCGCTACGATTCCGCACCCTATGGCCGTCCCGAAGAAGAGAACCTCCAGCGCCCGTCGCGACAAGCGCCGCGCCCAGCACAAGGCCGCCGTGCCCAGCCTGCGGCGTTGCCCGCGCTGCCACGAGCCCGCGCTTCCGCACCGCGTCTGCAAGAACTGCGGCACCTACGCCGGCCGCGAGGTCGTCTCCCACAAAGTCACCGACCCGACGGTGACCACCGCCGAGAACTAGCCGCGTGGCGCAAAGCCGCCCGGTGACGATCGCCCTCGACGGTTACGGGGCGGAGCAGGGGTTCGACGTGCTCGCCGAGGGCGCCCGCCGCGCCGCGGCCGACGGCATCGGGGTGCGCGTGTTCGGGCCGGAGCGCTCGCTCGGGCTGCAGGGCGTGGAGGGGATCGAGGTGATCCCGACCACCGAATGGATCGGCAACGAGGACGACGCGGTGCAGTCGGTGCGCGAGCGCAAAGAGGCCTCCGTGGTGCGCGCCGCCCGCGACGTCGCCGACGGCAACGCCGCGGCGATGGTCAGCCTCGGCTCGACCGGGGCGACGATGGCCGCCGCGACCTTCGGCCTGCGTCGCCTCAAGGGCGTGCAGCGCCCCGCTCTCGCCGTGCGCCTGCCCTCGCCGGTCAAACCGGTGCTCTTCCTCGACGTCGGCGCCAACGTCGAGGTCCGTCCGCAGCACCTGGTCCAGTTCGGCTTCCTCGGGGCGGCGTTCGCCGCGGCGGTGCTGGAGATCCGCCAGCCGAAGGTCGGCCTGCTGACGGTCGGCGAGGAGGCGGGCAAGGGGCGTCCCGAGATCGTCGAGGCTCACCGGATCCTCGCCGAGGCGCCGGGCATCGACTTCGCCGGGAACATCGAGGGCGGCGACCTGCCGGAAGCAAAGGTCGACGTCGTCGTCACCGACGGCTTCACCGGCAACGTGGCGCTGAAGGTGATGGAGGGGGCGGCACGGACGCTGGCCGGGGCGATCTCCGATCTCGCCCACAAGAACTTGCTCGCCGCTGCCGGCGGCCTCTTGCTGAAACCGGCGTTGGGCGGGCTGCGCCACGAGTTCGACCCCGACACGACCGGCGGCGCGATCCTGCTCGGGCTGCGCGCGGTGACGATCGTGGGGCACGGCTCCTCCGGCCCCGACGGCGTCGCCAACGCGGTCCGGCTCGCCGCCCGCTCGGTCAAGGTCGACGCGGTCGGGCGCACCGCGGCGCTGCTGCGCGAGGGCCACGCCGGGCGCGCCGCGCTGGCGGACGAGGCGGGCGGCGGCCCGGCGGGCGAAGGGGGCGGCGACCTGTCCGGCGAGGCGGCCGGGACCCGGGCCGGCGACGCCGCTTGAGTGATAATCAGCCCGATGGAGCGCGACGAAGTCATGACCCTGGTCCGCGAGCACCTCGCCGAGGAGCTCGAAGTCGACCCCGGCCGGATCGAGGAGGGAACCCGCTTCCGCGAGGACTTGGAGGCCGACTCGCTCGACCTCTACGAGCTGGTGATGGAGCTGGAAGACCGTTACGGGATCAAGGTCACCGAGGAGGAGGCGACCCGGATCTCGACCGTCGGCGACGCCGTCGCGTTCGTCCTCGAGCGGGCCCCTGCCTGAGATGCCTGGTGGGGCGGCCGACTCCGCCTCCGGGCGCGACGCCGACGACCTTGCCGGGCGCGCCGCCGTCGCCCCGCTCGCGGCGCTGGTCGAGGACCTGCCGGAGCCGCTGCGGCGCCAGGCGCTGACGCACTCCTCCTGGACCGAGCGGCGCGTCGACTCCTTCGAGCGGCTCGCCTTCCTCGGCGACAGCGTGCTCGGGCTCTCGGTGGCGGGGTCGCTGTACGAGCGCTTCCCGGACGTCGCCGCGGGCGGGCTGACGAAGATCCACAACCAGGCTGTGTCGGGGGTGTCCTGCGCTGCCGTGGGACGCCTGCTCGGCGTGCCGGAGATGCTGCGCGCGAACGAGCCCGCGGGCGTCACCGCGGCGATCCCGGCGGAGGTGCTGCTGGACGGCGAGCGGCCGCTGCCGGAGGCGACCGAGGCGCTGATCGGCGCCTGCCACGTCGCCTTCGGCTTCGAGCGCACGGCGGTGGCGGTGGCGGCGGCGTTCGCGCCGCGGATCGAGCTTGCCTCGGAGACGCGGATCGACTTCAAGAGCGCTTTGCAGGAGCTTTTGGCGCGGCGGGGAGCGCGCGTAAGCTATGAGGTGACGGCCGCCACGGGCCCTCCGCACCGGCGAACCTTCGAGGTGGTGGCGATCGTCGATTCCGAGCGGGTCGGGGCGGGCGAGGGGCGCAGCAAGAAGGCGGCCGAGCAGGTTGCGGCGGAGCAGGCGCTGCGGGAGCTGGGCGGTTAGGAAATTCCCGCTACGTCGGGATTTCGAGGACGGCAGTCGCGTCCGGGGCGGGCGCGACCCTTGACGATGATTCCATGTACCTGAGATCGATCACGATGAAGGGGTTCAAGTCGTTCCCCGAGCGGGTGAGCCTCGAGTTCTCGCCCGGCGTCAGCGTGATCGTCGGGCCGAACGGCTCTGGCAAGAGCAACATCACCGACGCGGTCCTGTGGGCACTCGGCGAGCAGAGCCCGGGGGCGATCCGCGGGGCGTCGATGCAGGACGTGATCTCGGCGGGCGGGAAAAACACCGGCGCACGGCGCGAGGCGCAGGTCGAGGTCGTGATCGACAACTCCGACGGGCGGGCGGCGACCGAGTTCTCCGAGATCGCGGTGGAGCGGCGGCTCGACCGGGGCGGCGACGGCGGCTACCGGCTGAACGGCGCGCGGGCGCGGCTCGCCGACGTGATCGAGGTGCTCTCCGACACCAACCTCGGGCGCGAGATGCACTCGGTGATCAGTCAGGGACGGGTGGAGTCGATCATCCACTCCAAGCCGCGCGAGCGGCGGCTGCTGATCGAGGAGGCGGCGGGCCTCGGCAAGCACCGCAAGCGCCGGCGCCGGGCCGAACTGAAGCTGAAGGGGACGCGCGACAACCTCGACCGCGCGCTCGACGTCGAGCGCGAGGCGCGGGCGCGGCTGCGGCCGCTGAAACGCCAGGCGCAGGCGGCCGAGATCGGCGCCCGGATCGATCGCGAGGAAGCCGAGCTGAAGGGGAGGATCGTCTCCGAGGAGCTGCGCTTCGGCGCCGACCGGGCGGCCACGGCGGCGAAGGCCGCGGCCGCGGCGCGGCAGAGGCGCTCGAAGCTCGAGGAGCAGCTCGCGGCGGTGAGCAAACGGCGCTCCGCCGCCGAGGAGCGCTTCGCCGAGCGCGACCGGGCGCGGACCCAGGCCTGGGGCGTGCTGACCAAACTGCGGGCCGAGTCGGAGCGGGTCGCGGTGCGGGTCGCGGGGCTCTCGCGGTCGGAGGGCGAGGTGGAGGCGCGGCTGGAGCGGCTGCGGGCGGAGCTCGGGCCGCTGACGCTGGACGTCAGCGGGAGCGACGCGCCGAGCCGGCGGGCGGTGCAGCTGGAAGAGGAGCTGGGCGAGGTCGACGCGGGGCTGAAGACGGCTTTGGAGGGCCTCGCCACGGCACGCTCCGACGACGCCTCAGAGACGGCGCGCGAGCACGCGCTCGGCAACGTCCGGGCCGGGAGCGAGCGGGCGATTCGCCATGCGCGGCGCGCCGAGGGCCTGCTCGGCGAGCGCCACCGGGAGAAGATGCGGGCGCGCCTGGCGGGCGGCGAGGAGCTGCTCGATGACGTGCGCGCGGCGCTGGCCGCGGTCGAGGCGGCGGGCAATGCGATCCGCGTCCGGGTCGAGCGGACCGAGTCGGCGGTGGTCGGCAACGAGGGCGACGGGGACGAGATCGCCGACGAGCTGCGGGCCTGCTCGAAACTCGAGTTCGAGTTGCAGGGCCAGATGCGGTCGGTCTCCGAAGAACTGACGCAGGCCGAGGTCGAGGCCGCCCACCTCGGCGACCGTCGCGCCGAGGCCGAACGGGAGATGGCGGCGATCGTCGAGAAGCTCGGCGAGGAGGTCCCGCCGGCGGAGACGGCGATGACCGACGAGGAGCGGGCCGAGATCGACCGTCGGCTCGAGCGGCTCGACCGCCGCCGCGCCCAGATCGGCCCGGTCAACCCGCTGGCCGAGCGCGAATACGAAGAGGCGCTCGAGCATGTCGAGCAGCTGCAGGCGCAGCGCGAGGACACCGAGCGGGCGATGCGCGAGCTGGAGTCCCTGATCCGCGAAATCGACGACGAGATCGAGCGCGCCTTCGAGGAGACCTTCGAGGCGACGGCGGCGAACTTCGAGGAGATGGTCGAACACCTCTTCCCCGGCGGCCGCGGTCGTCTGCGCCGGGTGAGCCTGAGGGCGGTCCGCGAGGAGGAGCAGGCGCCCGCCGCCGAGGGCGAGGAGGGAGCCGAGGCGCCGGAGGCGGACCCCGACGAGGAGGAGCGCGAAGAACGCGACGAGTTCGGCGTGGAGATCGAGGTCAACCCGGCCGGCAAGTCGACCCGGAAGCTCTCGCTGATGTCGGGCGGCGAGAAGTCCCTGGTCGCCCTGGCCTTCGTCTTCGCCGTCTTCCTCGCCCGCCCGTGCCCCTTCTACATCCTGGACGAGGTCGAGGCCGCCCTCGACGACGCCAACATCGACCGCTTCCTCCAGCTGGTCCGCCGCTTCTCCGACCGCGCCCAATTTGTCATCGTCACCCACCAGAAACGCACCATGGACGCCGCCGACGTCCTCTACGGCGTGACCATGGGCGGCGACGGCGTCACCAAAGTCGTGAGCCGCAAGCTCCCCCGCGAAGCCGGCGAAGACGATGACCTCGGCGACGAGGCCGGCCCGGAGACGCTGAGCGCGGTCGCCTGACCGGCCGGTTCTGCGGTGTCCGCTGGGGAAGGGGATTCGGCCCTCTGAAGCTGGCGCCCTGGGGAAGGGCCGGGCCCCGCAGGCTGTCGCCCGGAAAGGCCGTGGCCCCGCAAGCTGGCGCCCTGGGGTGTAAGGGACGCGGCCCTCTCGCAACGGCCCTGGGCAGGCTGTGGCCGTGGCGAGAGGGCCGGGTATGAAAGGCGTGGAGGAACCGGGACGGGAGCGCCACGGGAGTGCGCCGGATCCGTGACGGGAGTCCGACCTCGTCACGAAGACCGTGAGAACTCCACGCTTCCTCCCGTGTTGTCCAACGGTGACGGAGCGCTGCGTGGATTGACCGTGCTATAGCAAGGTGAATCCACGCAGCGCGTTTCCGACCCCCCGATCCTGGCCCGAAAAGGGCCTCCCGGGGCCGGAAAGTGTGACGTTCCCGGCATCTCTGTGACCGAAAGGGCCGAGGTGTGGAAACTCCCGGACGGGATCCTCACGGAAGTCCGACCTCGCACCGTCCCCGTGACGCCTCCGTCACGGAAGTCCGACCTCCCCCCGTCCCTGTGCCGCATCCGTCACAGAAGTCCGACCTCCTCCCGTCCCTGTGACGCCTCCACACGGAAGCCTCACGTCCCGGGCGCCTCATGGGGGTCACAGCCTGCCAGGACCCCCATGAGGCGCCCGGGACACCCAGGGACCATCTCGGACGGCCGCAAAGGCCCCGGACAACACTCGGACGGCCGCCACGGTCCCGAGCCGCCGCCCGTCCCTCCCCACCCCCCCAGCATCCACCCCCGGCGCGCTTAACCGGGCCTTCGTCCGCGCCCGACCCGGGGCGGGGTTAGTCTCCTTCTCAGGAGGTAGGGAGATGGCCCAAAGCCACATGGACCGGCTGTCGTCGTTCGATACGTCGTTTCTCGCCAACGAGAAGGACAACGCGCACATGGCGATCGGGGCCGTGTTGGTCTTCGATGGCTCGCCGCCGACGCAGGAGGAGTTTCTGGCGCAGATCCGGTCGCGGTTGCACCTGCTGCCGCGGCTGCGCCAGCGGCTGCTGACACCGCCGCTAGGGCTCGGGACGCCGTTCTGGGTCGACGACGAAACCTTCAACGTGCGCCGGCACGTCGACCGCGTCACGCTGCCGGCGCCCGGCACCGACGCCGAGGTGCGGGCGCTCGCGGGCGAGCTCCTGGCGCCGCCACTGGACCGCGGCAAGCCGCTCTGGGAGCTGACCCTGGTCGACGGGTTCGCCGAGGAGCGCTTCGCGATCGTCTACAAGACGCACCACGCGATGGCCGACGGCATCTCCGCGGTCGACATCGGGATGCTGCTCTTCGACGTCGACCCGGAGGCCGATCCGCCCGGCCCGGAGGAGCCTTGGCGCCCTCACCGCACGCCGTCCCACGCCCGCCTCGGCGTTTGCGCCGCGACCGGGGTGCTGGCAACGCTCCGCCGTCTCGTCCGCTGGCTGACCCGCGCCGCCCAGGATCCCGGCGACGCCTCGCGGCGTGCCGGCGACGGCCTCGCCGGCCTCTGGGAGGTCACCTTCAACCTGCTGCGTCCCGCGCCGCGGGTGCCGATCAACCCGCGCGGCGTCGGTCCGCGCCGCGAGTTCGCCTGGGCGACCTTCGACCTGCCCGAGTTCAAGCGGATCAAGAACGCGCTCGGCGGCACCGTCAACGACGTCTCGCT
>Ga0070663_100001366_pt1 | contig 13362 bp, 10 predicted proteins | sample KBSC63metaG_FD_65646 | JGI IMG/M metagenome (GOLD analysis project Ga0070663, IMG submission 65646) | Corn rhizosphere microbial communities from Kellogg Biological Station, Michigan, USA - KBS C6-3 metaG | ecosystem: Host-associated > Plants > Roots > Rhizosphere > Soil ...
CGCGCAGCGCCGCGCGCATTCTGGCCCAGGCGAGATAGCGTCCGTAGGGAACGCCGACTTCGTCTTTGAACACGTGCTGAAAGCGCGACGCTGAGAGCCCAGCCGCCTGTGCGGCGCTCAGAACGGACGGCCTCGGCTCCTGCCAATCCTCGCCGTCAGACTCATCGTTGAAAGTGAGCGCTTCGACGGCGCGCGCAATGCGCCGATCCATATGCCGCCGCGACCTGCCTCTCGAGAAGTCGACGAGATCATCGATCGCCGACCCCACCCAGCGCGGGCTGTCGGGATCTTCATAGAGCGCACGGATCATCGACAGCTCACCGCGCATTCCGATCAGCGCACCGGGGACTTCGCGCGTCTCGCCGACAAGGGCGGCGAGTCCCTCGACCGAAGCAACATTGGGTTCGACATAGACGACGGCCAGCGGCCGGCCCGCGGAATTGAATTCATAAGCCGTGCCGGCACGAATGACCGCCATCCGGCAAAAGAACCAAGCCGCATCGCCAATTTTCAATTCGAAATCGTCATAAAGGCCCGCGAGCAGCACGGGCGCGCTGTGGCTGTGCAGTGCGTTGCGATGCAAGCAGCCGGCAAACAACATGCGGCCATTTCCGATGTGCCAGAGCGGCTCAGCAGGTTCATACAAGCGCGCATCTTCCTTCACGTCTAACCCTCGCATGGCATGACCCGTACGCCGCAAGGCCGCCCACAACTAACGAGGAGCAGGATAGATGGAATTCTCGTCTTTCGACATCAATCGCCGTAAGCTTTTGTCAACAACCCTTGCTCTGGCTGCCGTACCGGCTGTGACGCTTGGATTTGGCACACATGCGCACGCGGCGGCAGCGAGCCTCGGCGCATGGCAACCCAAGTTCTTCAGGTTCAAGCTCGGTGCCTTCGAGCTGACGACGATTTCCGATTCGGAAGCCTTCATCGACGGCCCGTTTCCGCTCATCGGCGCCAACGCCAACGAAGCCGATGTTCAAGAGTTGATGCGCGCCAACCTTTTGCCCGAAAGAAAATACCAGCCGGGATTTTCTCCCACCATCGTCAACACGGGCAAGGAACTCGTCCTGATCGATACTGGCAATGGCTCGAACGGATTTGTGCCGCGCCCTAATGGAGGATGGCTCGCGACACAGCTTGGACCCGCGGGCTTCAAGCCTGAAGACATCGACATCGTCTTGCTGAGTCACGGCCATCCCGATCATATCGGCGGCGTCATTGAGGGCGGTAAGCCGCTATTCCCCAACGCGCGCTACGTCATCGGTCAGGTCGAGCATGATTTCTGGGCGCCCGAAGGAAAGCTCACCGGCGACCTCGAAAATTTCGCATCGGTCTTTCGGGCGAACTCGAAGCCGGTTGCCGAAAAGTTCAGTTTCATTAAGCCCGGCGACGATGTCGTGACGGGTATTCGAGCGATCGAGGCTTCGGGCCATACGCCCGGCCATCTCGCGTTCATGATCGAAAGCGAAGGCAAATCGATTTTATTCTGGGGTGACTGCGCGCATCACCAGGTCGCGTCGCTGGCGCAGCCCAACTGGCACTGCGTGTTCGACGTCGACAAGCAACAAGGCGCCGCGACCCGCCGGCACATGTTCGATATGGCGGCGACAGACCGTCTCGCGGTCATCGGCTACCATATGCCGTTCCCATCGATCGGGTACGTCGAACGGATTGCGCCGGATAGCTATCGCTGGCTGGCACACAGCTACCAACTTAATCTGTAGCGTCTGCTCTTCCGCAAAGAAAGTGACGGGCAGGCCGAAGATATTCAGCCTGCCCTTTTATTGCCTGTCGGGTTTCAGCCGACGCGGAACACGGCACCCGCGACCGACCGGGCCCGCTCGCGGACGCGATTTCCGTCGTTGCCGGATTTGACGATCCATCGGCCATTGCTGGCGCGCCCGGTGATGATTCCGACGTGATGCGGCCATACGACCACGGCGCCGACCTGCGGGCCGCTGGATCGTCCGTAACGCCGCCAGTTGGCGGCAAGATTATATTCCGGACCGCCGCCGAGCTGGGTCCGCATCCACCAACCGCACCAAGCGCCTGGACGGCCCCCTACTGAGCGGCCGCTCGAAGCGTACGTGCGGCGACCGTAGTGGTGGCGCTGCGCGTACTGGCGCTGGGCGCCCTGACGATACGCATTCCGGTGCGAGTAGCCGCGATGTGCGTACCGCCGGTTCGAATAGCCACGCTGTGCATACTGGCGGTGCGAGGATCTATGATTTGAGTACCGGCGCTGCGAATATTGGCGATTTGAATATCGCCGCTTGCCGCTCCAATTCGAGTGCGAGCGCTCGATACGGCCATCGTTATTATCGCCGTAATATGGATTCGCTTCCGCCGATGCGGTTCCGACGATCGCCGCCAGAGCCAACACCATCGCGATTAAACTCAATCGCATACTAACTCTCCTTCACTTGTCTTCACAAACGGCGCGCATCCAGCGTCGCAAGGAGGCGAAAACAAGGGGGGATTCGACGCGCGACATATCGTCGTCGGGACGCACAACCCGTACGCGAAACGCGATTCGCTTTTGGTTATTCGAACGTTAACTCTGTCTGTTCAATTGCAGATGAGGACGATCTCTACTCATGAGCGAGGAAAGTGTGATGATTGATTTCCGAATGTCGCAAAGCGTGATCGAATAGTGACGACGTAATTCGGTTAATTCCATCGCTGATCTGCGGCAATCGCACGCAGTTTCGCGTCATATATCGGCAATTGAGGGAGACGAATTGAATGATGGAATATCGCCGGCTTGGTGCCTCGGGACTTACGGTTCCTCTTCTCAGCTTTGGTGCGGCGACATTCGGCGGCGCGGGCGAATTCTTCAGCGCATGGGGTACGACCGATACCACCGCAGCACGCCGCATGCTCGATCTCTGCCTCGACGCCGGCGTGACGTTATTTGATACCGCGGACATCTATTCCGACGGCAATTCTGAAACGGTTCTCGGCGAAGCCTTGAAAGGGCGGCGCGACAAAGCCCTCATCTCGACGAAAGCAACATTCCGCTTCGGAAGCGAGCCGAATGCCGTCGGATCATCGCGCTATCATATATTGAAGACATGCGAAGATGCGCTTCGTCGTCTGCAAACCGACTACATCGATCTCTTTCAACTCCACGGCTTCGACGCCATGACGCCGCCTGAAGAGATTCTCGCGACGCTCGATCAATTGGTCCGCGCCGGAAAAATTCGTTATGTCGGCGTCTCGAATTTCTCTGGCTGGCATTTGATGAAGTCGCTGAACGTCGCGGACCGATATGGCTATCCGCGTTACGTCGCGAACCAGACCTACTATTCGCTGATTGGCCGCGACTACGAGTGGGAGCTGATGCCGCTCGGCTTGGATCAGGGAATCGGCGCCATTGTTTGGAGCCCACTCGGCTGGGGCCGGCTCACGGGCAAAATACGCCGCGGGCAGCCGCTGCCGGAGACAAGCCGCTTGCACAAGACGGCAGATAAGGGTCCGCCGGTCGAAGACGAATACTTATTCGGCGTCATCGATGCTCTCGACAGCGTCGCGAAAGAAGCGGGGAAATCGATCCCGCAAGTCGCTCTGAATTGGCTGTTTCATCGCCCGACCGTTTCGAGCGTCATCATTGGCGCGCGCAACGAGCAGCAGCTCAAGGATAACCTCGGCGCCGTTGGCTGGAATTTGACGGCGGATCAGATCAAAAAGCTCGACGCTACGAGCGCGACGGCCAAGCCCTATCCATATTGGCACCAGAGTGGTTTCTCGGAACGCAATCCGCCGCCCGTGTAGGCCGCAGCCGGTCATATTACGCGCGGCGATTTGGAACTTTCGACATTGAGAGACGTAGCATTGAGATCGTGCTCTCGCCGCGAGAGTTCTGGCAAGAGGCTGCATCTTAAAATGACTCGCGCGTTCGCCGCCGTCCTCGGAATCGCTATCATAATGGCAGCTTCGATCACTTCTCTCACTGCCGCGGATAATGGCAAGCAGGTGGGCTTTGGGCCCAATCCGCAGCTTCCCAAGCCTGATCAGAGCTTGGTTCCAACGATCAACGTTGCGAGAGCGGTCGGCTGGACGATCGGCGAAAAACCTTCAGCGCCATCTGATCTCGCGGTAACGGCGTATGCCACGGCTCTCGATCATCCGCGCTGGATCTATACCCTGCCGAACGGTGATGTGCTCGTCGCTGAAACGAACGGACCGCAGCGGCCGCAAGACGGCAAGGGTCTCAAGGCGTGGTTTGCCGGATTGTTCCAGACGTTCGCCGGCGCCTACGCGCCCAGCCCTAATCGCATCATACTATTGCGTGGCGTCAAAGCCGATGGCTCCGCCGAAGCCAGACATATTTTTCTCGAGGGACTCAATTCGCCATTCGGAATGGCTCTCGTCGGCAATACGCTCTATGTCGCCAACACCGACGCTCTCGTTAAGTTCGAATATCATCCGGGCGACGCGCGTATCACGACACCCGTGATCAAAGTCGCCGATCTCCCAGCCGGTCCAATCAATCACCACTGGACGAAAAACGTCATCGCCAACGCCGACGGTTCGCGCCTTTACGTGACCGTTGGATCGAACAGCAACGTCGCCGAAAACGGCATAGATAAAGAAGCCAACCGCGCCGCCATTCTCGAAATCGATCCGAAGACGGGGGCCTCGCGCCTTTATGCGTCCGGCCTGCGCAATCCCAACGGCCTCGGATGGGATCCGGCAACGGGCGCATTGTGGACCGTCGTCAACGAGCGTGACGAATTAGGCAACAACCTCGTTCCCGACTATCTGACGTCTGTCAAAGACGGCGCGTTTTACGGTTGGCCCTTCAGTTACTTCGGTCAGCACGTCGATGATCGGGTAAAGCCGCAGCGTCCTGATCTTGTGGCGAAGGCGACGGTGCCGGATTACGGGCTCGGCGCCCACACCGCTTCGCTGGGGCTCGCGTTCTCATCGGAACGCTCGCTGCCGGAGCGGTTGGCTCATGGCGTTTTCGTCGGTCAGCATGGGTCGTGGAACCGCAGCACGCCGAGTGGCTACAAGGTCATCTTCGTCCCATTCGCCAATGGCAAACCGGCGGGTGACCCGCAGGATGTGCTGACAGGTTTCCTCGACGCGAGCAGCAACGCTCGCGGCCGCCCCGTTGGAGTGGCAATCGCCGCCGACGGCGCTTTGCTGGTAGCCGACGATGTCGGTGACACGATTTGGCGTGTCACCGCTAATCGCCGGACATCAGCGCTGACTCCGCAGAACTAACTAGCGGATCAAACACGTCCCATTCGAACGTCGTCTTCTGGATTGGCGCCAATCTTGTGGATGGATAAGTCCGCGCCGCGACGTTCCTCATCCGGCGACATTCGGAATCCAAACACGCGATCGACGACGCCATAGACAATCGTTCCCGCCACGAAGCCAAACGCCGCCCCGCCGACAGAACCGACGAGCTGCGATGCGAACGTGACGCCGCCAACACCGCCCAGCATTTTGAGGCCGAAAATACCGCAAGCGATTCCGCCCCACAGGCCGCACAGTCCATGCAGTGCCCAGACACCCAGCACGTCGTCGATTTGCCACTTGTTGGTGGAGACCTGGAACATCGTGACGAATAAACAGCCGGCCACTCCGCCGGTAATGAATGCTCCAATCGGATGCATGACATCCGAACCCGCGCAGATTGCGACTAATCCAGCGAGTGCACCGTTATGCACGAAACCGGGATCGTTCCGGCCCGCCACGAGTGCCGCGAGGATGCCGCCGCACATCGCCATCAGAGAATTCATCGCGACGAGACCGGAAACGGCCGCAAGGTTCTGCGCGCTCATAACATTGAAGCCGAACCAGCCGATGCAGAGCAGCCACGAACCCATCGCCAGCCACGGGATTGACGATGGCGGCGGACTGATTGCACGTCCGCGATCGTAGCGTCCGATGCGGGCGCCGAGTTGACGCACAGCTGCCAGCGCCGCCCAGCCGCCAAAAGCGTGAACGACGATCGAGCCCGCGAAATCTTTGAAGGGTGCGCCGAGCACCGCATTGAAGAAGTGATCCTGCAGCCCGTAATTCTTGTTCCAGACCACGCCTTCGATCAGCGGATAGGCCAACCCGACTATCAGCGCCGTCGCCACACACTGCGGCACGAATCTGGCGCGTTCGGCGATGCCGCCGGAAATGATCGCCGGTACGGCAGCCGCGAACGTTGCGAGGAAGAAGAATTTGACCAGGTGATAACCCTGATCGGTGCTGATCGTCTGAGCGCTCGCGAGAAACGACACGCCGTAAGAGAGTGTGTATCCAATAGCGAAGTACGCCGTCGTCGAGATCGCGAAATCGGCCAGGATCTTGACGAGCGCATTGACCTGATTTTTGTGCCGGACGGTACCAACCTCGAGGAACGCAAACCCTCCGTGCATTGCGAAGACGAGGATTGCCCCCATCAATAGAAAGAAGACGTCCGCACCCTGTTGCTGTTCCATATCCCCGAACCGTGCCCCCTTTTTATGCTTGGTTCTTGTGCCTCCGCCTTTTGAACAAGCGAACAGCCGACCAAGCGGGCAAGTTGATCAAGAATTATGCCAAGCACTTCAGGCGCAGTAACAGCCTGTATTTACACGGTCTGCCGCGCTCCGGCATGTGTTGGATAAATTGAAACGCCTAGAAAACCAGCAAGCTGCCGGTTCGCTATGCCCAACTTCCAGGCAGCTCAATTTTTGATTTTGCCGGTGACGCCGCTCAACGAATGCGCCGAGGATTCAAATAGAGGTCGGCTTCCTGACGCTGGATATCCGGTTTCAACCGGCCGGCATAAATTTCCCGAGCCAGCCGCCTCACGTGGCGTCGTGCCTCGCCGTTGAAGACGATCATGCCGGCGAACAACTTCATGACCATCAGGATGCGCGGATCTGCGTGATCGCCGCGCAGCTTGCCTCGCCATTTGCCGCCGATCGTGAGCACGGCGCCGTCGAGGTGCCCCACATGTTCGCCATGCTGATCAATGAGCGTGTAGTCGCCGCCGATATTGATGACGTCCCGCTTGAAATGATAAAACTTCGGCGCGCCTTCATGCATGATGAAAAACGAGAAGCGCTCCGGCAGCAGCGGCCACTTATGTCCGGATCGCTCCAGATAAATGATGAAATCATCGTCGCTGGTGTTGATGGAAAAGGCGGTGATCGGAAGGCCGCTGGCGCCAAGCGTTTGTTGAATAGAGCGGCCGAGCATCATGTCCATGCTGGCCTTCCAGTTCAAAGTCTCCGAAAAAAGTTTGAAGACGAGCCGCTTGTCGGTGCCGGTGGCGTCGTTCCACAGCTCCTTGCGATAGCCGAGCACGCCGGTGCGCTCTCCGTTCTCAATAATCTCGGCGAAAATATCCATGTCGGTTGTGAATTGGCGCGACTTGCCACGGTTGCGTTCGCGCTTCCAGAAGCCGAACTCGATCGAGTTGAATGGCGTGATCCAGACTTCGACAAGAAAGTTATGCCACGTCTTGCGCGCCAATGCCGCTGCGGCCTTGTCGGTTTTTTCGAGCTTCGAAACCGCTGCCTTGGTCTTGCTCGCGTTCTCCAGCGCCTCTTCGCGCGCGTCCCGCGCTGCCTCCGATGCGGCGGCGTTAGCCTCGGCGACGGCTGGATCTTTCTTCTGAGCAGACGCAGTCATTTTGGCCCCCATGGCGTCGACGTAAACATCGCGACCGAATCAGCGATGAACGTAACATTGCGCTTCCGCTTTGATGTGGCGGGGGCAAAATTGCGGTGGGGAAAACAGGCTTGAAGACCCGGATTTCACCAATATCGATTCGGCCGAATGCCAAACGCGGGGCCGAGACAACCGATCGCGTATGAGGCAGCCTTGGCGCTTCGTCTTACGTTGCGGAGCGCGGTGGTGCGGGAAAATGGAAATGCCACGACGGCGACCAAAACTCCGACTATCGCCGATCCGAACTTATTGAGGGCGCTGAGGGTCAGCGTGATCGCCCCCCGCCAACTGCCAAGATTCTTTAGGTATCTGTAATTCGTCGTCGTCCCGACTCGGAAAGATCGCATGCACTGATAAGACAACGCCTGTCGTTCCGGCGGAAACTCTTCATATACGGCGGCGTCTTTGACATTGATGATGCGCGCCCCGCTCTGAGCGGCGCGCATAAAATATTCGCTATCGCTTCCGCCATGCAGCATAGCCTCATCGAAACGCAAGGATAATGGCGCGTCCGCTATCCATGAACGGAAGATGACATTGCATGTTGGACAGGTCGGCCGATCACGCGCCTCGCCATAAACATTGGGAACAATCCAACTTTCTGCACCGGCGCGTGCACCCTCAGCCGTCGCCGCCTGAACGACCCCGCCGGACGTAACGTCGGCACCGTAATGAACGGCACATGCATGCAACCGGGCGATCCAATCCGGCGGTGCGATTTCGTCGTCGTCGATGAATACGATCCAATCAGGCGTCAGGGTCTTCGCCGCCTCTAGCGCCGCGTTTCTGGCGGCGGGTATCCCGGCTCTCGGTTCGTGAACGTAGAGAACCGGCACGTCGCCGTTCTGCCGGTGCGCGACCGTTTCTCGCTCTCCGGCGTCGCTGGAATTGTCGACGACGACGAAACTAAGACTGAGCGAGCCTTCAGGTACGCGCTGAGCGAGAAGGGAATCGAAACATCGGAGGAACATGGCCCGCCGATTCCTGGTGCAGATACAGACAGTGACGCGATCCGGCGGTCCCGACGAGCCACAATTCTGGTACGCCGCATCGGTTTTCACGCTCGACCTACCCCGAAAACTGGCCCAATTCGCCCAACAAATCGTTTAACGTCAAAACATCCCCCGGGCAAATGCCAACGGGGAATGTACCCGTCGCAGACATAATCCTACCGGCTTCCGAAAATCGCGCTGCCGATGCGCACATGCGTTGCTCCGAAGGCAACCGCCGTCTCGAAATCGTTGCTCATGCCCATGCTGAGACTTTTGAGATCCGTCTCTCGCGCCAGTTTCGCCAAAAATGCGAAGTGCACCGCTGGTTCCTCATCAACCGGCGGAATACACATAAGTCCATCGATTTCGAGCTTCAGGTCGTTGCGGCAGAAATTGACGAACGCCTTCGCCTCCCTCGGTTGCACGCCGGCCTTCTGCGGTTCCTCGCCGGTATTGACCTGGACGAAAAGCTGCGGCCGCCGGTTCTGTCTTGCCATTTCGGCTGCGATCGTCTCGGCAATTTTCAGCCGATCGATCGTATGAATGGCATCGAACAATGCGACCGCATCCTTTGCCTTATTGGACTGCAGTGGCCCGATGAGGTGCAATTCGAGATCGGAGAATTCCGCTCGCAGTGCCGGCCATTTGCCTTGCGCTTCCTGCACCCGGTTTTCGCCAAAGACGCGCTGCCCGGCGGCGATCACGGGGCGAACGGCCGCCGCCTCGATAGTCTTTGAAACGGCAATGAGTTTAGTGCTCCCCGGAGCGCGCCCGGCGTCCTTCGTGGCTGCGGCAATCGCGTCGCGGACGAGCCTTAACTTTTCGGCCGCGCTTTCATGGTAGCCGTCACTTGTCACGCACGTTCCCCTATTCACTTCCAACCTCTCTTTAGGCTTTCTGCCGCTTGGCGAACATGTGTCGCAATTTGTGCAGGGTCGGCCGCATCTACATGTTCGATACCGCAATCTTGTAAGGAACTCCCATGCTCAAACTCGCCGACGCCCGCCGTATCATCGACGCTGCCGAAAAGAAGGCCATCGAGATTGGCCAGCCGATGAACATCGCGGTTGTTGATGAAGGTGCAAACCTCATTTCCCACATTCGAATGGACGATGCCTGGATCGGGTCGATCAATATTGCGATCAATAAGGCATTCACCTCGCGCGCTTTCAATATTTCGACGAAAGAGCTCGCCGAAAACAGCCAGCCTGGCGACCAGTTCTATGGGATACATGTTTCGAACCACGATCGCGTAATGATCTTTGCCGGCGGCATCCCACTGAAGGACTCAAAGGGCGTCGTCATCGGGGCGATCGGCGTGTCTGGCGGAAGCGGCGTTCAGGATCAGTCCGTCGCCGAGGCGGGGGCAAGCGCCCACACCTGCTAAGCATCCAAGTCGCGCGAACGTGCGACATTGCGTACGAACTGCGGCGGGCCGGGCTATTGCCTTGACCCGCCGCATGCTTTTGGGCTCATTACCGGAAATAATTTCATAGTCTGACTTGGACTTCCGAAATCGATGGCCACCGAACGCTATAACGCGCCCGATCGCGAACGCTACTGGCAGCATGTCTGGGAAAAGAGCCAGATTTTCCGCGCTTCCGAAGATAAAGCTCGGCCCAAATGCTACGTGCTCGAGATGTTCCCGTATCCGTCGGGGCGCATCCACATGGGGCATGTGCGCAATTACGCGATGGGCGACGTCTTTGCCCGGTACAAACGCGCCAAGGGCTTCAACGTGTTGCATCCGATGGGATGGGACGCGTTCGGTATGCCGGCCGAGAATGCCGCGATGGAGCGCAAGGTCGACCCCGGCACGTGGACCTACGCCAACATCGACACGATGCGCGGCCAGCTGAAATCGATGGGTCTGTCGCTCGACTGGTCACGCGAGATCGCGACCTGCACACCGACCTATTACAAGCACCAGCAGAAGCTGTTTCTCGACCTTCTCAAAAAAGGCCTGGCCTATCGCAAGTCCTCGAAGGTCAATTGGGATCCGGTTGATCATACCGTCCTCGCCAACGAGCAAGTGATCGACGGCCGCGGCTGGCGTTCCGGCGCGCTCGTCGAGCAGCGCCAGCTGACGCAATGGTTCTTCAAGATCACCGACTACGCCGAAGAGTTGCTGAGCGATCTCGATACGCTCGTCAATTGGCCCGAAAAAGTGCGCCTGATGCAGGCGAACTGGATCGGCCGTTCCGACGGTATGCTGGTGCGCTGGGCGCTGGACAAAAAGACGGCACCCAAGGGCTTCAGTGAAGTCGAGGTTTATACGACACGGCCCGACACGCTGTTTGGCGCATCGTTCCTTGCTGTCGCCGCCGATCATCCGCTCGCCAAGGCAGCCGCCGAAAGCAATCCGGAACTCGAAGCCTTCCGTGAGGAATGCCGGCGGATGGGAACGTCCGTCGCCGAAATCGAGGCGGCTGAGAAGCGCGGATTTGATACCGGCATTCGTGCCATTCATCCTTTCGACAAGGATTGGGAACTGCCCGTTTACGTCGCGAACTTCATCCTGATGGATTACGGCACCGGCGCCATTTTCGGCTGCCCGGCCGGCGATCAGCGCGACATGGACTTCGCCCGTCGCTATGGCCTTCCGGTCGTGCCGGTCATTCTGCCGCCCGACAAAGACGCTGCCACGTTCGAGCTGAAAGACACGGCCTATACCGACGACGGCACGATGATCAATTCGCGCTTTCTCGACGGCCTGACGACAAAGGCTGCTTTCGAGGAAACAGCTCAGCGCCTCGAAACGCAAAAACTCGGCCGCAAGCCGCAAGGAGCGCGCAAGGTCAACTTCCGCCTACGAGACTGGGGCATCTCGCGCCAACGCTATTGGGGCTGTCCGATCCCTGTCGTCCATTGCAAAACGTGCGGCGTCGTCCCGGTGCCCGAAAAGGACCTGCCGATCAAGCTCCCCGAGGACGCGACATTCGACAAGCCCGGTAATCCCCTCGAGCGGCACCCGACGTGGAAGCACGTCAATTGCCCGAAGTGCGGTGAGCCCGCGACGCGCGAAACCGACACGATGGACACGTTCGTCGACTCGTCCTGGTATTACGTGCGCTTCACGGCGCCGGAAGCCGCGACACCCGTCGATGTCGACGCCGCGCACTATTGGCTACCTGTCGATCAGTACATCGGCGGCATCGAGCATGCGATTCTCCACCTGCTCTATTCGCGCTTTTTTGCGCGTGCCATGTGCGATACCCGCCACCTGTCCTTCGCCACCAATACCCGCGAGCCGTTCGCGGCCCTCTTCACGCAGGGCATGGTGACCCACGAGACCTACAAATCGCCCGAAGGCTTTTGGATGCTGCCTGGCGACGTCCGGCTCGAAGGCGAGGGCGCCCACCGCCGCGCCGTTGAAATCGCCACAGGCCGCCAGGTTACGATTGGCGCGACGGAAAAGATGTCGAAGTCGCGTAAGAACCTCGTCGACCCCGACGACATCATCGCCCATTACGGCGCCGATTGCGCCCGCTGGTTCATGCTGTCCGATAGCCCGCCCGAACGCGATGTCATCTGGACGGAAGCAGGCGTGGCAGGGGCCGGCCGTTTTATTCAGCGCATCTGGCGGATCGTGGACGAAATCGCCGAGACGTTTCCGGGTCCGCTGGGGGCGAGGCCGGAGTCCTTTGGACCGGAAGCGCTTGAGATCCGCAAGGCCGCCCATCGCGCGCTCGATCAGGTCGGGCGGGCCATCGAAGCCTTGCGATTCAACGTCGCCGTGGCGAACATCCACGAGTTTGCCAATGTTCTCCACTCGGCCCTAAGCCAGAGCGGACCTGATATAGCCTGGGCTGCGCGCGAGGCCGGAGCGTTCCTGGTGACGATGATCGGCCCGATGATGCCGCATTTAGCTGAAGAATGCTGGGCGCGGCTTGGATACAACACGTTGGTCGCGAACGAACCGTGGCCGGCCGTCGAACCTGACCTACTCGTTGACGATCAAGTGACCATTGCCGTACAGGTGAACGGTAAGCGACGGGACGAACTCGTGATTTCACGCAGTGCGAAATCCGAAGACGTTGAGGCCGCAGCATTGAAGCTTGGCTCGGTGCTTCGCGCACTCGATGGGCGGCAGCCTAAGAAGGTCATCGTGGTTCCGCAGAGGATCGTGAATGTCGTTGGCTGAAAGTCAAAGCGGACGACCGAGCGGCAGCGGCCGAGGGAGTCCGCGCGCGCTCTTTTCTGCATTGGGATTTGCAGCGCTGTTGACGTTTGGCGGCTGTGGCGATGGCAGCACCGGCTTCCGGCCGCTCTATGGTACAGCCTCGATCGGCGGCGCCGCGACTCAAGAGAAGCTCGCTGCGGTCGACATCGCGCCGATCCCTGGCCGCGTCGGGCAGCGCATTCGCAACGAACTCATTTTCCAGGCAACGGGCGGCGGTTCGCCGAACCCGCCGCAGTACCGGCTTGATATCGCCATCCGCGAATCCGTCATCTCGACGCTGGTTCAAGTCGATGGCAACGCGGGTGGCCAAATCTACAACATCGAAGCGTCGTACAATCTGGTCAGATTAGCCGACAAGAAGGTCGTCGCGCACGGCAAGAGCTTCGGCCGCGCCTCATTCGACCGCGTGACGTCGATTTTTGCCAACGTCGAAGCGCGTCAGGACGCGGAAAACCGCGCTGCGCAGTCGGTCGGCGAAGAACTTAGAACGCGGCTCCTCGCGGTTCTTTCAAC
>Ga0070663_100001375_pt1 | contig 13329 bp, 17 predicted proteins | sample KBSC63metaG_FD_65646 | JGI IMG/M metagenome (GOLD analysis project Ga0070663, IMG submission 65646) | Corn rhizosphere microbial communities from Kellogg Biological Station, Michigan, USA - KBS C6-3 metaG | ecosystem: Host-associated > Plants > Roots > Rhizosphere > Soil ...
ACTCGGGCCGTTTGATGTAGTTCAGCATCAGCGCAATCACGGAAAAAATTCCCGCAGAGAACCACGACGCCGTGTGCAGTCCGTACATCACGTGCGTGAGCAGCGCCAGATTGGCTCGCTCCTGCGATGGCCCAGAGGGCGTGGGAATCACTTCGTTCATCCGCCCTCCCCTTCACGCTGAATGGCCTTGCGCGCGGCGAATTCTTCCAGGCCCGACAGGCCCTCGCGACGCTCCATTTCTGCAAGCACGTCCGCCGGTGTCAGGCCAAAGGCGCTCAACGCGATCATGGAGTGAAACCACAGGTCGGCCACTTCGTAGACAAGCTTCTGTTTGTCGCCGTCCTTGGCGGCCATCACCGTTTCGGTTGCTTCTTCGCCGATCTTTTTCAAGATGGCGTCGGTGCCCTTGTAAAAAAGGCGCGCGACGTAGCTCTTGTCAGGGTCGCCAGATTTTCGGCTCTCGATAACCTGCGCAAGCCGCGCCAGCGTGTCATTCGAAGTCATTTGTAGATGCGCTCCGGGTCTTTCAAGACCGGCTCGACGGTGTGCCAGCCACCGTCTTTGTAAAGCTGGAAGAAACAGGAATGCCGGCCGGTGTGGCAAGCAATGCCAGGGGTGTGCCCAAGTTGCTCGACTTTCATGAGCACAACGTCGTTATCGCAATCAAGCCGTAGCTCATGCACCTTCTGAATGTGGCCAGATTCTTCGCCCTTGTGCCACAGCCGATTGCGCGAGCGGCTGAAATACACGGCTTCACCGAGTTCAGCGGTCTTTGCGAGGGCTTCGCGGTTCATGAAGGCGAACATCAGCACGTCGTTGGTACCGATTTCCTGAGCGATGGCAGGGACCAGGCCTTGGGCGTCCCATTTGACTTCGTCTAGCCAATTCATCGGGTCAGTGTAGCAATCACCCCTTGTGAGTCGCACCACTGAACCCACGCTCCGAAGCGAACCATTCAAGGACCGGCACGGTGCCGGGCAGCACAGGAACGACCTCGACCGGCAGCTTCTGCCACGCCATCGCCTGCTGCTCGCGCATTTCTAGCTCACCATCCCACTCGTAGACTTTGCAGAAATGCAAACGCACCAGAGCGTGCGGGTAGTTCATCATCTCGACCCTCCACGGATGAGCGGGGCCGATGGTGATTCCAAGTTCTTCATGGAGTTCGCGCCGTAGCGCCTCCTCTACCGACTCACCGGCTTCGAGCTTTCCTCCCGGGAATTCCCAATAGCCCGCATAGACTTTACCTTCGGGCCTGGAGGTGAGCAGGAATCGTTCGTCGCCATCGATCAGGACGCCCACCGCGACGTCCACGGGTTTGCGCTCGCTCATGAGTGATGCCGCCCGGAATAGTCCTTCGCGAACTGGAAGGCAACCCGTCCCGATCGGGACCCTCGCTCGAGCGCCCAGACGAGACTCTCCTGCCTGGCAGCCACGATGCCTTCTTCGCTGACCCTGAATCCACGCAGCCACTCGGCCACGATGGAGAGGTATTCCGCTTGGCTGAACGGGTAGAAGCTGATCCACAGCCCGAAGCGCTCTGAAAGGGATATCTTCTCTTCCACCACCTCGCCCGGATGCACCTCGCCGTCCTCGGTGTGCTGGTAGGTGAGGTTCTCCTTCATGTATTCGGGCAGAAGGTGACGGCGGTTGCTGGTAGCGTAGATGAGTAAATTTTCAGACGCCTGGGAAACCGATCCATCGAGCACCGACTTGAGCGCTTTGTAGCCTGCCTCACCCTCGTCGAAGCTCAGATCGTCGCAGAAGACGACGAAGCGCTCCGGACGCTCGGCGACAAGGTCGACGATGTCGGCCAAGTCGACCAGGTCGGCCTTGTCGACTTCGATCAAGCGCAGCCCCTTGGGGGCGAATTCGTTGAGGCAGGCCTTGATCAGCGAGCTCTTGCCCGTGCCTCGCGCGCCCGTCAGCAACACGTTGTTGGCGCCGTGACCTTCGACGAACTGCAAGGTATTGCGCAGCAACCTATCCTTTTGCGGTTCGATCTCGCGCAAGTGCTCGAGTCGGATTGTGGCGACGTGCTTGACGGGTTCGAGCCACCCCGATCCGCCGCGCTTGCGGTAGCGAAAGGCGATGGACGCCGACCAGTCAGGCGCGTTGAGCGGATGTGGCAGCACAGCTTCAAGTCGCGAGATGAGCCTCTCGGCACGGGTGAAAACAGAGTCGAAATCAGGCATGGCGGGAGTTTATGGGCAGCTCAGAGGCCGAGAGCTTTTCGAGCGTGCCCGAGCAGCACGTCAAAAGGCGCGACACTAGGCGCAAAGCACAGCCATAGCTCGTGCTATGGCGAGCATTTGCAACGACGAGCAGGGGTCTTTTGGCGTGATGAGCGGGCATGAGCGAAATACTCTCAGCTTCTCATACCTCGGGGACGTGGTCGTCCGCCAGTGCAAAAACGCGATCACCGTCCATCGAATCGGATGCATCCCCGTGAAGCTGCCGAACGCCGGCAGCATGCCCACATGAGGCTTGAAATGGAAGCATGGCAATCGCAGCGAGTCGAAGGCTCGTCCGCCCAGGTTGACGCAAGGATGCAAGTGGCCGGCCAAGGCATAGAGCCCTCATACTCGTTCGGGTGATGACATTAGGCCAAGCCGCCCACCACCAGCGGTTCGTCGACAACGCTGAAGCCCAGTGACGCGGGCGGATCGCCCGCGCGATCATCGTGATTGCCGCGGATCAGCGTCAAGGCGATGTCCGCATGCCGTTCGCGCCACGTGGTGACCGCCCCCAAAGTCGCAACCGCATGCGAGCGCTTCGAGTGCAGGAAATCGCCGAGAAACACGATCCGCACGGCGCGCGTCCGCTCGACGAATGTGCTCAGCACCGTCAAATTTTCCGTCGTCGTCCCACGCGGCACCGGCACTCCGAAGGAACGAAACGACACGGCCTTGCCGATGTGGGCATCTGCCACCAGCAGGGTGCGGAAATCTTCGAGGAAGGCGGCCTTCTCAGGCAGCAGCGTCAGGACATGACCGCCGACGGTGAGTGTCTCCATTCAATCGATGCCATGAGCCCGTCGGATCAAGGGACCATCAATCGCAGCGCGGCGTCCAGAAATTCAGTCGGCGCACGCTTGAATCCCGAGCGGGCGTAGCGCTGGAGACGTCCGACGGCGAACGCGGTCAGCACTGACGCTTGCGCATTGGCATCGACGGTCGGAGTGGCCGACCCAGCCGCTTCAGCGGCGACTCGCAGGCTTTGACGCAGCTGCGATTCGATACGGTCGAAGAACTGGTTCATACGGGCCAGCAACCGATCGTTTTCGAACACCAACGCATCGCCCACCATCACGCGGGTCATGCCAGGGTTCTTTTCACCAAATTGCAGCAGCACTGCGAGGATCTTTTTCGCCTGAACGGAACCAACTTCCTCATGTTCGTTGATCTGGTTGGCGAGCGTGAAAACGCTTTGCTCGATGAACTCGATCAGCCCCTCGAACATCTGCGCCTTGCTTGCAAAGTGTCGATACAGGGCCGCTTCCGACACGTCCAGCTTGCTAGCCAGCGCCGCGGTGGTGATACGGTCGGCGCCCGGCTGTTCGAGCATGGAAGCCAGCGTTTGCAAGATCTGGACGCGGCGCTCACCCGGCTTGGGACGCTTTCGCACCCCCGTCGTCCCCGCGACCACGCTCGCATCGATCTCAGCGCCTGTGACGTTCACAGGGACGGTGTCTTCGGGTGTGTGCTCAGTGTGAGTTGTCATCGCGAATGCACCAAATCGAGCGCAAAGCTTGTATCCGCTTGATTCTGGCACACACATATGCAGGCTTTGGGCAAGGGTGAATGCCAACTTTTATGCATTCGGCCGGGGCGTGAATTGCGGCACGAAGGTAGCGTTGCATCCAGACCGTGCGCACCCCGACTAGTGTCGCGTCAAGCCTCAAAGTGTCGGTTGATCGCGCCGCTGTCGCAGCGCAGTGCAAGGCGCGCCGACAAGTCAAGCCATGCTATGGCGAGGAGGCGATGCTGGCATGTCATCGATGCCTCCGTCGAACAGGCCGGTCAGTCGCAAGGTGTCGAGCACCCGGAGCGTGTACGAGCGCGGCGCGTTGGTCAGGATGAACTAGCGCCCCGGCAGGTGCTTCAGTGCGGCGCGATCATGCGCAGACGTTGCTCCAGGCCGGGCAACTAATGGGGCTCTTCAAGAAAGTGCGATGGCTCGCCGTGGTGCCTGACCAGACCGAGCAGCGTCACCCCATAGCGCTTCGAGTCCTGCAGCCGCAAGGCGTTGTCGTCCACCGCGCGCATTTCCAGATGCTCCACGATGTATGCCGTAATCGCCTCAGTGGTTGGGCCGAAGGCGGCGTACGAGGCGTCGTGACGGGTGTTGTCGAGGTCGAACAGCCAAGTCGTCTTCAAATCAAGGTCAAAGTGCCGAAGGATCAAAGCGTTGCGCCTCCTCTCCATAGCATGGCTATGACTCGTCGGCGCGCCTTGCACTGCGCTCCGATAGCGGCGCGATCAACTGACACTTGTGGCTTGACGCGACACTAGGACATGCCCGAAGCAGAAGCGCCAGCGGCTGCGACATCAAGCCACGCCCGCGGATCCGGCTCTGCCGGTCCGCTGGGTGGCGCCCCTTGGGGGGCAGGAGCGCCAGCGACTGGGGGGCCCATTAATGTGAACGGATCATGGTGCCATAGGCCTGCTCGGTCAGGACTTCCAGCAGCATCGCGTGCGGCACGCGGCCGTCGATGATGTGTACCGTGTTGACTCCGTTCTTCGCCGCGTCTAGCGCCGACGAGATCTTGGGCAGCATGCCGCCCGAGATCGTGCCGTCTGCGAACAGCCCGTCGATCTCGCGCGCCGAGAGATTGGTAAGCAGGTTGCCCTGTTTGTCGAGCACGCCAGAGATGTTGGTGAGCATCATCAGCTTCTCAGCCTTGAGAACCTCGGCCAGCTTGCCTGCTACCACGTCGGCGTTGATGTTGTAGTTTTCATTGTTGCCGCCGAAACCGAGCGGCGAAATGACCGGGATGAACTGGTCGTCCTGCAACGCCTTCACCACTGCCGGGTCAATGGACTCGATCTCGCCGACCTGGCCAACGTCGTGTACCTTGGTCGGGTCGTTCTTGTCTAGCATCTTGAGCTTGCGAGCGCGGATCAACCCGCCATCGCGACCCGTGAGGCCCACGGCCTTGCCGCCAGCCGCGTTGATCAGCCCAACGATGTCTTGCTGCACCTGGCCTGCGAGCACCCATTCGACGACTTCCATGGTTTCGTCGTCCGTGACGCGCATTCCCTGGATGAAGGTACCCTTTTTGCCCACCTTGGCCAGCGCCTCGTCGATTTGCGGGCCGCCACCATGCACAACCACCGGATTCATGCCCACGAGCTTGAGCAGCACCACGTCTTCAGCGAAATCCTGCTGCAAGCCCGGGTCGGTCATGGCGTTCCCGCCGTACTTGATGACGATGGTCTTCCCGTGAAAGCGCCGGATGTAGGGCAGCGCCTCAGCCAAGATCTCCGCCTTGTCGCGAGGTGCGATATGGCTCAGGTCTGCAGACGTGGGATGCGGAGGGAAGGCGGGAGGCTCGGCGCTCATTGAAAGGGGTTCCTTTGGGGACAACTGGGAAACGGCACAGCGAGCGAAATTGTAGAGGGCGCAGATGTCCGAGCATGTGTGGGGTGGTGTGGGGTGCTGTCAGGTAGCGCACCTTCAAGAAGCTTCAACCTACCTGAGATGCTCAGCGGACTCGCATTGATTCTGCTGTCTCGTGAGCTCAGCGTTTCACGCTATGCGGAACATAAGACCGCGTATTTGGCCCGATGATGTCGTTGCAAATCCTCGCGATAGCACGGCTAGCCACGCGCCCAAATCGATCAGTCACACTGCGCTAGTAGGTTCGCCCGCGCTTGTATTGCGCATGGGCACGTCGCGCGAGCGTCGTGCCCTTTTGCATGGCGGCGAAGGATGAGCCCGCGTGTGCATGGCAAATGGCCAGACCCAGGGCATCAGATGCATCCTTGCCCGGCAAGCCTGGCAGCTTCAAAAGACGCATCACCATTTCCTGCACCTGTTCCTTGCGCGCCTGGCCGTGGCCGACGATTGCCTTCTTCATCTGCAGCGCGGTGTACTCCGACACGTGCAAGTCGTTCGATACCAGTGCCGTGAGCGCCGCGCCGCGTGCCTGGCCGAGCATGAGTGTGGACTGAGGGTTCACGTTCACGAAAACGATCTCCACGGCCGCGCAAGTCGGCCGGTAGCGGCCGGTGACCTCGCGCACACCGTCGAAAATGATCTTGAGTCGGGCCGGCAATTGACCGATGTCGACAGCATCAGTCTTGATCGTGCCGCTGGCAACGTAGTGCAAGTGCGAGCCCTCTGTTTCAACAACACCGAAGCCGGTGGTTCGTAAGCCTGGGTCTATGCCGAGAATGCGCATCACCTGATCGACCTCAGAGGCTGAGAGTTTTTCGAGCGTGCCCGAGCAGCACGTCAAAAGGCGCCTGATCTAGGCGCAAAGCGCAGCCATAGCTCGTGCTATGGCGAGCATTTGCAACGACGAGCAGAGGTCTTTTGGCGTGATGAGTGGGCATGATCAAAATACTCACAGCCTTTCGGTGCACCCTCCCTGGCAATGAATCAAAGTCCAAAGTACCAACGCACGGCGTGAAAGAACACCGGCGCCGAAAAGCACAAAGGCGCAACCCGATCCAGCAACCCCACCGCGCCGGTGACCGACGCCTTGCCGCCCCAGCTCCTCACCCCAGCATCACGCTTGAGCGCCTTCATCACGAACTCGCCCAATGTGCCCGTCCCACCAGCGATGAGGCCCATCACCAAGGCGGGAATCGGCTTGAACGGCGTGGCCCAGTAGAGCAAAGCACCCACGAATGCGGCCGCACCCGCCCCAGTGGCCCAGGCTCGCCACGAGAACGATCGGCTGATCGCCCGAGCAACCGGCCGGCGGCGCAGGCGGCGTGTGGCGAACTCCTGAGCGATCTGCGCGCAAGCAACGACAACGACCAGGTAGAAGACAAGGAAGGCGCCCCGCCCCGCGTATGGGGGCAAGTCAATCAGCAGCAGCGCCGGCGCATGGCTCATGCCGTAGATGCAAACCATGATCCCCCACTGAATCTTCGACGTGCGCTCCAGAAATCGCTGTGGATCGTTGCCGAGAGCACTGATCACCGGAATTGCGAAGAACACGTAGACCGGAATGAACACCGTGAATAGATCGAGTCTCTGGCTTCCCGCGAGCACGAACTGAAAGGGCAACACGAAAAAGAACGCAAGCAAGAGACTGCGGTGATCGGCTCTTCGCGTTTGCGTCAGAGTGATGAATTCGCGGAAGGCGATGAAGGACACGAGGCCGAAGAGCAGCGTTGCAACCACGGCGCCGAGCACCCAGGAAATCCAGAAGAGCACCGCACCCCACCACACCGCGCGCAGGTCACGCTTGAACCGCTCGTGGCGTTCTTGCAGGTCGGGCGAGAGATCGCGGATCGTGCGGCTGACTTCGACAATCGTGACCAGCGCGAGGACGCCGAAGAGCGCGAGGAACAGCAGGCCCACCTGCTGGGTGATGTTCAAGTCCCGAAGCCCGCCCATCAGCTGATGCTCCTCAGCGCCAGCACTGCATCGCGAGCGCGTGCAAGGAAGAGGCGCTTGTCTTCACCCGGCTCGAGTTGGATCGGCGCGCCGAAGGTCACCGAACAGAGGATGGGCACCGGCACCACTTCGCCCTTGGGCATGACGCGCTGCACGTTGTCGATCCAGGCGGGAACGAGTTGTACGTTCGGGAATTGCTCGGCGAGGTGATAAAGCCCTGACTTGAAAGGCATCGGGTCGCCCTTGTTACCGCGTGTGCCTTCGGGAAAGATCACGAGCGAGTCGCCATGAGTCAAGGCTTCGACCAGGGGCTCCAGCGGGTCCTGGTCGTCAGTGCGCTGGCGCGAGACATAGACGGCGTTGAAGATTTCCCGGGTAATCCAGTGTTTGAGCTTGCTGGACGTCCAGTAGTCACGAGCGGCGATAGGCCTTGTGACGGAACGCAAGTCGCTGGGCAAGGCCGCCCAGATCAACACCCAGTCGAAGTGGCTCTGGTGGTTGGCAAAGTAGATGCGCTGTTCAGCCTTGGGGGGGCAGCCGTACCAGTGGCCCTGTGCGCCGGTGATGAGGCGGGCGAGGAATGCGAGAAAAAGACCGGCTGCCTCAGGAAGTTTCATGAATGCGGATGCTATCGGACCGTAGGACGGGCTCCTTTGACAAGATGCGCGGGCCTTCGAATTGCCCGCCTGCAAATGATCAGTGCCTGAAGTGCCTCACGCCGGTCAGGACCATCGCGATGCCGCGCTCGTTCGCTGCGGCGATCACTTCATCATCGCGCACGCTGCCACCCGGCTGGATCACGCAAGTGGCCCCCGCTTCGCAAACCACATCCAGGCCATCACGGAACGGGAAGAATGCATCGCTCGCCACCGCCGACCCCTTCAATGACAAGCCGGCATTCTCCGCTTTGATACTCGCGATGCGCGCCGAGTCAATGCGGCTCATTTGCCCCGCGCCCACGCCTAGTGTCATTTGACCGCCGCAGAAGACGATGGCGTTGCTCTTCACGTACTTCGCGACCTTCCACGCAAAAAGCAAGTCGTTCATCTGAGCTTCGCTCGGCAGCACTCTCGTCACGACCTTCAGTTCACCCGCTTGCACTTCGCGGTTGTCGGCCGCCTGGATCAAGAGGCCCGACCCCACGCGCTTCACGTCCTGAGCATTGCGGCCCTGGTCCCACGCCGTCGCGCCACCCTTGGGCAAAGCAATCTGCAGCACGCGCGTGTTGGCCTTCGCGGCAAACACCAGCAAAGCTTCAGGCGTGAAGCTCGGAGCGATCAGCACTTCGACGAACTGCTTGGCAACAAGCTGCGCCGCAGTCGCGTCGAGTTCGCAGTTGAAGGCGATGATGCCTCCGAAGGCGGAGGTCGGGTCGGTCTTGAAGGCCTTGCCATAGGCCTCGGCCGGGCCCGCGCCCATGGCCACGCCGCAGGGGTTGGCATGCTTCACGATGACGCAGGCGGGCGTGTCGAAACTCTTTACGCATTCCCACGCGGCGTCGGCATCGGCAATGTTGTTGAACGAGAGTTCCTTGCCTTGCAATTGCTTGGCCGTGACCAGCGAGCCGGGAGCGGGATGCTGGTCGCGATAGAACGCTGCTGTCTGGTGCGGGTTCTCGCCGTAGCGCAGATCTTGTAGCTTGACGAAGCGGGCGTTGCTTTGCGCGGGGTATTCGCTACGCGTTCCGTCAACTTTCAGGGACGACAGATAGTCGCTGATCGCCCCGTCGTAATTGGAGATGCGATTGAAGGCTGCCACCGACAGCGCAAACTTGGTCGCCTGGGTCACCCTGCCCGACTCCTTCAGCTCCGCCAGCACCTGCGCGTACTGCGATGAGTCAGTGAGCACCGCCACGTCCTTCCAGTTCTTGGCGGCGGAGCGAACCATCGCGGGTCCGCCGATGTCGATGTTCTCGATGGCGTCTTCGAGCGTGCAGCCGAGCTTGGCCACGGTCGCTTCGAAGGGGTAGAGGTTTACCACCAGCAAATCGATGGTTTCGATTTCGTGTTCCTTGATCGCCGCCATGTGCGCCGGCACGTCTCGCCGTGCGAGCAATCCTCCATGGATCTTCGGATGCAAGGTCTTCACGCGTCCGTCAAGCATCTCAGGAAAGCCCGTGTGGTCGGCGACTTCTGTGACGGGCAGCCCCGCATCGGCCAGCAGCTTGGCGGTGCCGCCGGTGGACAGGAGCTTCACGCCCAAGCCATGTAGTTCACGTGCGAATTCGAGGACGCCGGTTTTATCGGAGACGGAAACAAGAGCGGTGAGTTGGGTCATTGGCGTCACGTGATCAATTTATGTTCGACGAGCTTGCGGCGAAGCGTGTTCCGGTTGATGCCGAGCCACTCCGCCGCACGGCTCTGGTTGCCTTCGGCATGCTTCATCACCACATCGAGAAGCGGCTTCTCGACGACGTTGAAGATCATGTCGTACATCGCTGTCGGTTCTACACCGTGCAGGTCTTTGAAGTAGCTCTCCAGGCTGTCCCGAATGCACTCCTCAATGTGTTTCTTGCTCATGCTTGCTGTCTGATGGCCGGTTCATTCGCCGCACCGCCGGAAGCGGGCAGCAGTACATGCATATCAGCTAGTTCGTCGAACCACTCGGTCACTGCGCGCACCTGGGCCTCGCAAGATTCGAGCCGGTTCATTTCGGCGCGAAACGCCTCTCCTCCTGGCAAGGCGTGCACGGCCCAGCCGATGTGCTTGCGCGCGCTGCGCACTCCGGCGTACTCCCCATAGAGTTTGTAGTGGTCCTCGAGGTGTTCGAGCAGCCAGCGTTTGGCTTGCAGCACCTCGGGCGCGGCGAGGTGAACGCCCGTCGCGAGGAAGTGCGCTATCTCGCTGAATATCCACGGCCGGCCTTGCGCGGCACGGCCGATCATCACGGCGTCGGCGCCAGTCAGGCGCAGCACCTCGCTTGCCTTTTCGGGCGAGTCGATATCGCCGTTGGCGACGACTGGGATGCGCAAGGCCGCCTTGACCGCTGCGATGGTCTCGTACTCGGCCACCCCCTTGTAGCCTTGTTCACGAGTGCGCCCATGCACCGTCACCATCGCAATGCCGGCACTCTCTGCTGCACGTGCGATGCGCACGGCGTTGCGCTGCGCATCGCACCAGCCTGTGCGCATCTTCAAGGTGACCGGCACGTTTCGAGGGGCGCATGCGGCCACCACCGCCTGGACGATTTCGAGCGCCAGGCTCTCGTCCTGCATCAAAGCCGAGCCCGCCCACTTGTTGCAGACCTTCTTGGCCGGGCAGCCCATGTTGATGTCGATGATCTGCGCGCCGCGGTCGATGTTGTAGGCGGCTGCCTCGGCCATCATGTGGGCATCCGTACCGGCGATTTGCACGGAGATCGGTGCGACCTCGCCATCGTGGTTCGCACGGCGGCTCGTCTTCAGGCTCGTCCACAAATCCTTGCGTGAGGTCACCATCTCGCTCACCGCATAGCCCGCTCCAAGGCGCTTGCACAACTGTCGAAAGGGCCGATCTGTCACCCCGGCCATCGGCGCGACAAAGAGGCTGTTCGCCAGCTCGATGTGGCCGATTTTCATAGGGAGGGGGGGGTTAGAAGGTGCTGAAAAAGGAGGCAGAAGTATAGCGGCTCGAATTTTGGTTTCCGGCGCCATCACACCCTTCGCATAATGCATTTGATGGAGGCATGGATTCAATCGCTGCTCGCTCTTCTCGCGTTGCCGAAATACGGCCTCAGCACAATCTTTATCGTCGCCTTCATTTCGGCGACCTTGCTACCGCTCGGCTCCGAACCCGTGGTCTTCGGACTGATCCAGTTGAACCCAAGCCTGTTCTGGCCGGCAATCCTGGTCGCTACGCTCGGCAACACGCTGGGCGGCGCCGTCACTTGGTGGATGGGCTTCGGCGCGGAGCGGGTCTACGAGCGCGTCACGCACGATGTCAGAGCTGCCCATCCTCGCGCACTGCGATGGCTCGAGAGATTTGGCGCGAAGGCTTGCCTCCTCGCATGGCTTCCCGTCGTCGGCGATCCGCTTTGCGCCGTCGCCGGCTGGCTGCGTCTGCCCTTTTGGCCCTGCGTGTTCTATATGTCCATCGGCAAGTTTGCTCGCTACGTCGTGATGACGGCCGGCTTGCTGGGCTTCTGGCAATGGTGGAAGCTGTAACGGGAGCTTCAGGACATTTCAGCAGCGCCTCAGGACTTGAGCCGCGCCAAAAGCGACAGTGGCGTCACTGAATCAAGGAACGCCGGAGTCGCCAATGAACGCAGCCACCGCCATCCAGATGCCCAACTCTTCCGTCATGCGGAAGCGGCATCGCCCGATGTCCTTGCTAGTTGCGCTCCTCGCGCAAAACTTCAAGGAACAATCGCTTCAAGCCGACGTGATGGTGTGCCGCCAGCCCGCGTCCGACGTGCCCGTACCGGCATCGTGGCGCCCGTCCAGGCGCGAGTCGCGCGAGCCGGCGGATATCCGGTGGGAAGAGGACATTGTCGACTGGAAGGCGGTCAGCAACAGCACCGACAAACCCGACTACCTGGAGCGCCACACCGAGCCACACCGCATCACTGTGACGCGCATTGGAAGTACCCGCCCACCCATGCTGCTGTTCGGCGGCGTAGCTACCGTCTCCCTCATCGGGTGGATAACTCTCGGGTGGATGGCTCTCGTTTGAGAGGCTGAGAGTATTTCGAACGTGTCCGAGCAGCACGTCAAAAGGCGCCTGATCTAGGCGCAAAGCGCAGCCATAGCTTGGCTATGGCGAGCATTTGCAACAACGAGCAGGGGTCTTTTGGCGTGATGAGCGGGCATGATCGAAAAACTCTCAGCCTCTGAGGCGACTGATGCTCCTCTTGTCGCGTCAAGCCTCATCACGCAGCCTCTCAGTTCGCCGGGTACCCGGTGATTGCCGACAGTGCAGGAAAGCCGCTGATCGCGTGCGACGCAAGCCGCCCGCCCATCACCGTACCCTCAACGCTGCCAACGTTGAGCCCTGTGTAAATCCAGTCCCCCGCGATCACGAGATTGTCGAAGCCTGTGCCCCATGCCTTGAGTCGATACTTCGTGCTTCCCGGCGGCGACAGCACGTAGCGCTCGGTCGGGTCGATGTTGGCTCGCCAGAACTGCTGGTCGAAACGCTTCGTGCCAACGCCGGCGTTGGCGTCGTCATAGCCCTGCAGCAAGTTGAAGTCGAGCCCGATGGGGTCGCCAGGGGGATTGACCTTGTTGGTCGTGGCCAGCGGCAACAACGGCCCCATGCTGGCTTGCAGGTACTGAATGCACTGCGCCTTCACGCGCTCGTGCTGGCGACGAGGGTACTCGGTGTCGGTGAAGGGCGGCGGTTCGTCGTAGTCGGGCAAGAGGCCTGAGAAGTACCACAACGCCTTGGGCGTGTTCGCCTTCGGCCATGACTCCCACCTCAGCAGGTGAGTGAAGTCGACCTGCCCGTCCAGCGGATTGATGTAGGTCGCGCCGATCACGGTGTCGTGCTCGTTCTTGAACTCGAAGTCCCAGCCCATGTCCTTGGTCGAACGGTTGAACCAGAGCTGCATGGTCTGCGTCTGCGCGGTCTTGACCTTGTCGACCATGTCGCGCCAGTCCTGCCGCGCAACGAGCAGTTCCTTGCACAAATAGGGCACAGCGCCTATGGATATGGCGAACACGACGCGGTCGTAGTCACTGCCGGCGATCAGGCGCTTGTGCGCGACCGGCTGCCAGCGTGTCCAATACGATTCAAGGTCGATCTGCTCCGCCTTCAACGCGTCGCCTTCAACCAATTG
>Ga0070663_100001380_pt1 | contig 13292 bp, 14 predicted proteins | sample KBSC63metaG_FD_65646 | JGI IMG/M metagenome (GOLD analysis project Ga0070663, IMG submission 65646) | Corn rhizosphere microbial communities from Kellogg Biological Station, Michigan, USA - KBS C6-3 metaG | ecosystem: Host-associated > Plants > Roots > Rhizosphere > Soil ...
CACATAGCATCGCGGCAAGCGTAGTGAGAGCTAGCTTCATTGCAGAAAAGTTAACCTGAGATCATTTTCACCGCGCCTCCAATTCACGCCGGATCAGCCCAATAAATGCGCACCTCCGCCCGACTGCTCTTCACCCTCGCATTCGCGATTCCCGCCACACTCGCGAGCCAGGCGCCCACATCGGCTCCGGCATCATCCCCGGCCACCCAGTTCGACTTTTCGATCAGGAACATCATGCGCGGGCCGGAGCTGTACGGCACACCACCAACCGATGTCAACTGGTCAGCCGACAGTCGCTGGATCTATTTCAACTGGGTCGCGCCAGGCAGCAGTTGGCGCACTCCGCCCGCCACATATCGCGTCCGCGCCGTCGATGGTGCCAGGCCCGAGAAACTCACGCTGGCACAGCGTGACTCTGCGGGACCATACGCAGCGCACGCAGTCGTATCCGCCGATCGGCACTACGGTGCAATAGAGTACGGCGGCGACATCTATCTCATGGACTACCGCACTCACACCCTGCGGCGACTGACACACACACCGGCGCGCGAATCCAATCCGATCCTGAGCAGTGATTCCAAGCGCATGTACTTCGTACGCGATGGCAACGCATTCTCGATCGATCTCGCCTCAGGCCTGACGACGCAACTGACCGATCTCAGGACCGGCACCGCGCCAAAAGACTCCACGGCACCCACGACGCCACAGCGCAAACGGCTCGCACAGCAGCAGCGTGACTTGTTCAACGTGGTTCGCGACCAGATCGCGGACGACAGCATTGCGAAGGCCGAGCGGAACCGTGTCGATTCTTTGAGAAATCCGGAGACAGTTTATGTCGGAAGCGATCGCTCGATCCAGTCGCTGACCGTGGCACCCGACGGACGTGGCGTGCTGGTAATGCTGCGTACACCCGCCAAGAGCAGGCCTGTCGAAATTCCATACTGGGTTACGGAGAGCGGCTATACGGAACCACGCAAGGGACGCACCGTCGTCGGCGACGGCCAGACGCGCGTCGAGATGACGTATCTCTCGCTGCCCAGCGCAAAGCTCACCAGGCTGCATCTCTTCGCCAATGATTCGCTCGCGAGTTTCGTTGTCGTCAACGGCTGGAATGCGAACGGAACCGACGTCGTGTTCTCGGCATTCAGACCCGACAACAAGCAACGCGTTCGTTACACTCTCTCATCCACGGATACGACCTTGCACGCAGTCGAGACTCTGGACGACACCGCCTGGGTGGGCGGCCCGTGCAGTGCGTGCGCCGGCTGGTACGACGGCGGTCGCCGTGTCTGGTACGTCTCGGAAGCGACTGGCTACGCACACCTGTACACAGCCGCCGCACACGGCGGCGATGTGCATCAGCTCACCTCCGGCAAGTGGGAAGTCCGCGACGTCGCGCTATCACCCGATGGCAGCACGTTCGATCTCATCACAAACGATCCGTCACCATTCGACGAGCACCTCTTTTCCCTTCCCGTGACCGGCGGCACGCTCACACGCATAACGACGACACCGGGACGCCATGCGGCCGTAGTGTCGCCGGATCGCAAACTGGTCGCCGACCTTTACTCGTACGTGAATCGTCCGCCCGATCTGTATCTGATGCCGAACAGGGCCAACGCAGCTGAGCACCAACTCACCGTCTCGCCTACCGCAGAATTTCTCTCGCAGAAGTGGTTCGCACCACCTATCGTGATGGTTCCTGCATCCGACGGAGCCAAGGTACCAGCGCACCTGTACCGACCGGAAGACTTCGGCGTGAAACCCAATGGCGCGGCGGTGATCTTCGTGCACGGTGCGGGTTATCTGCACAACGTCGGTAACTTCTGGTCGGAATACCCGCGCGAATATCTCTTCAACATATTGCTCGCGCGCCACGGCTACGTTGTGATGGACGCCGACTATCGCGCGTCGGAGGGCTATGGTCGCGACTGGCGCACCGCGATCTATCGACACATGGGCGGCCGCGATCTTCAGGATGAAGTCGACGTCTCCAGGTACATAACTGCAACCTACGGCATTCCGGCGAAGCGCATCGGCATCTACGGCGGTAGCTACGGCGGTTTCATGACGCTCATGGCGCTCTTCACCGCGCCGGATTATTTCGGGGCCGGCGCGGCGCTTCGCAGCGTCACCGACTGGGCACACTACAACAACGGGTACACCTCGGCGATCCTCAACCTGCCGCAAAACGACACGCTCGCCTACCGTCAGTCGTCGCCAATCTATTTCGCCGAGGGGCTCCGCGCGCCGTTGCTCATGGCACACGGAATGGTCGACACCAACGTCAACTACGAGGATATCGTCCGGCTCACGCAGCGCCTCATCGAGCTTGGCAAGACCGACTGGGAGCTCGCATCGTATCCCGTCGAGAGCCACGGATTCCTGCGCCCCGATTCATGGACCGACGAATACACACGCATCTTCAAGCTGTTCGAGCGTACGATCGCCCAGCCGTCTACTTCGACGGTGCACTGACGACAGGGTTCACGAACGCGATCCCCAGTGATGCGATGAACGCCAGCGCCGCACCCAACGCGAATGCCGCGGGTGCGCCTGCGCGGTCCCACACCGCGCCGAATATCAGCGACGCTGGAAGCGCGCCGATGCCGATCGCGAGATTGTACCAGCCAAGTGCTGTGCCCTTTCGCTGTGACGGCACCATGTCCACGACCATTGCCTTCTCCGTACCTTCTGTCATGCCGTAGTACACGCCGTAGACCGCGAACAGCACCCATGCCTGCCACGCCGAGTGCGCCAGGCCAAACGCGAGATAAACGGCCGCGTACAGCAGCCATCCCCCGATGATCAGTGGCTTGCGCCCGATCCTGTCCGACAGCCCGCCGCCATGCGTTCCAGTCGTCGATTTGATGAAGTTGAGCAACGCCCAGAGCACCGGTGCCAGCGCGATCGGTACCCCCAGCTGACTCGCACGCAACAGCAGGAACGCATCGGTCGAGTTGCCTAGCGTGAATGTGAAGACGACCGCGAGATAACCCCAGAACCGCGACGGAAGATCGGCGCCGAACATGTGCGGCCGATCGGAATGCGCGACCGGGTGCGGAACGTCGCGAACGAACACCCACAACACCAGCACCGCGAGCGCACCCGGAATCGCGGTCAGCCAGAAGACCGTTCTCAACGGCGTGTGCCATTCGTACAACACGCCGAACGCAACGAGCGGTCCGACTACCGCACCGGCATTGTCGGCAGCTGCGTGAAATCCGAACGCACGGCCGCGAATCGATGGATCGACCGACTCGGCGATCAAAGCATCGCGCGGAGTGGAGCGTATCCCCTTGCCGATCCGATCTGTAACGCGAATCCCCAGCACCTGCGCCGCGGTGTGCGTCGCGGCTGTGAAGGGTCGTATGACGGACGCTATCACATAGCCGGCGAGCACCAATCCCTTCCGAGACTGAACGCGGTCGGACCACCAGCCGCTCGCCAGTTTCAACAGCGCCGCGACGGACTCCGCAGCACCCTCGATGACCCCGATGAAGCTCGCGCTCGCCCCGAGCACGGAAGCAAGAAACACGGGCAGAAGCGGGTACATCATCTCCGACGCGACGTCGGTGAAGAAACTCACCGTGCCGAGGGCGATGACGTTGCGTCCAAGCTTCTTCCGCTCAGCCATCAGCTTGCACCGGTCATGTCAGGAACGACAAGGGGAGAGCGGTTGCTCTCCCCGTAACTCGCCGGCAGAAAAGCCATGACTAGTTATGGCCGCCGCGCGGACTCACCCTGACCTCCGAATGATCACCGATCGTGATCTCTCCGGAGACGCCATCGACGACGGTGTGATGCCCCACCAGCGAATTCGTGAGCGTCGACCTCTTTATGTTGGCGTACGTCTCGATGATCGTATCGGAAAGCGTCGAGCCGTCAACCGTCGTTCCCTCGCCGATCGATACGTTCGGTCCCACGATCGAATTGCGAATCGTGACGCCGGTTTCGACATACACAGGATCCACGATGGTCGAGTTCTCGACTGATTGCGGCGACCGCGCCCGCCCCCGTTCCAGCATTGCACGGTTGGTCGCGAGCAGCGTGTCGATCTTCCCGGCATCGTACCAGCCTGCAACGTCGACCACGCGTATCTTGGCACCGTGATCGATCATGTACTGGAACGCGTCGGTGAGATACCACTCGCCGTTGTGTGCCGGCTGCGTGAGCACGTGCGCGATCCCTTCAAACAGCAGCTGCCAGTTCCTGATGTAGTAGAGCCCGATGTTGGCACGCTTCGAGATCGGCGTCGTCGGCTTCTCGACAATCTTCGTCATGAAGCCGGACTCGTCCGTCACCACCACACCAAATCGCTGATAATCCTCGACTTCCTTCGTCCAGATTATTCCATCGGCGTCGGACGACTCGATGATCGAGAGATCGGCATCGAAGATCGTGTCGACGAAGATGATCAGCACCGGCTGGTCCACGTAATCGCGCGCGAGCGCGACCGCGCCAGCGGTACCGTCCTGCACCTTCTGCTCGATGAACGCTGACGGAATGTCGGTCGATGCGCGCGCGAACTCCTCGACCTTTTCCTTGAGATGCCCCGTGATGTAGATGATCTGCTCGACGTTCGGCAGCTTCTTCACGTCGTCGAGCACGTATTGCATCACCGGCTTGCCCGCGACGCGCAGCATCGGCTTGGGCGTTACATACGTATGCGGACGAAGCCGCGTTCCCTTCCCCGCAAGCGGGATGATAACTTTCACTCGGCCACCTCAGTCAGTAAGGGCAGGCCCCCGTGCCTGCCCTCAGTACGACGACGATCTGTCACTTGCAGCGCGTACGGGCAGGCCCCCGTGCCTGCCCTCAGTACGACGACGATCTGTCACTTGCAGCGCGTACGGACAGGCCCCCGTGCCTGCCCTCCCTGCTGCCGCGAACTCTCGCGAATCTCCCCGCCATGGATCGCCACCAGCTACGGCGCCTTCGTTCCCTCTCGTCCGTACCGATCCTTCAATCTTACCACATCGTCGAGATGCGGTGTCGATGCCTCCAGCACATCGCAATCCGTCACGGCTTCCATCTGATGCACCGTCCCGGGCTCGTTTCTGAACGATTCCCCCGCCGTAAGTGAGATCTCCTTCAATTCCGCATCGGCGCTGTCTCCGACACGATAGATCATCTCACCGCTCAGCAGAAAGATCGTTTCGTCCTTCTGCTCATGATACTGCACCGATAATGCCTGGCCAGCCTTGATGTGAAGGATCTTGCCGACGTACAGCGGTGTGTGCGCCCAGATCACCTCGTGACCCCAGGGCTTCTCCACGTACCTGACCTCGCGCTTGCCGCTCATCGCAAGTTATGCGGAAATGCGCATGCGCGTCGCCAGCTTGCTCAGCCGGCGACTCACAGAGCCGTCCATCACCGTGTTGCCAACCTTGACGATGATCCCGCCCATGATCGATGGATCCACCGATATCTGCGGCATCACCTTGCTGCCAAGCACGCGCGAAAGCTGCGCGCCGATGTTCGCAGTCTCTTCGTCAGTTACGGGCCGCGCAAGCGTGACCTCAGCGTGCACCCGGCCCTCCTGCTGGTCCAGCAGGTTCGCATACTCGGTCGCGATTTCGGGAATCATCATCTGACGACGATTGTGCACCATCGTCTGAAGAAAGCGCAGGAATACGCGCGGCACACGATCACCGAACGCCCGCGACAGGACCTCGTTCTTGCGCTCGTACGACACGCGCGGTGATTCGAGAAACAGCTTCACGGTCGCATCCTGAGCGATCGCGTTGGCGACGTCACGGATCATGACGCCAAACCCTTCCCGGTTCTCAGCCTTGGTCGCCAGCGCCAACAGCGCCTCGGCGTAATTCCGCGATACCGGGTTCGAGCGCTCCTGCATCAGACGCCCGCCCTGGGAGCGGCCGTCGAGCTCGGAATCGAGGCGAGAAAGCTCTCGACAAGTTGGCGGTTGGACTGGTCATCCAGGTTCTTCCCGATGACACGCGATGCGCCAGCAATCGCAAGATCGATCGCTTCGAGACGCAGATCCGCGATCGCACGGTCACGCTCCGCGACGATCTCACGCCGCGCGCGGTCCAGCAGCTCGCCAGTCTCGCCGTGCGCATGCTCGATTATGGTCCCGCGCACCTGCTCCGCCGCCGCACGCGCATCGGCAATGATCTTCTGCGCCTCGTCCCGCGCAGCAGCAATCTGCTCGCGCTGGTCCTGCAGGAGACGATTCGCGTCGTCGCGATCGCGCTGAGCAGCGTCGATGGCGTCCGACAGCGCCTTCTCGCGCTCCTCGACCGCCTTGGTGATCGGCTTGAACGCGTACTTCGAGAGAACCAGCAACAACACGATGAAGATCACCAGCGTCCAGACCATCACTCCGCCGTTGGGCGAGAGCAGGCCGCCCGAGGGAGCCTCGGCCGTGTGTTGAACGGATTCCTGCAGAAGGAAGAGATGCATGAGTGACACTATTCAATGAGATGTAGGGTCAGGCCCCCGTGCCTGACCCGCTATGCCCAACCACGTGGAGCCCCGTGCGTCAAGCCCCCGTGCCTGACCCGCTATGCCCAACCGCGTCGAGCCCCGTAGGGTCAGGAACCGTGCCTGACCCTACGTGAAACGAACGCGCGAAATCGCGTTAGAACGTGAACTTCTGCTGAATCACGAACGAGACGACGATCGCGAACAGCGCAACACCTTCGACCAGCGCCGCGAAGATAAGAGCCGCGGTCTGGATCTGGCTTGCACGCTCCGGCTGACGCGCCATTCCGTCCATCGCCTGTCCGCCAACCTTGCCGATACCGATGCCAGCGCCGATCACGGCGAGACCTGCACCGATACCAGCACCCATCATGCCCCACGCGCCCGCGTATTCCTTGGTCGCGCCAACCGCTGCCTGAAGCAGAGGAAACATCATTTGAACCAGCTCCGATTAAGTCGTATGACCGGATTCTCAACGCGCTCCGGCACGGCGCAACCCGTCAACGGGACCACGTCCCAACGGGATTCCCGGGTCAACCCCGGTACCACAATCTCATCGTTCCCGCTGTAGGGCGCGGATATATCCGCGCCTTCTCCGCCAACATCCGTACCCTTACCGTTAATGCGCCGCCGTCCTGATCTGCCCGATGAACACCGCCGACAACAGCGCAAAGATGAACGCCTGCAGCAGCGACACGAATATCTCGAGCAACGAGATCGCAACCGCCATCGCCAGCGGAGCGGGAGCGACTATGTAGCTCTTGAACGTGAAGATCAATCCGATCAGCGCCAGCAATACAACGTGACCCGCGGTCATGTTCGCGAAAAGTCGGATCGCAAGCGCGAACGGCTTGGTGAACTTTCCAACGATCTCGACCGGGGTCATGATGAACGTCATGAACGACTTGACCGGCACCGGCACGTCGTGCGGCCAGTAGACGATCGTGTTGATGTAGCCCGCACCCTGCTCCCGCATTCCCGCAATCTCCACCACGACGAACGTGATCAACGCCAGCGTCGCCGTGACACCGATGTTACCGGTCGCCGTCGAGCCGTACGGGATGAGACCGCACAGGTTCGCGAACAGGATGAAAAAGAAGATCGTGAGGATGAACGGCGTGAACTTGTCGCCCTTGGGGCCCACGTTCGGGATCACCACCTCGTTCCGGAGGAAGAGCACGAAAGCCTCCATTCCATTCCCGAAACCCGATGGAGCCCGGGAGCCGCCAAAGGTCGTCCTGGCGTGTGCCCGCGCCGCCATCAGCATGGTGACAAGGCACAGCACTGCCGCGATCCCGAGCCACACCACGTGCTTGGTCGGCGACATGTCGAGGACGACCGGTCCAATATGGATCGGCGTCCAGCGTGGCAGCGCCAGCTCGCATACGAAGCCCGGATGCAGGCACGGATAGTCGATCGCGTGCGCGTCCGTGATGTGCGGCGTGATGATGTCGATTGCGGGACCGGCTTGCAGCATCTATTTGGTAAGCAAGAAGGGTTCGAAGAGCGTCGTGACGAAAAGAATTACCACCAGAGACAACAGCGCGGGCGCCATTTGAAGACCCAGGGCGGGGATTATCGCGAAGCCGTACACCAGTACCGCAAGCAGCCGGAGCAGCGCCCCCATCCCCCATCCAACCAGCAGCCGATCCTTTCCGAACGACCGTCCAATCAGCACCGCGAGCACCTGCACCACCACCGCCACTCCAACCGAGGTCCAGATCGCCCGACTAATCTGGCCCGTCACGAGCCGCCGGCCCCCGGTCCCTTGCCCTCGCCGTCCTGTGCCGCCATGAGCTTGCGATACATGCTGTAGAAAGCTCCGCCCGCTCCCAGGAAAACACCGATTATCAGCAACCACGGCCCCGTCCCGAGCCGCCCGTCCAGCCACTGTCCGGCGTAGCCGAAGAGAAGCACCGAGGCCGCGAACTGAAGCCCGATTCCGGCGAAATCCGACGCCGATGGCGCACTCCCCTTGTCCCGCACGTGCCTGAAATTTAACGAGCTTGTGAAAAAAAGTTCAAGCGGTATGCCCTATATATGCACTGACCAGATGTTTAACATTCGGTTGCTCCAAATCCCGATTTGTGATCCCAGCCTAACTGCCGATACTCCATGCAGTTATCTGTTACCGAGCGCTTGCTCCATCGTCTATCCGTTGATAACTTTGGCACTCGCGACGACCGTCCGACAACCGCCATCCCGCGTCGCTCCTTGCATGGAAAACCGCTTCATCATCACATCCCTTTGCGCTGCCGCGCTCGTTTACGCGTGCGGACCATGGGTGCACTCGCAAACCGCGAGCTCGAGTCCCGTAACACCATCGAACAGGTCGTTTCGCGCATCGACAGGTCACAAGGCGTCCGCAGACGTTGCAACCGAGCTCGATCTCGCACGCAACGGATCACGTGTCGATTTTGCGCTGCGTGTAACCAACAACACCAAGAAAACCGTCGAGCTGCGCTTCCCCAACGCGCGCACGCATGACATCGCCGTTCTTGATTCCACCGGCAAGACGATCTGGCGCGCGAGCGCCGGAAGAATCTTCACTCAGACGATGCAGGCCCTCACCGTCAAGTCGAGTGACACGCTTACGATGGAAGACAGCTGGGATACCAACGGCGCGCACGGCGCATACACCGCCGTCGCACTGCTCGCCACCGACACGCATCCAGTCGAAAGACGCGTAGCGTTCACGCTTCCGTGACCTGAAGCAGCGCGACGTAGAGATGCTGTCGAGATGTTGATCAAGCGCGTCGCACTTCTTCCAGCAGTTCTTCTCTCTGCAGCATTCGCCTTGCTTGCAACGCAGGCGTGCGCACACAACAACATCAGCAGCGAACCGCCCGGCGTTACCTCCGAGCAGAGGATGTACGTCGCCGGAGAGTTGCGCACGTACCTGCTGCACATACCGGCACACTACGACACCATACGTAGAGCGCCACTCGTGATAGTGCTGCACGGCCATGGCGAAAGCGCCGAGAACTTCGAGAAGTACACCGGCATGAGCGACAAGGCAGATGCTGAGGGTTTCATCGCCGTCTACCCGCAAGCACTCGGCGATCCCAGCGACTGGCACACTGCGATAGATGGTCCGTCCAAGCGTGACGACATCCGGTTCGTGCGCGGGATAATCGATTTGCTCGAACACCGCTATCGCATAGATCGCCGCCGCATCTACGCAGCTGGACATTCCAATGGCGGCATCATGACATATCGTCTCGCGTCCACGCTGTCCGATAAACTTGCCGCAGTTGGCGTGACCGCGGGCTCGATTGGAATGGTTGACGAGAAAGGCGACACGCTGCGCATCGCACCGCCATCGCATCCCGTGTCGGTGATTCACTTTCATGGAATGCAGGACCAGGATGTGCCGTACGCCGGCGGCCCCGAATCCGACGGACCCGACAACATCGTGTCTGTCAGGAACACGATCGGCTTCTGGCTCAACGCCGATCATTGCAACGCGAAGCCCGCCTCGCGCACCGTTTCGGCCGACAGGAACGTCATCATCGACGCGTATCATCCGTGCGCTCAGGGAACCGCCGTCGAGCTCTATACGATTCTGGATGGTGCGCATCGCTGGCCCGGCGACGACATCCCGTGGTATACCTTTCCCGGCCGCGACGACTCGGACATCGTCGCCACCGACGTGATGTGGACCTTCTTCGCCGCCCATCCCAAGGTCGATTGATTGTTTGGGAAGGCCCCGTGCGTTGGGGCAGGCCCCCGTGCCTGCCCTCTTTACCCCCGTGCCAGCCCCCCTTTCCCCCCGTAGCCCGACCCTTGCATCATGCGTCGTCATGACCCAAGCCCAACGCAAGCATCTCGAGAGCCGCCTCCTCCAGGAGCGCGACCGCATCAATCAGCTCCTTTCCCGCTACGCTGCCCAGAACGAGAACGAGGACGACCAGGACCAGGCCGGCGACCTCACCAAGATGCCCCTGCACATGGCCGATCAGGGAACCGACACCATGCAGCAGGAGCTTGACGCGGTGATGGTAGACCGCGAGTCAAAGACACTCGCAGAAATCGACGCCGCCCTCGAGCGCATGTACAATCACCCCGAGCAATTCGGGATCTGCGAGAACTCGGGCAAGGAGATCCCCTTCGCGCGGCTGGATATCGTACCGTGGGCAAGGACCTGCTGAACGAGCCCGGTCCGTCCCGGCACCCGGATTCGGAAGCGCCAGCCTAGCCCCCCTCCCAAGGCGCCACCGTTAGAAAATCATCGGTTCATTTTCGAACGATGATTCGAGTCATTATCTTCCCCGCTCCTCCTCCATGGAAGGGGCATTCTTGGTCGTCCTGCACGCTCTTGGGCAGTGCTTAATACGAACCGCGATCACCACGATCAGCCCGCGCGCGGACATGTGCTTCGCGCTCGGCTCCTACCTCACGCGCGAGCGGGGTAATCGGGTTCCGCGCCGACAGATCGAGAAGCTCTTCTGGCCCGCCATGCGCGCCGCGGACGCGTCGCACTCGCTCAGTGAGCTGATACACAAGCTGCGCCGCAAGGGTATGCACATCCAGCGCGACGAGTCCGCCTGCATCTGGCTTCCGCGCGACGCCGCCTCGATCGATATCGATCAGCTGAGCACGGAAGAGCCAGCCCGGCTCGCGGAGCGCGACCTGTCGATCCTCCCTGGATATTCACCCCGGGCCTCGTCCGCATTCAACGATTGGGTCGACGAGTGGCGTGGCGACTTGCATCTGCGACTGTTGAACATCGTGGTTGCCGGAATGACGCGCGCGAGCGCATCGAGCGACTGGCCGGTCACTCTCTCGCTTGCCAACAAGGCGCTGAAACTGGACCCGGAACATCCATCCGCGCTCCTCGCGCGTGCCCGCGCCGCCGAGCAACTGGCACGCCAGAACCGCGAGTCTCGACAGGCTGCCGTTCCCGGTGTAGCTGACGAGCGCGCCGTAGCACAGTTGCGTGAGAGTGCGTCCGCTGTAAAATGGCCAGACCGGAGAACCGTCGCCGCAGCCAACGATGATACAGCGCTCGTTGGACGCACCCAATCCATGGAGCGACTCCAGGCGCAGGCAACCCGGACATTCAACGGAAAGGTGAGTTCCGCCTACATCTCCGCACCGACCGGCGTCGGAAAGAGCCGCCTGATCCGTGAATTCTCCGCATGGATGCGCAGCCGGAACGCCGTCACCTGCACCGTATCGTGCGGCAACCACGACGCGAAGCGGCCACTCTCGGCATTCGTGCAGGCCGTACCGCGCCTGCAAACTTTGCCAGGTGCTGCCGGATGCGCACCCAGCACGCTCGCGTGTCTCAACCGTATCACGCACACGTCTGGCGATGACACATCGGCCATGACTTGCGACGAGACACTGTACGAGTCGACGTCGACGCGAGCCGCCGTCGTCGATCTCGTCGAAGCGATTGCGGACGAACAACCCCTGCTGCTCGTCGTCGAGGACGTACACTGGATCGACTCGGCATCGTGGGCGTTGTTGCGGACGATTGCGACTACCGCGCACGGATCGGTGATGATCGTGTGTACCTCGCGTGTGAAATGGCGTGATACCGCGTGGGGTGAACCCGACACCTTTGCCATCGAGGAGCTCTCCACCCTCGACGCAACCGCGGCGCGCGCGCACATGTCCAATCGACTAGCGAAACGCGGCCGCAGCACGGACGACAGCTTCATCGATTGGTGCGTCCGGACTTCTGGCGGCAATCCGTACTTCATCGAGGAGCTGGTCAATTTCTGGATCGCGACCGGCGAGCAGTACACGGCCCCACCATCACTCATAGCGCTCGTCGAGACCAGGGTCGCCAACCTGAGACCCGACGCACTCCGCGTGCTCCAGGCCGTCGCCATACTCGGCAAGAACAGTACGGTGGAATTGCTCCAGGAAGTGCTCCAGTTTCCAACACACGTGCTGTTCTCCGCGATCGAAGCACTCAGCGAGGCCAGCATGCTCGCAATTGGAGAGGGTGCAACTGAAGGGGCCGCGTCGGTGCTCTGCCGCCACGACATGGTCCTGCGTGCCGCCACCCGCGGGCTGTCCGCCCCTGGACGTGCATTGCTCCACCACGCCGCAGCCAGCGCACTCGAGGCAGTCGCGACCGCGACGCGCTCGGCCGAATTGTTCTGGGACTGCGCCGACCACTGGCAGAGCGCCGGCCAACCCGATCGTTCGACACTGGCCGCCGTAGCGTGTGCACGCCACCTCCACGACATGGGGCTGGTCGACGAGGCAGTGAGCCGGTGCAGCACTGCGCTGCAGACATGCAGCGGTAACACCAATCGAGCAACCCTGCTCCGTGTCATGGCGCAATCTCAGTACGTGGCTCACGACTGGGAATCGTTTTGCGAAACGGTCAGCTTGGTTCGGTCACTGGAAGGCACGCCGGGTATGCTCGCACCGATCCATGACGACTTGGAATTGTACCATTTGAATGCTCAGAGAAGTCTGCATCGCGATTGGCAAGCAGTACTCGATGCATCGGTGCGGTGTGTCCGGTCGCAGAGTGCGGACGCAGTTCACCGCGTCAAGGCCGCAATAATCGCGCTCAAGATCGGCACAAATCTCGGAGCAATGGGAGCGATGGATGCTGCCTACACGGAGGCAGCAGGTCTGGCTCAGTCGCCCGATGTCAGCGCCATGGACCGCTTGTGCCTTACGATGATCTACAACGCGATCCGTGGGGACCCGCACATTTGCGCGACGGCTGCTCGTGAACTTCTTGCGCTCGCCGAACGGACGCTTGCGCCGATGCACCGACTTTCCGCTATGGTCGATTGCGCGAGCGCCTTAAGGCGCTCGCGCAATCGACCATAGCGGAAAGTCGGTGCATCGGCGCAAGCGTCCGTTCG
>Ga0070663_100001385_pt1 | contig 13278 bp, 9 predicted proteins | sample KBSC63metaG_FD_65646 | JGI IMG/M metagenome (GOLD analysis project Ga0070663, IMG submission 65646) | Corn rhizosphere microbial communities from Kellogg Biological Station, Michigan, USA - KBS C6-3 metaG | ecosystem: Host-associated > Plants > Roots > Rhizosphere > Soil ...
GGTCCGCTGAACGTGCGCGGCGTGCGACTGGGCGTCGCGATCTGTGAAGACATCTGGGCCGCCGAGGTCGTCGAAACACTTGCGGAGACAGGCGCCGAAATTATCGTTTCGCCGAACGGGTCGCCGTTCGATTGGCCAAAGCCCGACAGCCGCATCAACGTTGCTGTCGCTCGCGTCACGGAGAGTGGCTTGCCGCTGGTTTATGTCAATCAGGTCGGCGGTCAAGACGAGCTGGTCTTCGACGGAGCATCGTTCGTTTTGAATGCCGATCGCAGTCTTGCCGTCCAACTACCGGCGTGGCGCGAAGCGGTTGTCGTGACCGATTGGAACCGGACCGAAAGCGGCTGGCGTTGTGTCAGCGGCGAGTCCGCGAAGGTTGCCGAAGGTCCGGCCGCCGCCTATCACGCCTGCGTCCTCGGACTCCGGGATTACGTGACGAAAAACGGTTTTCCCGGTGTGGTGCTCGGTCTCTCTGGCGGCATCGATTCTGCGCTCGTCGCTGCGATTGCCGTCGACGCATTGGGACCCGAGCGCGTACACGCGGTTATGTTGCCGTCGAAATTCACCTCCGACGACAGCCTGCTCGATGCAGCCGATTGCACCAAGAGGCTCGGGATTCGCTACGACAAAATCTCGATCGAGCCGGCGGTCGCCGGTTTCACCTGGGGCCTCAAGGATCTCTTCGCCGGAACCAACGCCGACATCACCGAGGAAAACCTGCAAAGCCGCGTGCGCGGCACGATGCTGATGGCGATCTCGAATAAGTTCGGCGGCTTGGTCGTGACGACCGGCAACAAAAGCGAGATGTCGGTCGGCTATGCGACGCTCTACGGTGACATGAACGGCGGCTTCAATCCGATCAAGGATCTCTACAAGACGGAGGTCTACGCGCTGGCCCGCTGGCGCAACGCCAACGTCGCGGAAGGTGGGCTCGGACCTCGTGGCGACGTTATTCCGCAACGCATCTTGACGAAGGCGCCGACGGCGGAACTTCGTGCCAATCAAACGGACCAGGACTCGCTGCCGCCCTATGACGAGTTGGATGATATCCTGCGAAGCTTAGTCGAGAACGAACTGCCGCTCGCCGCCGTCATCGCACGCGGGCATGCGGCGGAAACTGTGAAGAAGGTCGAGCGGCTGCTATATCTCGCCGAGTACAAGCGGCGGCAGGCGGCGCCCGGCGTCAAGATTTCGGCGCGCAATTTCGGACGCGACCGGCGTTATCCGATCACCAATCGCTTTCGCGAAGACATCGCCAGCAGCGCGTCGCCGCTGGACAAAACCAAGAGCGCCGCTTTCTCGTCCACCTACCGAAAAGACGAGGACTAGATACAAGCCTTGCCATCGCCGCGATGCCGGGTACGGTGCGGCGCGTCCCAACCCGTGAAAAGAACGATGATGATTCCGCGCGTCCGCTTCGCCCCGAGCCCTACCGGGCGCCTCCACATCGGCAACATCCGAACCGCAGCCCTCAACTGGCTCTTTGCGCGCAAGCACATGGGCACGTTTCTGCTCCGGCTCGATGACACCGACCTTGCCCGGTCGACGGAGGAATTCGCCCAGGCGATCCGCGATGATCTGACATGGCTCGGCCTCACGTGGGACGAGGAGGCGCGCCAGCAGGACCGCACCGCCCGCTACAGCGAAGTAGCCGAGGCCCTGAAGACGGCCGGCGTGCTCTATCCGTGCTTCGAAACGGAGGGCGAACTCGATCGTCGCCGCAAACGCCAGCTCGCGATGCACCGGCCGCCAATCTACGACCGTGCCGCACTCAAACTTTCGCAGGCCGATATCGGCGCGAAACTGGCGGCGGGCGAGACGCCTCACTGGAGGTTCCGCCTGCCGAATACTTCAGGCAAAGGTAGCCTTGCGCCCGAGCCGACACTCATCTCCTGGAACGATCTCGTCCGCGGCGACCAGTCCGTCGATCTCGGATCACTCTCCGACCCAGTGCTGATCCGCGAGGATGGGACGTTCCTCTACACGTTCACCAGTGTCGTCGACGACGTCGACTTCGCCATCACGCATATCGTCCGCGGCGAAGATCACGTCACCAACACCGGCGTGCAAATGGCGATCTTCGAAGCTCTCGGCGCAACGCCGCCCGCATTCGGCCACCATTCGTTGTTGGTCGGCGCCGATGGCCATGCGCTGTCGAAACGCTTGGGTGCCTTGTCGGTGCAGAGTTTCCGCGACGAAGGGCTCGAGCCGATGGCCGTGCTCTGCCATGCGGCGCTCGTCGGAACGTCGGACGCGATCGAACCATTGACGTCGCGCGACGAACTTGCCGCGAAACTCGACTTCGCCAAGATTTCGATGGCGCCGGGCCGCTTCGACGTTGCCGATCTCAAAAGCCTCAACGGCAAGCTCCTGCATATGCTCGACTACGCCGATGTCGCCGACCGCCTCGCTGCTTTTGGCGTTGGAGGCGGGGAAGATTTCTGGATGGCTGTACGCGGCAATCTCGACGTGCTCGGTGATGCCAAGCTCTGGTGGGATATCGTCGCGCACGACATCGAGCCGGTCATAGAGGACGCCAAAGTCGCCGCTGCGGGCGCTACTACCCTCCCCGAAGAGCCGTGGGGCGATGATACCTGGGCGATTTGGACGGCGGCGATTAAATCGGCGACCGGGGCCAAGGGCCGGGGGCTCTTTCATCCGCTTCGGCTGGCATTGACGGCGCGGGAGTCGGGTCCCGAACTGAAGGCGTTGCTGCCGCTGATGGGCCGCAAGCGCGTGCTTGCCCGGCTTGAAGGCAAACGCGCCTAGCCGGGCGTCTTTTGCTCGATTATTGCGGCTGGGACTGCGTCTGCCAGCCGCCGGTGTCGGCGGCAGGCTGAACAGGTTGAACTGCATTGCCTCCGGTCGCCAGTTGCGGCGAGGCGGCGGCATTGGCACTATGCGTTTGCGGCACCAACGATCCCGGCGGTGAATTTTCCGCCTTCTTGCCGACAACCCCATCCGCAGGCACATACTCGGCAGTCTTGCACGAGCAGCCGTTAACGTATTCTTTCCGGTAGCGGAATGCGTACTTAAGCTTCGTGTAGGCTTCCTGGTCCTTGAGGGCGACGGCCTGCTCGACGGTTCCGCCCGGGTTTGGGTAATAGAACAGCTCGGTCGGCGCGGCGCATTTCGACGAGCACACGTCGGCATCCTGCGGGAAATGGCTCGGCAAGGTCGAGAAGCTCACGGGAAAATAAAAGCCGTCGCAGAGACGAACGCAGAGCGTGCGGTAGGTCTGTGCGCCGTTCGTTGCTCTTGGCGACCAGATATTGCCGCTGCCCGATGCCTCATCTTCCCACATTCCGTCACTGCGGCGGCGCGCCATGTCGACGTAATTGGCGCCGCAATTGTTGCGGGCCAGCTCGCGGATAATGTCGTCCTGATACGATCGGCCGGACGAACCGATGATGTCCTGACGGCGCGCCTCCAGATCCGACAGCCGCCGCTTCGAGACATCGACCTGGCGAGCCAGATCCTTGCATTGCGGTGTGTTGCGGAACGTCTTGGTGAACAGGAATTGGTCGTAGCAGCCTCTGTCGAGCTGCGACTGGCCTGAGTTGAAGGCGCGATCGACGACGCGGATTTCATCTTCGATGCGCGGCAGCTCATCTCGCGACTGGGTGCCTTTCGCCCCCTCCTGCACGAGGCGCTGCTCGAGCTGGTAGCAGATCGGATTTTTCGTCGAGTAGTTGGCCGTCGCAGGTGCGGCCGGTGCTCCGGGTGCGCCGGGCGATCGTGGAACGCCGGGGGCATCGGGCGGCGACTGCTGTGGGGCGGGCGCAGGTATGTCGGATGGCTGCCGGTAGACCGGTTCGCGCGGAACCGGGGGCGGCCTCTCTTCCTCATCGCCGCCGCCGAAAGGCCACCAGCTCTGCGCCGAGGCAACCTCCGGCACGAAAACCAGGACGACGGCGGCCGCCGCCAAGGCAAGCAGAAGCCAGCGCGCGGTACCTTTTGTTTTTCTTGTTTGGCTCACACCGGCTCCTCGAAGCCTGTCATCGAATCTGCGCACAGCGAAAAGCGCCCGAAGCGACGCGCGTCGGGAAGCCTAAACAGCGATTTGCTAGCGGGTCAATGCGGAGCAATTGCGACCGCACCGTTTTTGCAAAGCCATTCAGCAGCTTGACGGACAGGAAATCACCCGGCTAAGGGCTCGGGAGAACTTGTCCCCGCGACTTCGGGCTATGGCATACTTTTTCGACGCGAACGCGCCCCGGCACGGGTGCCGAGCGATCAACTGACGAGGTTCCGATTGGCGCTGAAACTTTATAACACCCTGACGCGGCAGAAGGCCGAGTTCACGCCGATCGATCCGAACAACGTCCGCATGTACGTGTGCGGGCCGACCGTCTACGACTTCGCCCACATCGGCAACGCCCGCCCCGTGATCGTGTTCGACGTGCTGTTCCGCCTGCTGCGCCACATCTACGGGCCGGAGCATGTCACGTACGTCCGCAACATCACCGACGTCGACGACAAGATCAACGCGCGGGCGGCGCGGGATTTTCCCGATCTGCCGCTGAACGAGGCGATCCGCAAGGTCACGACGGCGACCGAGAAGCAATTCCACGACGATATTGCAGCACTTGGAGTTCTGCCGCCGACGTTCGAGCCGCGCGCCACCGAATACATCCGCCGCGACGACGGCCGCGACGACATGGTTTCGCTGATCGAAGCGCTGGTGAAACTCGGCAATGCCTACGTCGCCTCCGATCATGTCCTGTTCGACGTCGCCTCGATGCCGGACTACGGCAAGCTTTCGAACCGTTCGCTCGATGAGATGGAGGCAGGCGCCCGCGTCGAGGTCGCGCCCTACAAAAAAGGCCCGATGGATTTCGTATTGTGGAAGCCGTCGAAGCCCGGCGAACCGGCCTGGCCGAGCCCATGCGGAATTGCAACCCCGGGCCGCCCCGGCTGGCACATCGAATGCTCGGCGATGGCGGGCGCGTTGCTTGGCGACGTCTTCGACATCCACGGCGGCGGCATCGATTTGACGTTTCCGCACCACGAGAACGAGATCGCGCAGTCCCGTTGCGCCCACGGCACGCCGGTAATGGCGAACGTCTGGATGCACAACGGCTTCCTGCAGGTCGAAGGCGAGAAGATGTCGAAAAGCCTCGGCAACTTCGTGACGCTCAATGAGCTGCTGACGGGTCATAAGTTTGGCAACCAAAATTGGCACGGCCGCGTAATTCGGCTCGCGATGCTAATGACGCATTATCGCCAACCGATCGATTGGTCCGTAGACAGGCTGTTCGAGGCCCGCGAAAGTCTTTTCGAATGGAATAAGCTATGCTTTGACGCGCCCACGGACGTCCAATTGAATATCGAGCCCATTACCGATCCACTTGGCGACGATCTCAATACGCCCCTCGCAATTTCTGCTGTTCATGGACTTGCCCGAAATGTGCGCTCCGCGAAGTCTGGAGCAGAGATGACAGCAGCTGCTTCACGCCTGAGGCAAGGGTTAGACTTTCTGGGGCTTTATGAAATCCAACCCTCACTCACGTTATTGGCTCAAGATATTGATCAAGGCCCGTCTGACATGGAGGTCAGACCGCTGATCGAGGCTCGCAACTCCGCTCGGAAACATAAAGACTTTAAAGAGGCCGACCGCATCCGCGACGAGCTTGCCAAAATGGGCATCTCGTTGAAGGACACGAAGAACCAGGAAACTGGCGAAATCGAAACGACGTGGGAAGTCACGCGCTAGAGTTTTTTTCCACGTCATGGCCGGGCTTGACCCGGCTATCCAGGGCCGAAAGAGCGCTCTCGCCGTACGCCCTGGATCGCCGCCTCGCGAAAGGCAGGGAGACCACGGCGTCCATCGGCGGCCTTGCGCGGAAGGGGTCGCGGCGCTAGGTCCTGACCGATAGTTCCCACAATAACGCCGTTATCTGGCCCAAAGAACGAGATGTCCGACGATTTTCCGCTGCGCCCGTTCCTCCCTGCCGACACGATGGCGCTGCGCGACCTCTTTGCGCAGAGCATCGAGGAGCTGACGGCTGAAGACTACGACGAGGACCAGCGCCTCGCCTGGATTTCGACTGCCGAGGACGCCGACGCGTTCGCCAAGCGGCTAGGCAGCATGCTGACCCTCGTGGTTCAGCTCGACGGAATTTACCTGGGCTTTACTTCGCTGAAGGACAACAAGACGATCGACATGCTTTATGTTCATCCCGACTACGCTGGCGAAGGTATCGGCACGGCCCTCGTCGATGCGCTGGAGAAAATCGCGGCGGCTCGCGGCACCGAGACGCTGACGACGGACGCCAGCGACGCCGCGGTGACATTCTTCGAACGCCTCGGTTACGTACAGACCAGCCGAAATTCTGTGCCGGTCGCCGAGCAGTGGCTTTCCAATACGACCATGACGAAGCGACTCACCCCAAGCAAAGATAAACCGGCTTCGCCGGTGAAACCCTCATGAACAAAGAACGCCTTTACCTCTTCGACACGACGCTGCGCGACGGCATGCAGACGACCGGCGTCGACTTTTCGCTTGAGGACAAGCGGCGGTTGATGAGCGTGCTCGACGAGCTTGGGGTCGACTATATCGAAGGCGGCTATCCTGGCGCCAACGCCATTGATACCGAACTTTTCACGTCGCGCCCGAACCTCAAATCGGCCCGCTTCACGGCATTCGGCATGACCAAGCGTGCTGGCCGGTCAGTGTCGAACGATCCCGGTCTGCAGGCCATCCTGCAATCTTCCGCCGACAGCATCTGCCTGGTGGCGAAGTCTTCGGACTATCAGGTGCGCGTCGCGCTCGGAATTTCGAACGAAGAGAACCTCGAGTGCGTCGACCAATCGGTGCGCGCCATCGTCGAGACGCAGCGCGAGGCGATGATCGACTGCGAGCACTTCTTTGACGGCTATAAAAGCAATCGCGACTACGCTCTGAGCGTTGCCAGGACCGCGTACGACGCCGGTGCGCGCTGGATCGTGCTCTGCGATACCAACGGCGGAACGCTGCCGCATGAAGTCGAACGTATCGTCGCCGATGTCGCCAAACACGTGAAAGGCGCGCACCTCGGTATTCATACCCACAACGATACCGAGAACGCGGTCGCAAATACGTTGATGGCGGTGCGGGCTGGCTGCCGGCAAATCCAGGGGACGCTGAATGGCCTTGGCGAACGCTGCGGCAACGCCAATCTCACGTCGATCATTCCGACGCTGCTTTTGAAGAGCGAATTCGCCGATGCCTTTACAACCGGTGTTACGCCCGACCGGCTCCGGACGTTGACGCACGCTAGCCGTGTTCTCGATGAATTGTTGAACGAAGCGCCGGACCGGCACGCGCCCTACGTCGGCGAAAGCGCCTTCGCGACCAAAGCCGGCATCCATGCTTCGGCGCTGATCAAGGAGCCGGAAACATACGAGCACGTTCCGCCGGAAAGCGTTGGCAACGAGCGCCGCATCCTGGTGTCGAAGCAGGGCGGGCGGTCGTCGCTGACTGTGGCGCTGGAGCGTCTCGGCCTGCCGGCGGACAAGAACGATCCGCGCGTTCAAACCTTGCTCGACGAGGTCAAGACACGTGAGGATCAGGGATATTCCTACGAGGCGGCGGAAGCCTCGTTCGAGCTATTGGCGCGCCGGTCGCTTTCGAGCGTTCCCCGCTATTTTTCCGTCGACAGCTTCCGCGTGACCGTCGAACGTCAGGGCGACACGCAACGCGGTCCGACCAACTTCTCGACACAGTCACACGCCGTCGTCTCCGTCTCGATCGCGGGTGAGGCTGAGCCGCTGGTGTCCGTCGGAGAAGGAAACGGCCCGGTGAACGCGCTCGACAAGGCGTTGCGCAGCGACCTCGGCCGCTATCAGAAGCACATCGAGAACGTCAAACTGGTCGATTACAAGGTTCGCATCCTGACGCAGGCGCAGAACGGCGGTACTGGCGCCGTAACGCGTGTGCTCGTCGAAAGTCGCGATACCGAGACCGGCGATCGCTGGACCACGGTCGGCGTATCGCCGAATATCATTGATGCGAGTTTCGAGGCGCTGCTCGACAGCATCAATTACAAGCTGCTGAAAGAGAACGCGGTCGCCGCGACGGCCGGCTGACGGATCAAGCGACGTTCAACCGCGTCGTAGCAACAGTCGTGGCGCCCTGGTCGTCGGTCCAGGCAAATTCGAAAACACCCGGCCCCGGCACGCGCATCTGAAACGAAATGTAGGGATTGGCGGAAATCCCCGGCCCGAACTCGGCGCGGAACACTTCCTTGTCACCGAACTTCGCGACGAACGTATTGATGATGTCGCGCGGGATTTGTTTGCCGTACTTGTCCTTGCGGTTGCCGGTCTCCATGACATGCCTGATCAGCGTCTTTACCTCGATGACTTCGCCGGTCTTAGCGTGCTCGGGAAGCTTGATGCGCGGATTGCTGGCCATGACTGGGTCCTCTTAGATTCCGCAACCGCCGATGGTGACTTTGACGGGCGTCGTTGCGATCAGCATCGCGCCGCTCGAAAGCTTTGCCAGGGTCACGACGTCCTCCGTCTTTGCGAGACGGATGCGGCTTTGCACGCGCGCAACGCCGTTGATCGGCGACAGGTGGAATGTCGCGATGAGAGCCACGGGATTGGCGGTCGCCAGGATGTGGATCGCCGTCACGTGGTCCGCGTCCGTCATCGGGCTGTCGACGGAGATCGTGATTGGAACAAAATTGCCGTTTTCTGCAAGTTCCGGGAGGTCGACAGTGATCTTGTCCTTCACCGGCGTTGCGCCGCCTAAGAGCTTGGCGAATTCATCCTGAAACTTCTGGCTGCGCTCAAGGGTCATGGAGCCCGAATTCTGGGCGTAGACGAGCAGCGGCGTCAGCCCGGCAGCAGCAATTGCCGAGACCACGAACGTACGGCGGCTGATAATCGCAATTCCGGCTTTTTCCCGCATTCTAATTGCCCGAAGCGGATCTTCCGCTACGCCGCTATATACAATGCCAATTTGCTGCACTTCTAGTTACAAGGGATTTATTTCCTGACAGAATGATGTCCTTGTGGCAAACGTCCCACAAACGAGGCAGCTTGTAAAAAAAATTGAGTGCCGGCGTGGTGAGTGTGCCGGGGGATGAGGGGGCGATATGTCCAAGATCACACGTCGCGAATTCGCTTTGTTGGCGGCGGGCGCGGGGGCTGTCGCATCGCATTTGGAATTTGCGCGTCCGGCTTACGCGGCTGGTTCCGCTAGGGTTGTCATCATCGGCGGCGGACCCGGCGGCGCGGCGGTCGCAAACCGGCTCAAATCTGCGGACGCGGCGCTCGACGTGACGCTAATCGAGCCGAAAGACAAATATACGACCTGCTTCTATTCCAACCTTTATCTCGGCGGCTTCCGTTCGTTCAGATCGATCACGCACGATTTTGAGGGCGTGAAGAAACGCGGCATCACCGTCGTCACGGATACAGCGACGGCAGTCGACACGACAGCGAAGACCGTGACTTTGGCGCGTGGTTCATCGCCCCTTAGCTACGACCGGCTCGTCGTTGCGCCGGGCATCGATCTGAAATTCGAAACGATCGAAGGCTATTCGCCCGACGCCGCGAAAATCATGCCGCATGCCTGGCAGGGCGGCGAACAGACTTGGCTCTTGAAGGAGAAGCTGCTGGCGCTTCCCGATGGCGGCCTCATCGTCATGGCCTCGCCGCCGAACCCCTACCGTTGCCCCCCGGGCCCTTACGAGCGAGCGTGCATGATCGGGCATTTCATCAAAACCAGGAAACCGAAGGCCAAGCTCATCATCTTCGATGCGAAGAGGACGTTTTCGAAGGAGGCCGTTTTCGAGCAGGCCTTCAACGAATATTACAGGGACATTATCGAGCTCAATCTTACGAACGAGATCGACGACTACACGGTCGTCAAGGTCAACGCCGCGACGGGCGAAGTGACGACGAAGTCCGGCCGCACCGAGCGCGCCGCGCTTGCCAATATCATCCCGGCGCAGAAGGCCGGTTCCATCGCGGCGAAGATGGGACTGACGGAAGGCGACTGGTGTCCCGTCAATCCCGATAACTTCACCTCCACGAAGGTGAAGGACGTCTATGTCCTGGGCGACGCCGCCATCGCCAACCCGATGCCGAAATCCGCATATTCGGCGATGAGCCAGGCCAACGTCGTGGCAGCCGACATCATTGCGGACCTCTCAGGCAAGCCCAGACCGCCCGGCAAGTACCGCAATACGTGCTGGTCGATGCTGGCGCCCGACAATAGCGCCAAGATCGGCGGCGATTATTTTCCCGGCAAAAAGGACGGTAAGGAAATTCTGGAAGCCAAGGACGAATTCATTTCAAAGCCGGACGATAGCCCCGACATCCGTCGCCAGACGTATCAGGAGAGCGCCGACTGGTATCGAACGGCCGTCGCGGACCTCTTCGGCGAGGAACCGCAGAAGGCCGGCCACTAGGTTCTATCCTGGTCTAGGTGCCATATATGCGCCGCGCATTTCGGGATTAGCGACGCCTTACAAACGTGTTTAAATACGTTGCGGGTACCCCCGGACCCGATCACCTGACCGACGTAGCGGCGTTAAGCTGGCGTATACGTGGGGCAATGATAATCCCGGGCGCCGATCGGGGATTATCTTGCGTTAGAGCGCGGTCCCCCAAAGGAGGCTCGGAAATGGCGACCGTAGTTCTTCTGTTGTTGGTTGTCGGCGCATTTCTGGCCCTCGGCATGGCGCGAGCGCCGATGTGGGCCTGGGCCGTCGCAGTTGGCCTGCTGACGCTTCTCGGACAGTCCGGAGCGCTGGATGGTGCCGAAGCCGCGGGGCACGGCATCTTGTCGTGGCTCGCGTGGTTGCCGTTCGTCGCGCTGTCGCTGCTTTCGATCCCGTCGCTGCGGCGCAGTCTGATCGTGGCGCCGGTATTCGACAAGGTCCGGACAATCCTCCCGAAGGTTTCCGATACCGAAGCGCAGGCGCTGGAGGCCGGCACGGTTGGCTTCGATGCCGAAATTTTTTCCGGAACTCCGGATTGGAACAAGCTGCAGTCGATACCGCCGATCCAGCTCTCGGCCGAGGAACAAGCCTTCCTCGACGGCCCGACGCATCAGCTCTGCGCGATGATCAACGACTGGCAGGTGCGCCATAGCCTGCGCGAGATCCCCGAGGATATCTGGGATTTCGTCAAGAAGAACGGCTTCCTCGGCATGCTGATTTCGAAGGAGCACGGCGGCCTCGGCTTTTCCCCGCAGGCGCAGTCGCTGATCCTCGGCAAGATTGCCTCACGGTCACCCGATATCGTAACCATCGTGATGGTCCCAAATTCGCTCGGCCCGGGCGAGCTGATCGAGAAGTACGGCACCGACGCACAGAAGCATCATTACTTGCCGCGACTGGCGAAGGGCGAGGAAGTGCCGTGCTTTTCGCTGACCGGTCCGACGTCGGGCTCGGATGCCGCCACGATGCGCGACATCGGCTACGTGATGCGCGGCACGTATCAAGGCAACGAGACGCTCGGCGTCCGCCTGTCGTGGGAGAAGCGGTACATTACGCTCGGCCCGAAGGCGACCCTCGTCGGTCTGGCGTTTCGCCTCTTCGACAAGGACAACCTGCTCGGCAAGGGCGAGGACGTCGGCATCACACTGGCGCTCATCCCGGCCGATCATCCGGGCGTCAACATCGGCCGCCGGCATTTGCCTTCCGGCGCCGCTTTCCCGAACGGCCCGAACTGGGGCAGCGACGTTTTCATTCCGATCGATTGGATCATCGGCGGCGAGAAGATGGCCGGCAACGGCTGGCGCATGCTGATGGAATGTCTATCGGCGGGCCGCGCCATCTCGTTGCCGTCGTCGGCCACCGCCGGCGTGAAAATGATGCTGCGCGTGACGTCGGCATATGCGCGCGTCAGGAAGCAGTTCGGACTGCCCGTGTCGCGCATGGAAGGCGTCGAAGAACCCCTCGTGCGCATCATCGAGACGGCCTACGTCAACGAAGCCGCCCGCGCCATGACGGCGGCGATGGTTTCACGCGGCGAAAGGCCCTCGGTCATCTCGGCGCTGATGAAATACCAGACGACCGAAAAAATGCGCCGTGCCGTCAATGACGCGATGGATATTCACGGTGGCCGCGCCATTTGCGACGGCCCGTCGAATTACCTGCAGTCGGCCTACCAGATGGTCCCGGTCGGTATCACGGTCGAAGGCGCCAATATCCTGACGCGGACGCTGATCACGTTCGCGCAGGGAGCGCTGCGTTCGCATCCCTATCTCTATAAGGAAGTGCAGGCGGCGCAGAACCCCGACCGCGCACGCGGTCTCGACGCGTTCGAAGATGCCTTCGACAACCACATCGCATTTTCGCTTTCGAATGCGACCGGCGCCTTCGTCCACAACGTGACCGGCGGAGCGCTCGTCTCGGCGCCCGATCACGCGCAGCGCATGGGCCACTGGTACCGCCAGCTCGCGCGAGCCAGCCGGTCATATGCCTTCGTCGCCGACTTGACTGTCGCGCTGCTCGGCGGCGGCCTCAAGACCAAACAGAAGATCACCGGCCGCATGGCCGACGCTCTGTCTGAGCTTTACATGCTCGCCGCCACGCTGAAGCGCTACGACGACGATGGGCGTCCGGCAGGCGATGATCACATCGTGACGCTCGCGGCTAAGAATGCTCTTCACCGCTTCCAGGAAGCCATCGGCGGTACGATCGATAATTTCCCTGCGCACTGGGCACGGCCGCTGATGCGCGCCGTCGTCTTCCCGCTCGGGCGGCGGTTCAAGCCGGCGTCCGACGCGTTGGGCCACAAGGTCGCCAAGCATGTTCTGCAGCCGGGCGAGGCACGGGACCGGCTGACGCGGCACATTTTCATTTCGAAAGACGTCAACGACCCGACCGGCATCCTGGAAGTCACGCTCGAGAAAGTGATCGCCGCCGAGCCGGCCGAGAAGAAACTCGAAAAGGCAATCCGCGATGGGATCGTACGCCGCTATCACGGCATCGATTGGTTTGCCGACGCCGAAACCAAAGGCGTCATCACGGCGGCCGAGGCCGAGCAGCTTCGCGAGGTCGAGAGCCTCGTCGCACGCGTCATTGCGGTCGATCACTTCGATCCGGCGGAACTGAAACCGAACTACGTGACGCCCGGCCATAACCTGCGTGGTAACGAGGCCTTGGCCGCTGAGTAAGTGCGGTGACTTCGGTGGCGGCATGTCCGGCAAATTGTTTGAGGTAAGTAATGACTGAAGTGACCGCTCAATTGAAGGACTGGCGCTTTTCGATCGACGGCGAAGGCATCGCGTGGGCGATCTTCGACAGGGAAGGGGAGAGTGCCAACGCACTC
>Ga0070663_100001394_pt1 | contig 13190 bp, 9 predicted proteins | sample KBSC63metaG_FD_65646 | JGI IMG/M metagenome (GOLD analysis project Ga0070663, IMG submission 65646) | Corn rhizosphere microbial communities from Kellogg Biological Station, Michigan, USA - KBS C6-3 metaG | ecosystem: Host-associated > Plants > Roots > Rhizosphere > Soil ...
CCTGCCCGACGCGATCCCGCATGCCGATGCGGATCTCGTCGTGCTGGCCGGCGACATCCACAATCACGCGGAAGGCCTGCGCTGGGCCGCCGAGACGTTCGATCCCGCCATGCCGGTAGTCTATGTGCCGGGCAACCACGAGTACTACGACGGGGAATTCGGCGCGCTCGAAACCGCGATGCGCGACGCCGCGCATACGCTCGACAACGTGCATTATCTGAACAACGGCGTGTACGTCGATCCGGCGCGGCGCTTTCGCGTGCTGGGCACGACGCTGTGGAGCGATTTCACGCTGTTCGGCGCGGACGATGCGAGCGTCGCGCGCGCGATCGAGGCCGGCAGGCGCGTGATGCTCGATTTCAAGGGATTGATCCAGGTGACGTGGCCGCATGAAGCCGCGCTGCATGCGGGCGGCACGCCGGAGCGGGACTTCGCGCCTGCCGACGCGATCGCGCTGCACCGGCACGGCCGCGCGTGGCTGGAAGCGCGCCTCGCGACGCCGTTCGCGGGGCGCACGATCGTCGTCACCCATCATGCACCGCACCTGCGCTCGCTGGCGGAGCGTTACGCGGAAGACCTGGCGTCGGCGGGATTCATCACGGACATGGCGGAACTCGTGCGGCCGCCCGTGGATCTGTGGATCCACGGCCACACGCATACTTCATTCGATTACGTGACCGACAGCGGCACGCGCGTGGTGTGCAACCCGCGCGGCTATATCTTCCGGCGCACCGGGGAGCTGGAAAATCCCGCGTTTGCGTGGGACAAAGTGGTCGAGCTCGGCTAAACGCCGGACCCTGTGGCCGCGCGATGCGGCCCTTTCCGATCGGGCATGCCGCCCGATCAGCGCTCGGCGCGGCGCGATCCGGTCGACGACGCGCGCACCCGCACCGGTACCGGCTTCATGCGTGCCTTCATCGCGCGCAGCAGATCCCGCGTGGCCGCGGCGGCGGCCGCCGCGCCAAGCAGAACGCCAAGGCCGATCATCAATTGGGTATCCATTGCGACTCCGGGTGTGGGCAGATCCATGTCTCTATGATCCAACAGTATCAAACTGTCTGCCGGCCGATGGTAAAAAAATGTTGCACGAACGACAAATCTCGTCAGATCGGCGTGGAGCGCGCCGTCATGTCGCAGCCCTGAACTGCGCGAGCACGGCTTCGTCGGCTTCGAGCGTCGCCGGCAACTCGTCGCGCAGGAAATCGACCCAGGTGCGGATTTTCGCGTCGAGGTACTGGCGCGACGGATACAGCGCGTAGATGTTCATCACGTGCGACCGGTATTCGGGCAACACGCGCACGATGTTGCCGCTGCGCAGCCCGCCGATCGCCGAATAGAGCGGCAACCCGCCGATCCCCATCCCTTCCCGCACGGCCACCGCGAGCGCCTCCGCGACGTTCACGCGGAACGGCGGCGCCGTGATCGGAATCACCTCGTCGCCGTGCGGCCCCGACAGCGCCCACTCGTCGAAGTGAAAGCCCGGCGCGACCATCCCGAGACAAATGTGCTGCTCGAGATCCGCCGGCGTATGCGGCGCGCCGTGCGCGTCGACATAGCCGGGCGACGCGCACACCACGCTGTAGCTCTCGCCGAGCCGCTGCGACACGAGCCCCGAATCCGGCAGGTCGCGGCCGACGACGATCGCGACGTCGTACCCCTCGTCGAGCAGGTCGGGCATCCGCTGCGCGAGCGTCAGCTCGACGTGCACGTCCGGATAGCGCTGCCGGTAGCGCGCAATCGCCGGCACCAGATAGTGCTGCCCGAGGCTCGTGAAGCAATGGACCTTCAGCTTGCCCGACGGGCGCGCGTGCGCGTCGCCCGCTTCGGCTTCGGCCTGATCGACATACGCGAGGATCTGCTCGCAGCGCTGCAGGTAGCGCTCGCCCGCTTCGGTCAGCGCGATCCGGCGTGTCGTCCGGTTGAGAAGGCGCGTGCGCAAGTGCGCCTCGAGATCCGACACGGCGCGCGACGCATAGGCGGTCGTCGAATTCATCTGCTGAGCGGCGGCGGTAAAGCTTCCCGCATCGACCACGCGGACGAATACCCGCATGTTTTGTAACGTATCCATCCCATTACCCCTTTGAATCCGGGTGGATTGTTGCACAGGGACCAACAAATATTATCTCAGGATTCGTAAAAATGACTTGCACCGTTGTCCGTTTATTCAGGAATCACTGAAAAATATAATCGCATCCGACTCATCTATATCCGAAAGGGAGAAAATCGTGCGGTCTCCGGCAACAAAAGGGACGCTGGCACTGGCGGTTCTTGCAGTCTCATTAATAATGACCGGCTGCGCGAGCATGGGCGACAACAAGCCCAAGTCCACCCGCATCGAAGCGAACGCGCTCGACGCCGGCGCGGCCATCCGCGCGGCCGACCGCGACGCGGGCTGGCCCGCGTCCGACTGGTGGCGCGCGTACCGCGACCCGCAGCTCGACGCGTGGATCGCCGCCGCCCAGGCCGGCAACCCGACCCTCGCGGCGGCCGAGGCCCGCGTGCGCGAAGCGCAGGCGATGGCGCGCGTGGCCCGGTCGGCGGAGCTGCCGCAGATCAACGGCAACCTGTCGCTGATGCGCCAGCACTGGCCCGATAACGTCTACTACGGCCCGGGACCGCTCGCCGACACCGACACGTGGAACAACACCGGCACGCTCGGCCTGTCGTATCACCTCGACCTGTGGGGCAAGGACAAGAACGCGACCGAGCGCGCGCTCGACACCGCGCATGCAACCGCGGCCGACGCACGAGCCGCGAAGCTCGAGCTGGAGGTCAACGTGGTGCGCGCGTATGTCGGCATGTCGATGAACTACGCGCTGCTCGACCTCGCGCACGAGACATTCGAACGCCAGCGCGCGCTGGCCGATCTCGCGCGCAAGCGTCTGCAGGCCGGGATTGGCACGCAGCTCGAAGTCAGCCAGGCCGAATCGACGCTGCCCGACTACGAGCGCCAGATCGACAGCTACGAAGAAGCCATCCAGCTCGCGCGCCATCAGCTCGCCGCGCTCGCGGGCAAGGGCCCGGGCGCCGGCGACGCGATCAAGCGGCCGAGCCTCGCGCTCGACGCGCCGGCCGGCCTGCCGTCCGCGATGCCGGCCGACCTGCTCGGCCGCCGCCCGGATGTCGTCGCGGCCCGCTGGACGGTCGACGCGCAAGCCCGCGGCATCGATGTCGCGAAGGCCGCGTTCTACCCGAACATCGACCTGCTCGCGACGGTCGGCGGCTTCGGCGTGACCGCGCCGTTCACCGACTTCCTGCGCGCGATGAACGGCGGCTGGACGGCCGGCCCCGCGCTGTCGCTGCCGATCTTCGAAGGCGGCCGCCTGCGCGCGCAACTCGGTGCGGCCGATGCCGGCTACGACCAGGCGGTCGAGCGTTACAACCAGACGGTCGTCGGCGCGCTGAAGGACATCGCCGACCAGGTCGTGCGGATCCGCTCGCTCGATACGCAGAAGAAGGACGCCGCGCGCTCGGTGGCCGCCAACGACCGCAGCTACCAGCTGTCGCGCGAAGGCTTCCGCCGCGGGCTGACCGATTACGTGAACGTGCTGATCGCGCAACAGCAGCTGCTGCGCGCGCAGGAGACGGCGGCCCGCATCGACGCGGAACGCCTCGCCGCGCACGCGCAGCTGATGGCCGCGCTCGGCGGCGGCGTCGAAACGGGCGAGGACGGACGGGACGGCCATCCGTCGGGCGACCATCCGTCGCGCGACGAATCCGCCGCGGGTGCCGCCGCGCCGGCGGCCGCATCGGGTGCGAAGCCCGTCGCGACTATTGCCCGGCCCGCCCGGCCCGCGCAGGTCGCGACGGCCGGTGCAAGCGCCACGCCGGCCGCACGGTAACGCGGAGTGACCGTCATGTCAGCCTCCTCCCCCGCTTCCACGCCCGCCGGCGGCCCGCTCGCGGCCTGGTACGCCGCGTTCGGCGACTGGGCCCGCAACGACGGCGCCGCATGGCTCTATCTGTTCAAGGCCCTGCTCGCCGCGTTCATCGCGACCGGCGTGTCGATGCGGCTCGACCTGCCGGCGCCGAAGACGGCGATGACCACGGTGTTCATCGTGATGCAGCCGCAAAGCGGCGCCGTGCTCGCGAAGAGCTTCTACCGGGTCGCCGGCACGATCTTCGGGCTGATCGCGACGCTCACGTTCGTCGGGCTGTTCCCGCAGCAGCCGCAGCTGTTCCTGCTGGCGGTCGCGCTGTGGATCGCGCTGTGCACGGCCGGCGCCGCGCGCAACCGCAACTTCCGCAGCTACGGCTTCCTGCTCGCCGGCTATACGACCGCGCTGATCGGCCTGCCCGCGTCGCAGCATCCGGACGGCGCGTTCATGAGCGCCATGACGCGCGTGTCCGAGGTCATCATCGGGATCGTGTCGGCCGGGGTCGTCAGCGCGCTGGTGTTTCCGCAGTACACGGGCGAGCAGATGCGCACGACGGTACGCACGCGCTTCGGCGGCTTCGTCGACTACGTCGCGGCGGCCCTGTCGGGCAAGCTCGACCGTGCGCATATCGAAACGATCCATACGCGCTTCGTCGCCGACGTGGTCGGTTTCGAGGCCGCGCGCAGCATGGCCGTGTTCGAGGATCCGGACACGCGGATGCGCAGCGGCCGCCTCGCGCGACTGAACAGCGAGTTCATGAGCGTGTCGAGCCGCTTCCATGCGCTGCACCAGCTGATGAACCGGCTGCGCGCGGCCGGCGCACAGGCCGCGATCGATGCGATCGAGCCGTACTTCCGCGAGATCGCGCCGCTCCTGACCCGCAACGGCGAACCCGTGCGCACGTCGACCGACGCGGCGCGCGCGGCCGAACAACTGCTCGCATGGCGCGACGCGCTGCCGCGGCGCATTCGCGCCACGCGCGCGGCGCTCGAAACGCAGCCGGATTTTCCGCTGCTCGACTTCGACACGGCCGCCGAGTTGCTGTACCGCTTCATCACCGACCTGCACGAATACGCGGCGACCTACGCGTCGCTGTCGACCGCGACGCACGAGCGCGAACGCTGGATCGAGCGCTACGAGCCGCGCACCAACGTGACGGCGATGGTGATCGCCGCGATCCGCACAGCGACCGTGATCCTCGTGCTCGGCTGGTTCTGGATCGAGACCGCGTGGCCGAGCGGCGTGACGATGACGCTGACGGCGGCGGCCACCTGCGCGCTCGCGTCGTCGACGCCGCGCCCGACCGCGATGTCCGCACAGATGGGCATCGGGACGGCCCTGGCCGTCTGCACGGGTTTCCTGCTGATGTTCGGCATCTACCCGCACATCGACGGCTTCCCGCTGCTGTGCGTGGCGCTCGCGCCGCTGCTCGCGATCGGCATCTACATGACGATGAAGCCGAAGCTCGCGGGCTACGGGATGGGCTACCTGATCTTCTTCTGCTTCCTCGCCGGCCCCGACAACATCACCCACTACGATCCGACGAGCTTCATGAACGATGCGCTCGCGCTGGTGCTGTCGATGGTGGTGTCGGCGATCGCGTTCGCGGTGCTGTTCCCGCCGACCGCGCCGTGGCTGAAGAAGCGGCTGTTCGCCGACCTGCGCCATCAGGTGGTCGCCGCGTGCCACGCCCGGCTCGCCGGCTTGCGCACGCGCTTCGAGAGCGGCGCGCGCGACCTGATGTATCAGGCGCACACGCTGTCGGCCGACCAGCCCGACGTGCAGCGCGACGCGCTGCGCTGGATGTTCGCGGTGCTGGAAACGGGCAACGCGGTGCTCGACCTGCGCGCCGAGCTGGCGGCGCTGCCGTCCGACCCGCGCCATGCGCCGACGACGCCGTGGCGACGCGCGATCGAGACGATGCGCACCGCGCTGTCCAGGCTGTTCAGCAAGCCGGACGCAGCGCGCTTCGACGCGACGCTCGCGGCGGTCAATGCCGCCATCGACGCAACCCGGCACACGCTCGATGCCGTCACGCCGTCGCGCGACGAGCGCCACCGGCTGCAGCGCATCCTGAGCCATCTGCATTTCGTACGCACGGCGCTGCTCGATCCGGAATCGCCGCTCGAGCCGCTCAACCGCAACCGCCCCGTGCGTCCCCAACAAGGAGCCTCGTCATGATGCCGCGTGAAATCGCCATTCTCGATGCCTACATGCCCACGGTGGTCCTGATGTTCGTCCTGGGTGCGCTGGCAACCTGGGCCGTCGACCGCGTGCTCGCCTATACGGGCCTCTACCGTCACGTCTGGCACCCGTCGTTGTTCCGCGCGTGCCTTCTCGTCTGCATTTGCGGCGGACTGAGTCTTGCCGTTTACCGTTGATTCCGAACCATCATGATGCTCAGAAAACTCTTCGGCTTCGTCGCGACCGCCGTCATCCTTCTCGTCGCGATCCTGATCGGGCGCTCGCTGTGGGTGCACTACATGGACGATCCCTGGACCCGCGACGGGCGCGTGCGCGCCGAGATCGTCAACGTCGCGCCGGACGTGTCGGGCGCGATCGTCGAGCTGCCCGTGCATGACAACCAGCTCGTGAAAAAGGGCGACCTGATCATGCAGATCGACCCGTCGCACTACCAGATCGCGGTCGAGCAGGCCCAGGCGGCCGTCGCCGCCCGCCGCGCGGAACTGCAGATGCGCCGCGACGACGCGGCCCGTCGCGCCGACCTCGACGCGCTCGTCGTGTCGAAGGAAAACCGCGAGAACGCCGCGCACAGCGCGTCGAGCGCCGACGCGCAGTACCAGCAGGCGATCGCCGCGCTCGACGCCGCGAAGCTCAATCTCGAACGCACGCGCGTGGTCGCGCCGGTCGACGGCTACGTGACGAACCTGCAGACGTTCAAGGGCAACTACGCGGTAGCCGGCCAGGCGAAGCTCGCGATCGTCGACAGCCACTCGTTCTGGGTCTACGGCTACTTCGAGGAAACCAAGCTGCCGCGCGTGAAGATTGGCGCGCCCGCCGAGATGCGGCTGATGAGCGGCGGCGTGATGAAAGGCCACGTCGAGAGCATCTCGCGCGGCATCTACGATCGCGACAACCCGCAAAGCCGCGACCTCGTCGCGGACGTGAACCCGACCTTCAACTGGGTGCGCCTCGCGCAGCGCGTGCCGGTCCGCATCCGGATCGACGAAGTGCCGGCCGACGTGGTGCTGTCGGCGGGCACGACCTGCACGGTCATCATCGACCCGGACCAGCAGAAGAAGAAGTCCTAAGCGCCGGCGGCGGGGCGCTTACGCCGCGATGCGAAAGCGCCCGACCAGCGACTTGAGCGCCTGCGCCTGCTCGTCGAGCGCATTCGCCGCGGCGGCGGCCTGTTCGACGAGCGCCGCGTTCTGCTGGGTGCCGGAATCCATCTGCATCACCGCTCGGCCGATCTCGTCGATCCCGGCGCTCTGCTCGTCCGACGCCGCGGAGATTTCGCCGATGATGTCGGTCACGCGCTTGACCGCCCGCACCACGTCGTCCATCGTGCGGCCCGCATCGTGCGCGAGCGCCGCCCCGTTCGCGACGCGCTCGACCGACGCGCCGATCAGCGTACGGATCTCCTTCGCCGCGCTCGCCGCCCGCTGCGCGAGCAGCCGCACTTCGCCCGCGACCACCGAAAAACCACGGCCCTGCTCACCCGCGCGCGCCGCCTCGACCGCCGCGTTCAACGCGAGGATGTTGGTCTGGAACGCGATTCCCTCGATCGTGCCGATGATGTCGCGGATGTTCTTCGCGCTGTCGTCGATCTCGCTCATCGTCGCGACCACGCGCCCGACGACTTCGCCGCCGGCTTCCGCGACGGCCGACGCATTAGCTGCGAGCGCGCTCGCCTGCCGCGCGTTTTCGGCGTTCTGCCGCACGGTCGACGTGAGCTCTTCCATGCTGGCCGCGGTGCGCTCGAGCGCGACGGCCTGCTGCTCGGTACGCCGCGACAGGTCGAGATTGCCGGTCGAGATCTCGCCGGACGCAGCCGCGATCGCCTCGGCGCTCACGGCGATCTCGCCGACGGTCGCCGCGAGCCCGGTCTGCATGTCGGACAGCGCACGCACCATGCTGTCGCGGTCGTGGCGGCCGAGCGGGATCGGCCGCGTGAGGTCGCCGCGCGCGATGTCGGCGGCGATCGCCTTCGCATCGGCGGGCTCGCCGCCGAGCTGCGACGCGAGGCGGCGCACGACCCGTTCGGCGATCACGATCGCCAGCACGAACAGCGCGGCCGTCATCGCCGCGATCATCGCGAACGACGATGAAAAGATCGTTGCGGACGCATCGAGTGTCGCCTTCGACTTCGCGCCGCGCGTCTTCACGAGCATGGCGACCAACTTCTCGAGCTTGGCGGTCTCGACCAGCAGCGACACGTCCTGCGTGCCGACCTGCCAGTTCATCTGCGACAGGTCGAGCGGCTGCGCCTGCACGAGCGCGACGAAATCGCGCAGATGGCCGCTCCACGTGCCGACCGCCATCGAGAACGCGCGCAGGCGCGCGGAATCGTCCGCATCGGCCGGATCCGCGTAATGCTGCAGCGTCGCGAGCGCCTGGCCGATCGACGCGAGCCCCGCGCGAATCTCGGCGCCCAGGTCGTCGCGCTCCTTCGCGGTGGTCGCGGTCAGCAGCATCTTCTGCGCGCGGCTCGCACGCAGCACCTCGGCGCGCACTTCCTCCGCCGCGCGGCTCGCGACGTGCCCCTGCTCGTAGACCGACGCGATCGACGCGTTCAGCCGGCTGATCTGCCACAGCGAAAACACGCCGATCGCGAGCGTGCCGGCCAGCAGGATCGCGAACGCCGCGCGCAACGTCGCCTTGACCGTCCAGGGCCGGCGTTCGCGCCGGGCCGCGCGCGGACGTCGTGCGGCGGCGGGCCTCGCGGCCGCACCGGATGCGCTGGTGGCCGCACCCGGCCGCGGATGCAATGATGCTGCTTTCATCGATATATCCCCGTATTGATCCCACCACCGGACAGGTCGGGCCCGGCGGTCACCGTGATGCCCGCCCGGCTCGTGGCCGGTGCGGTGCGCGGCGCGCCTCTGTTGCCGTTGCGTCGTTCTACGGCCGCCCTCGCCATTCCTTGAGTCCGGACAAACACCGAGCCGAGCCCTGTGTGCCCGCGCTCACGGCAGACGCGCTGCCTGCGTTATACCCGGCCAAAAAAGGGCGGAATGGCCGATCAGCTCGCCCCGCGGCTGGCGGCGATGTCCGAATCGCGATAAAACTTGGCCGGACATTCTCGATACGCCACATTACACTTCTTTGACGCAACAACGATTCGAACGCGCCGATCCCCATCAGAGCGCGTCCCGTCACCTCAACTCGCTCAGCTCACATGGAAACCAGCCTCGATACGGGTGCCGGCAACGCCGCCGCAGCCCAGCCGTCTGCTCCACCCGCCGCGCGCACCGTCTACCCGGTGCTCGGCGCGATCAGCTTCTCGCACATGCTCAACGACATGATCCAGTCGTTGATCCTCGCGATCTATCCGATGCTCAAGAGCCAGTTCGCGCTGTCGTTCGCGCAGATCGGCCTGATCACCCTGACCTACCAGATCACCGCGTCGCTGCTGCAGCCGCTCGTCGGGCTCTATACGGACAAGCGGCCGAAGCCCTATTCGCTGCCGGTCGGGATGGGCTTCACGCTCGCGGGGCTGCTGCTGATGTCGGCCGCGCAGAACTTCCCGACGCTGCTGGTGGCGGCGGCCCTGGTCGGCTGCGGCTCGTCGGTGTTCCATCCGGAATCGTCGCGGGTCGCGCGGATGGCGTCGGGGGGCCAGCACGGGCTCGCGCAGTCGCTGTTCCAGGTCGGCGGCAACGCCGGCTCGGCGCTCGGGCCGCTGCTCGCCGCGCTGGTGATCATTCCGCACGGCCAGCACAGCATCGCGTGGTTCTCGGCGGCCGCGCTCGTCGCGATGGTCGTGCTCACGCAGATCGGCCACTGGTACAAGAAGCATCCGTCGATGAAGAAGAAGGCCGCCGCGGCCGGCCATCCGACGCTGTCGCCGCGCCGCGTGCTCGCCGCGATCGGCGTGCTGGTGCTGCTGCTGTTCTCGAAGTACTTCTACCTCGCGAGCATCAACAGCTATTTCACGTTCTATCTGATCGACAAGTTCCACCTGTCGGTGCAGGCCGCGCAGATCCACCTGTTCGTGTTCCTCGCGGCCGTGGCGGCCGGCACGCTGATCGGCGGGCCGGTCGGCGACCGGATCGGCCGCAAGTACGTGATCTGGGTGTCGATCCTCGGCGTCGCGCCGTTCACGCTGCTGCTGCCGTACGCGAACCTGTTCTGGACGAGCGTGCTGAGCGTGATCATCGGCATTGTGCTGGCGTCGGCGTTCGCCGCGATCCTCGTCTATGCGACGGAGCTGATGCCGGGCAAGGTCGGGATGGTCGCAGGCCTGTTCTTCGGCTTCGCGTTCGGCCTGGGCGGCGTGGGCGCCGCCGTGCTGGGCCAGCTCGCGGACGCGACGAGCATCCCGTTCGTCTACAAGGTGTGCTCGTTCCTGCCGCTGATCGGCGTGCTGACGGTGTTCCTGCCGAACCTCGAAAGCGCGCGCCACAAGAAGGCGTGACGGGCGGCCGCGGCATGCGTGCCGCGGCTGGTCGACCGGCTTGAAGGGAAAACGACGACGGCGGCTTCAGGCCGCCGTCGTCGCATGCAGCGTCAGGAAACGCTTGAGGATGCCGGTCGAATAGCTGCTCGCGATCGCCGACAGGAAGTGCGAGAACGACTGCGTCGCGTGGTCGTCGGCAGTATCGGAGATCGTGCGCACGAGAGCGAACGGCACGTCGTGTTCGGCGCACACCTGCGCGATCGCCGCGCCTTCCATCTCGACCGCGAGCGCGTCGGGCAACGCGTCGCGCAGCGCGACGACCTCGCGCTCGCTCGACACGAAGCGGTCGCCGCTGATGATCAGCCCGCCGTGCAGCGACGCGCCGGCCAGCCCGAAACGCTCGGCGAACCGCGCGCCCTCCTCGGCGACGAACAGCGTGCATGCGGCCTTCAGGCGGGCCGTCAGTTCCAGGTCGGTCGCGAACCGCGTGATGCCGAGCAGCGGCACCTCGTAGCGCGGAAACAGTGGCGACGCATCGAGGTCGTGCTGCAGCAGCGTATCTGCGACGACGACATCGCCGACGCGCACGGTGCGCGACACGCCACCCGCGACCCCGGTGAACACGACGCCGGACACGCCGAACACATGGATCAGTGCACTGACCGTCGCGGCGGCCGCGACCTTGCCGACCCGCGCGAGCGTGACGACGCAAGCCGCGCCGTGCACCGTGCCGAGGTGGTAGTCGCGGCGGCCGAGCGTGATCGTCTTCATCACGCCCTCGGCGCGCATCGCGGCGATCAGGTCGCCGAGCTCCTCGGGCAGCGCGGCCAGAATGCCGAGCGGGCGCATCGAAACCGTTCCGACCATGCCGATGCTCATCATTCCACCGCCTGCAGTTTCGCGACTGCCAGCGCGAGCCACTTCTCGCCGTGCCGCTTGAACTTCACCTGCGCCTTCGCATCGGCGCCGTTGCCCTCGAGCGCGGTGACCGTGCCTTCGCCGAACTTGGTGTGAAATACCTGCTGGCCGACGCGAAAGCCGATGTCGGCCGCGCGCTGCTTGTTCGCGAACGCCGGCAGCGGCGCGGAAACCGCCGCGTCGACGACCTGCTCGCGACTGCCGCCGCCCGGCCGCGAGAACCAATCGCGCCCCCAGCCGGCGTTGTCCGAGCGGCCGCCCCAGCGTGCGCCCGCCTCGACCTTCGGCGTGAGCCACTTCAGCACGTGCTCCGGCAATTCGTCGAAGAAGCGCGAGCGCACGTTGTAGCGCGTCTGGCCGTGCAGCATCCGGCTCTGCGCGAACGACAGGTAGAGCCGCTCCTTCGCGCGCGTGATCGCGACGTACATCAGCCGGCGCTCTTCCTCGAGGCCGTCCGATTCGAGCACGCTGTTCTCGTGCGGGAACAGCCCTTCCTCGAGGCCGGTGATGAACACGGCCGAGAACTCGAGGCCCTTCGCCGCGTGCACCGTCATCAGCTGCACGGCGTCCTGGCCGGCCTGCGCCTGGTTGTCGCCGGCTTCGAGCGAGGCGTGCGACAGGAAGCCCGCGAGCGGCGTCATCGTGTCGGGGTTTTGCGCCGGGTCGCTCAGGCTCGCGGCCTCGAGCACCACGGTTTCGTCATCGAGCGAGGCGGCGCGCAACTCGGGCGCCGCCGTGGCGCCCGGCGCCAGTCGGATCGCGCGCGCGGGCGTATCGAGCCCGTAGCCCTCTTCGCTGACGAACGCGGTGGCCGCGTTCACGAGTTCCTGCAAGTTTTCGAGCCGGTCCTGCCCTTCGCGCTCGTTCTCGTAGAAGACCGACAGGCCGCTCGTACGCACGACGTACTCGACCGTCTCGGGCAAGCTCATGCGCTCGGTTTCGGCGCGCATTTTGGCGATGAGCGTGGCGAACGCGCCGAGGCTCGTGCCGGCTTTGCCCGTCACATACGGGATCGCCGCCGCCAGCGAGGTGCCGTACGAGCGCGCCGCGTCGGCCAATTGCTCGATCGAGCGCGCGCCGATGCCGCGCGTGGGGAAATTGACGACGCGCGCGAACGCCGTGTCGTCGTTCGGATTGTCGATCAGACGCAAATACGCCAGCGCGTGCTTGACTTCCTGCCGCTCGAAAAAGCGCAAACCGCCGTAGACGCGATAGGCGATACCGGCATTTACGAGCGTATGCTCGATCGTGCGCGACTGCGCGTTGCTGCGATAGAGCACGGCGATCTCGCTGCGCGCGAGGCCGCTGTTGTTGATCAACGCCCGAATTTCCTCGACGATCCAGCCGGCCTCCTGCGTATCGGTGGCCGCCTCGTAGACGCGCACGGGCTCGCCATGACCGGCGTCGGTGCGCAAGTTCTTGCCCAAGCGCCGCGAGTTGTGGGCGATCAGCGCGTTCGCCGTATCGAGGATGTACCCGTGCGAGCGATAGTTCTGCTCGAGCTTGATCAGATGGCGTACGTTGAACTCGCGCTCGAAGTCGAGCATGTTGCCCACGTTCGCGCCGCGAAACGCGTAGATCGATTGATCGTCGTCGCCGACCGCGAAGATCGAACCGGACGCGGCCCCATTGCCTTGTCCCGCGAGCAGCTTGAGCCACGCGTATTGCAGCTTGTTCGTATCCTGGAACTCGTCGACGAGAATATGCCGAAAGCGCGCTTGGTAGTGCGCGCGCAGCGGCGCATTGTGGGCCAGCAACTCGTAGCAGCGCAGCAGCAGTTCCGGAAAATCGACCACGCCTTCGCGCTGGCA
>Ga0070663_100001420_pt1 | contig 13100 bp, 16 predicted proteins | sample KBSC63metaG_FD_65646 | JGI IMG/M metagenome (GOLD analysis project Ga0070663, IMG submission 65646) | Corn rhizosphere microbial communities from Kellogg Biological Station, Michigan, USA - KBS C6-3 metaG | ecosystem: Host-associated > Plants > Roots > Rhizosphere > Soil ...
TCGGTCAACAGGTGCAGGACCGTGTGGTCCCGGCCGAGCCGCTCCAGGGCCGGCGACGAGCCGGCGACGGGGAACAGCAGTCGTTCCTCGTCGCGGGCCTGGCGCAGGACCTCAGCACGCATGTACGTCAGCAGAGACTCCAGCTCGCGACCGGGCCACCTGCCGTCGGCCGCCACCGCCAGCAGCTCTTCGGCGCGAACGGCTACCTGCCGCAGCAGCAGGCCGTGCTCGTCGGCCAGCGTGAGCGGCCGGTCGTCGGGTGCGGTGATGACGGCCGGGCGCAGCCGTCCGGGGTCGCCGGCGGCGGGTGCGGCGCCCGCTGCCGTCTCGCTGTGCCGCTGTCCCATGGCTACCGGCTCGCTCGACCGGCACTGCTGGGGATGACCTGCATGGCTCCTCCTCGGGATCGCCGCAGTGCGGACCCCCCTCAATATAGAGGACAACAGTCCGGTAAACTCAGTCGCGAACGACCTGAGGTGGGAAGGGGTGACCATGACGTACGTGATCGGGGAGCCGTGCATCGACGTGGTCGACCGGGCGTGCGTCGAGGAGTGCCCGGTCGACTGCATCTACGAAGGGGCGCGGGCGCTCTACATCCACCCGGACGAGTGCGTCGACTGCGGGGCATGCGAGCCGGTCTGCCCGGTCGAGGCGATCTTCTACGAGGACGACCTGCCGGAGCGGTGGTCGGCGTTCACCGCCGACAACGCCCGGTTCTTCGCCGAGCCGCTGCCCGGCCGGGAGGAAGCGCTCGGCACGCCCGGCGGAGCTGCGGCACTGGGCCGGCTCAACGTGGACACCCAGCTGGTCGCGGCCTATCCGCCGCGGGACGGATGAGCGGGCCGGCTGCCGGTCCGCCGCCGGCGACTGCGGTGGCGCTGGCCTCCAGGCAGCGGCGGCGACTGTTCGAGTTGCTCGACGCCGCCGATGCGCCGACGGACGCACACGAGCTGGCCGCTGCGACAGGGCTGCACGTGACCACGGTCCGCCACCATCTGGACGTCCTCCACCGGGCCGGTCTGGTGGCCAGCCATTCCCTCCGCCGGGCGAGCGTGGGACGTCCGCGCACCGTCTACACCGCCGTGCGGAACCGCGAGCCGAGCGACTATCCGACCTTGACCCGACTGCTCGCCAGTCAGCTCGCCGACAGCCCGGAGGAGCGGGTCGCGCGCTCGGAGAAGGCCGGGTTGGCCTGGGCGGCCGAGCTCATGGCCGGCGCGGATCCCGGTCCCGCCACCGATCTCGACGCGGCCGCGCGGGTCGTGGCCGGGATGTTCGGCGAGCTCGGGTTCGATCCCGAGCTAGCGGGCGACCGGAGCGACCGCCAGATCCGGTTGCGCGCGTGCCCCTTCCGCGCCGCCGCGCGAGCGAACCCGGACGTGGTCTGCTCGGTTCACCGTGGGCTGTTGCGCGGCACCCTCGACCGCCTCGGCACGCCGCAGACCACGGTGCGGCTGCTGCCGTTCGTCGAGCCCGACCTGTGCCTGGCGCATCTGTCCACTGTGGACTGAGCTTGGCGTCGGCGGGCCGATCCCGCCTGGTCAGCCTGAGCTTGGCAGTTGCTGCTCGGGCCAGTTGAGCACCCTGGCGCCGAGTACGGCTGCCTGCAAGGTGAACCGGTGCATCGGGTCGGCGGGGTCGTAGCCGGTCAGCTGCTTGATCCGGTCCAGCCGGTAGGTGACCGTGCGGACGGCCACGTGCAGTCGCTTGGCCGCTTCGGTGGCGATCCCGCCGGTCTCGAAGTAGGCCAGCAGCGTCGCCAGCAGCGGTTCCGCGCCGCCACGGGCGCCGGTCAGCGGGGTGAGCACCGCCTGCACCAGGTCGACGATCGCGGGCTGGTCGCGCAACAGCACTCGGTAGATGAGCAAGTCGTGCGCGGTGACAACCCGGGGGTCCGTCTGGAGTCGGACCGCGAGCGTGAGGGCCTCTCGGGCCTCCTCGTACGAGCGGGCGATGCCGTAGAGGCCGGGGTGCGCGCGACCCACGGCGACCCGCCACGGACTTCCGCGCGGCAACCGGCTGAGCTCCCGGTGGATGAGCCGCCCGACGTCGTCCCGGGCGTCTCCGTCCGGATCCGCGGCGTCGGCCGGGGCCACGACGACGAGCAGACCGTCCTTGGTCGCCACCAGGACGTCCCGGTCACCGAGGCGGTCGAAGATGACGGCCTCGAGGAAGGTGATCGCCGACTCGGTGTCGGGCAGACGCTCGCTCGGTGCGGCCAGCGCGACCTGGTGACGACGGGCGAGGTCGAGCCCGAACGGCTCCGCGCGTTCCACCAGACCACCGAGGTCGGAGTCGCCGCGCAGCAGGTCGTCGACGAGTTCCCGGCGGGCCACCTCTTCCCGCCGGACGAGCTCCCGGCGGGCAACCGCGTAACCCTCGGCGAGCGTCGCCACCGCCTCGTCGATCACCTGCAGCACGGCCGTGGCCGCGGCCCGCACGGCCTCCCGGTCGCGCGAGCGCACCATCACCGGCAGCTCCTGCCACAACCGCCGCGCGGCCGACAGGTAGAGCTGCACGCATCGTCCCGCCGAGATGCCCTGCTCCGCGGCCCGGCGGCCGAGCAGGCCCACGGCTTCCAGCTCGGCCCGCTTCGGCCGACGTCCGGTGACCGCGGCGTCAGCCAGGAGCGGCAGGTAGTTGCCGAGCAGCTCCACCGGTACGCCGCCGGCATCCCGGCTGGCGGCCCGGGCCACCTCGACCAGCCATTCCTCCCGGGACACGTCCGTCGGCCGGGCGCGGCTCCCCCGGCGGGAAGTGCCAGCTACGTCCACTTCCCCTCCCCCGCACCTGATGCCGACCCGTCCGGTCCTGGCTCCGCCAACTCCGTGCCGCTGCGGTTGCTCTGCCGGAGCGAGACCCGGAGCCGCCGGCTGATGTCTTCGTCCCGATTGCCGGACCCCAGCAGTCTAGACCCGGCCGAGTGCCGTGTCGCGGAGGTCTCGGAGGCGCGCAGCGTCCCGAGGCTGCGCGATCGCCGGTCGCCTCGGCGCGGGCAGTCATGCCGGACGATCGTCCATTGCGGCGCTGCGCCTCTCCGCGTCCTGTCGTCGAGCCCGGGCGGCCGTCGAGTGCCGTCGGGATGATTGCCAGCGCTCGGCAATGAGCGTGCGGATCAGCTCACCGGCTCCGGCCCTCAACTTGTGAGCGGCAGCAGGGCATCGTGGGCGCCACGGAGGTGGCTGCCATGTTGAGTGACCGGGAACGTGCGACCTTGGACGAGATCCAGGACCGGATACTCGCCGAAGACCCTGGGTTCGCCCGCGCATTCGAGGGTGCGCTCCAGCAGCGGAACAGCGTTTCCGGCAAGGTCTTCCTGCGACGGGCTCTGCACGTCCTGCCGTGGTGCATGACCGCACTGGCCGCCCTCCTGCTGATGGCCGGTTCGCTGGGTGCGGCGGCGCTGGTCGCGATGCTCGGCGTTGCGCTCTGGATGGCACGCCGCTGAGGGAGCCGGCCTTCTCGGTCAACCGGCGGCGGTGGGGGACGTTCGGCAGGGGGCCGGCCCGGAGGTCCCGGCCGGGCCCGGACGACTGGACGGGTCATGCGGTGCGGCGGAACACCGCCCAGACGAACGGTTGGACAGCACCGGCGGGGGTGACGTGCTCCTCCCGGTCGTCGACCACGGGTGCCCACCCGTCGCCGAGCAGTGCGGCGAGGTCGTGGGCGCTGTAGCGGGCGACGGGCAGCCCCGAGCATTGCCGTGGCCCATCCGGGGCGAAGGTCGCGAGAATGGCTGCCGCACCCGCGGCGGTGGACGCGGTCAGGGTGTCCAGGTAGCTCTGCCGGTCGGCGTCCGCGGTGAGGAAGTGCAGCACCGCACGGTCATGCCAGACCTGGTAGGTCCGTGAAGGTCGCCAGTCGCGCAGATCTGCCACGATCCACTGCACTCGCCCGGCGGACGGACCGAGCCGACGCTGGGCGGCCTGTATGCCTGTGGCGGAGACGTCGAGCACGGTCACGTCGTCGAAGCCGCGCTCCAGGAGCGCGTCCACCAGCGTCGACGCTCCGCCGCCGGCATCGATCACACTGTCGGCCGGGCTCACGCCGGCGAGCTGGAACGTCCGCAACGATCCGACCGGTTCGGACTCGAACCAGCTGCGCGTCCGCTCTCCCTCGCTGTACGCAAGATCCCAGTGATGGGCTGCGTCCATCGACACATCATCGCGCCCCGCTGCGTGACGGTGAACCGTGCGGGGCGGTCATCTCCGGGCCGCGCGTGCTGATCTTCGTGCTGCTCCGGTCCCCCCCGGCGCTCACCGCGGGGCGGATGTCAGGTCGCTCCGGCTACGCGCTTGGCGGTCAGGCGCTCAGAGCGGGGCCAGCGCACCGACGTTGCCCAGCCGAGCTTCTCGAAGGCCCAGATGACGCGGGCGCTGGAGTCCATCTGACCGCGAAGGACGCCGTGGCGGGCGCACGTGGGATCGGCGTGGTGCAGGTTGTGCCACGACTCGCCCATCGACAGCGCAGCAAGCCACCAGACGTTGCCCGAGCGGTCCCGGCTGGCGAAGGGCCGCTCACCGATCGCATGGCAGATCGAGTTGATCGACCAGGTCACGTGGTGGAGCAACCCGACGCGCACCAGCGACGCCCAGAAGAACGCGGTCGCCGCACCGGCCCATGACCATGTGAGCAGGCCACCGACGAGCGCCGGGGCGAGCAGCGAGACCGCGACCAGCAGGGGGAAGGCGCGGGACACGCGGCTGATGTCCTTGTCCCTGAGCAGGTCCGGAACGTACTGCCGCTTGTCGGTCTGCTCGACGTCGAACAACCAGCCCATATGGGCGTAGGCCAGACCCTTGACCAGGCCACGGGTGCTCGTGCCGAAGCGCCACGGCGAGTGCGGGTCGCCGTCCTTGTCGGAGAACTTGTGGTGCTTGCGGTGGTCAGCCACCCAGGTGTCGACCGGGCCTTCGATGGCGAGGCTGCCAGCGACGGCGAGCGCGACCCGCAGCGGCCGGTTCGCCCGGAACGAGCCGTGGGTGAAGTAGCGGTGGAACCCGACCGTGATGCCGTGCCCGGAGACCAGGAACATGACCACGGCGAGGAGCACGTCGAGCCAGGAGATCCAGCCGTACAGGACAGCCACCGGGATCGCGGCCGCCATCGCCAGGAACGGCACGGCGATGAAGATCCCGAGGATCACCCGCTCAGTGAGGCTCTGGCGGAGATCGGACTCGGTACCCGTGTCGGCTTCGGGCTGGTTCCACGGCGCGCGAGCCGAGCCGGCATCGAACTGCACCGGAGGGGCGTCGGAGAGTGGTACGGCTGTCGAAACAGTCATGCAGATCCCGTCAGGATGAGAAGGTCGGATCGGGCTGCGCCCGGCCTGCGCGGCCGTCCGGGGTGCGCCGTGGGCCGGTCAGCCCCGGGCGCAGTCCGGTGAAGGCCACGTTTCCGGGTGCCCTGTCCAGGCCGTCCAGGCGCCGGATCGGCCGATCGGCTCGTCTGGAGTTCCACCGAGCGATCAGCAGTTCCCGGGCACCGGAGGATGAGGTCGGGGGTGTTCGCGTCGGCCAGTACTCACCGACGCCGGCTGTCCTGTTCGGGTGCTGAGCCACGTCGGTCCCGACCCCACCGGGACCGACGTGCAGTGATCGACCGGGGGCCGGTCTCAGATCACCCTGACCCGCTCGGCCTGGGGGCCCTTCTGGCCCTGGCTGACGTCGAACTCCACCCGCTGGTTCTCGTCGAGACTGCGGTAGCCGGTCCCGTCGATGGCCGAGTGGTGGACGAAGACGTCAGGTCCGCCGCCGTCCGGTGCGATAAAGCCGAAGCCCTTCTCGCCGCTGAACCACTTCACACTGCCCTGAGTCATGCACTACTCCCTGGTGAGACACTTCGCGCGCACACCGCACCGTGCGGCTGCACCTGATTGCAGGAAGGCGCTACACCAGGTCCCGAGGCTCGGAATAGAAGAAGACGCCCGCGGTCATACTCCCACGGCGTCCGAGACGTTCGAGGAATGCAACTGCGCACCACAATCGGATGTATCGTAGCACACGCGTTCAGGGCGGCCCGGGAGACGGTCTTACGGCGTTTACAAGTACTGGCCGGTGGTGGCGCTGTCCGCGACGGATACCTGTACCGTCACCACGTTCGCGAGGTTGACGACCAGACCATTTTCCTTCGCTTCCCGATCGTATCGGGCCTGCGTCAGGACCAGGCTGCGCCGCTCATCCACCGCGCGAGCGATCGCTGTCAGTGCTTCCGCTTCCCCGGCGAAGTCCCGACTTATGACTGACACATCTTCGCCGCTCACCGGGTGCAGTCGAATAGCAAGTGCTTTCGCGGACACGACGGGTCCCTTCCAGGAATTGACAGGCCCTTTGCTTCGTTCATCGGGTTCGTCCGCGGGCGATGGCGTACGGTTCCGACGCACAATGCCCGCGAGTCGCCCGGGCGCTGCAGTCGTGCCTGCGCACCCGATCCCGGCCGGCAGGCACCATCTGGAACACCTACCGCCGGCCGGCCCGGCGCCGCGCTTCCTCCAGCTGCAGGCGGGCGGCGCTGGCGGCCCCGGCCGCGGCCGGGTCGTCCGGATCAGCGGCAGAGATCTGGTCGAGCAGTTCGGCCTTTCGCTCGTAGAAGGAAAACCGTTCGGCGAGCGAAGCGCCGCGGGTGATCAACTCGTAGCCGTCGCGGCGGAGTTCGGCAGCGGCCGCCTGCGCGCTCTGCGGTCCCTGCTGGCCGGACACCGGATGCTCGCCGGTGTCCAGGTCGGTGGATTCCCGGTGCCGGATCACCCACCAGTCCAGCACCCGTCCCCACCGCTCGGGATCGTCGGCGCCAGCCGGCAGCCGCCGCGCGGGCCGGCCGCCGGGACCGGCCTCGGCGTCGGCACGATGCAGCGCATCCTTCCACCGCCGCTCGACCTCGGCGAACCGTTCGTGCGCGGTCTGCCGGCTGATGCCCAGGGCCGCGCCGATGGTCTGCCACGACGCGCCCCGCTCGCGCTCGTAGACCACAGCGCGCTCCAGCACACCGCGAGCGTCATCGCCGAGCTGCACAGCCCGTTCCACGACCTCGCCCGGACCGCTTCCCCGGTCGTCAGCGGAGACCAAGCCCCGGGCGTAGTCGCTGAGCTCCTTCGCAGCCGCAGACAGCGCGAGTCGCGCCCGGGCCTCATGGCTGTACCGATCATCCACCCTGTCAGGTTAGGCCTGACTTGCCCCGTCGGTGAAGGTCTCAGCGATTACGGCCGGCCGGACCCGGAGAGGCCGTCGGCGGGTATCGTGGGTCTGGCCGCCCGGGACCTCGGTGGCGCTGCGGGGCAGCAGCATCGAGGATGACCGGGGGACGAGATGGTCGAGAAGGCGGCGGTCGCTCCGTCCCGCGAGCGGATCGAGTTCGTTCGCCGGCTCTGGCCGGCGCAGCCTCGGCAGTTGGCGCAGATCCAGGCAGAGGTACGCCGGTGGCTGGCATCGATCGGCCTGACCGGAGCGACCCAGGATGACGTCCTGCTCGCCGTCACCGAGGCCGCGAGCAACTCCGTCGATCACGCGTATCCCGCGGCGACCGCGGACGACGCCGTCGAGCTGATCTTCTGGACGGAGCCGGACACGGTCTGCATCGAGATCGTCGACTACGGCGCATGGCAAACGCCGGCGGCCAAATCCGAACCCGGCCGCGGAATCCCTCTGATGCGGCGGCTGATGGACTCAGTTCTGATCCACCGTGGGCCCACCGGCACGCGAGTGCTCCTTCAGCGTCGCCTGCCGGAGGATCCCGTCGGCGACGAGATGGCGACCCGGCTGGACCGGGCCGGCGGCAATGCCGGGACCCGACCCTTGTCGCGATCTCGATAACTTGGAGATCCGCATGGTCGCTAGGGCGACGTGCTGCCGTGGAGGGGGCCGAGGACGACGTCGGCGGCGATGGTGCGGTTGACGACGCCGAGGGCGACGTCGCTGAGGCGCTGCTGGCTGGACCGGGCATGTCGCCGCAGCAGCTCGAAGGCCCGGTCCATTTCCAGCTGGCCGCGCTCGGCGAGGACGCCCTTGGCCTGCTCGATGATCACCCGGCTGTTCAGGGCCAGCTGCAGTTGCTCGGCCAGGACGTCGCGTCGGCGGATGGCGCGTTCCTGCAGGATTCCGATGGTCGCCACATCGGCCAGAGCTTGGGCGATGCGCAGCTCGTTCGGTCCCAGCGCGCGGGGCTCGATGCCGAACAGGTTGAGCGCGCCGATGGTCTCGGTACGCAGCCGCATGGGCACGGCGTGCACCGACCGGTAGCCGGTGTCCAGGGTGTGTCCGATGAAGCGTGGCCACTCGGTCATGCCGCGCAGGTCGGGTGCTGCGATCGGCCGGCTGGTACGGAAGCAGTCCAGGCAGGGTCCCTCGTCGTTCTGCAGCTGGAACAGTTCCACCACCCGGGCCCGCTCGGTGGAGGCCGCGGCCATCTGAAGGTTGCCGCGCTGGTCGGACAGAAGCAGTCCGGCCGCGTCCACCCGCAGCAGCTCGACGCACTCGACGGTCAGCTGATGGAGCACGTCGATGACGTCGTAGTCGGCGACGAGGGTGTCTGCCAGGGTGACGAATGCCTCGGCCAGCGCCCTCTCGCGGGTGCCCTGATCGGCGCTCATGGCTTCTCCTCATCGAATCGCAACCGCCGCCCGACCACCTCATGAGCCACCTCGAGGATGGTCTGGCCCCGGGCGAATGCGTGCGCCCGAAGCGCACTCAGCGCCACCTTCGGACTCACCTGCATCTGCTCGACGATCATGCCCGTCGCCTGGTAGACCTCGAGGCGGTGCAGTTCGGACTCCGGGTGCCCATCTTTCCCCCCGGAGCGGGATACCCCGTCTACTCCACCGTCTCCCGTCACGCCGTCCAGCAGCCCCAGCAGCGTCCACATTGCCGCGTCGGCGGCGCGCAGCGCACCGGTCAACTCGTCCGGCTCCAGCATTCCCGGCGAGTCCCGGTAGAGATCGAGGACGCCGACGGTGATCGCCCCGGCGTGCACCGGCAGCACGAACAACGCCCGCACCGGGGTCCGGAGCGCAGCCGCAGCGAACACCGGCCACCGGGAGTGTGCGTGCTCGGTCAGGTCGGCAACGAGGACCGGGCGCCGGTCGACGAACGCTTCCACGCACGGACCCTCGCCCAGGCTGAACTGCAGGTCGTCGAGCTTGCGGGCCACCTCGTCGCTGGCCCAGAGGCGTTCCTGCTGGTCCGGGGCGGTCATCAGAGCGAGCGCGGCCCGGTCCAACGGCAACGCCGCCATGCACGCCTGACAGATCCGCCGGGGCGCGTCCGCGCCGCCCTCGGCCACGATCTCGCGGAGAACCTGCTCCAGGGCCGGGAGTTCGGTCATGCCAACCGGGGCGGAATCGACCGGTCGACGACGAACGAGACCCTCGGAGTCCTCATTTCCGTGCTCCATCCGTGAGGCTCGCAAAGAGCTCCCGGCGGGCGACGGATCCGATCGACATGATCGACGCTCTGACGGCTCTGCGGTGCCGGCCGACGCTACACGATCTCGCCGCCGAAGGCTGTCGGGTACGCCTGGCGTGGGAGCGGACGACCTGGCTCGGCACGGCAGGCCCACGTGACAGCCGGCACCGGTCGGGCGCCGGTCCGCCGCTGGATGCCGGCCTTCCCGTCGAGCCGCTACCGTCACGGTCCGTTACACACCCTTCCCTTGCCGCATCCTGATCGCGTAGCCTCTCCCGTGCGGTGCTACCCCAGATCCCGGCGGCCCGTTGCATGGGCGTGCAACATCCCGCGAGCGACCAGCTACCGATCACGGTGCTGCGTCGCGGCATGAGCCGATCGGACTGGCACACGTGAGCAAATCCAGCCCAGCGCACTGGACGACCTTGTCGTCGCGGCGCGCTGATGTCCCCTGTTCCTAAGGGGCACGGGGGGTCGTCGGCGACTGTGGGCCGCAACGGGGACGGGGCCCACAGTCGTCGACGGCGTCACCGCGGTCGCGGCGGGATGCAGCGCCGACCGGTGCCGGTCACCGGGATCGAGTCCTGCGGAACGGTCCGAGTTCGGGTAACGGCGGCCGCCTCCCGGAGTGTGGGGACGGCGACAGCGGGTATTACTAAGGATTGTCTGCCCAAGACCTCGGTGGCGTGGTTTCTGCATCAAGCGGAACTCGTGAGCGACCGGGGACGAGATGATGGAGCGGGTGATCAGGTCGACCGCGGAAGCCCGGCGCGGGATCTGGCCGGCGCACCCTCGGCAATTGGCGCCGATGCGGCTGGAGTTGCGGCGCTGGCTGGCGCCGCTGGCGATGACCGGAGAGACCCAGGAGGACATGATCCTCGCCGCCAACGAAGCGGCGGCGAACTCCGTCGAGCACGCCTATCCCGACGCGACCGAGGACGACACCGTCGAGTTGGTGTTCTGGACCGAACCGGACGCCGTGTACGTCCAGATCATCGACCACGGACTGTGGCAGACGCCGCCGACAGAACCCCTCGACCGCGGCCGCGGAATTCCCATGATGCATCGGCTCACCGACTCGGTGCTCATCCACCACGGCCCCGACGGGACGAACGTGCTTCTTCGTTGTCCGCTGGGATGACGGCGGGCGGGCCGCGCCGGTAAGCCGGCGGGTGATCGGAGTAGAGTCGCCGGGCGGTCGCTCGGACTGGGCACCGGGCCGGTCGTGGCGTCCACGGCGTCGACACCGGCGAGTACTCTCCCGCGAGCGACCCGCCTTTGGTCCCCCCGTGCCAGGGGCGGGTCGCCCGGCCCCCGCCGCGTTGACCCACTACAGCCAGCCGGCCGCCGTCCTGTCCGCGGAGGCATGGGTCGGCTCCGGGCTAGGGTGCCTTCCATGGCGGAGATCGAGCTGCGGGTCCGGCTGATCGGTGGCGACAGGATCGATGTCACCTACGCACAGCCGGACACGGTGGAGGCAGACGTCGTCGAACACGCCATCTCCACTCTCGCCGATGATCGTGGGGTCCTTCGCAGCAGGCACGGCGGCCGGCTGGTTGTCCTCTTCAGCCGAGGCGTCAGTGCCGTCGAGGTGTCTCCCCGCGGCGCGATTCTGTGATCGGCGCGGCCCACCCGGGCCGCCGGTCAGGTGCCCGGGTGAGTCGCTGCCGCTTGCCCGCGACCCTCGCCTCACCGGCGCGATCGTGGCGGTCGAGGGGCTCATCGCACCGGCGCAGCCGGGTCCGGTGAGGCTGCGGTCGGCACTCCCGACGGCGGCGGAGTGGGCGAGACGGGTTGTGAGCCGGGGTCGGTGCCGCCCTGGTCGAGTCGGAAGGGTGGATAGGCGTCGGTCATCAGCCCGACGTAGGCGACGACCCGCAGCACCCAGCGGTCCATGCCGAGGATGAAGCGGTAGAGCGCCGGCGGGTAGCGGCCGGTGAACAGCAGCACGATCGCGGCGATCAGCACGAGCAGGCCGACGAGGCCGCCGCCTCCCCATCCGCCGTTCCATCCGCTGTCGGTCGTGCCGCGGCTGGTCAGCCAGAGTCCACCGCCGACGAAGATCGAGAGGACGATGTAGTGCGGCAGGGCCAGCAGCCACCACTTCACCAGCACGAGGCCTCGGGACAGCCGTTCGGGATAGGGCACGTGGAGGTGGGCCGGGTAGTCCGGCACCTCGGCCAGGGTGAACGGCGGATACCGGTCCGTCCCGAGGGCGCTGTAGCCGTAGTAGTTCACCCGCCAGGTCCAGCGGAGCACGCCGACGTTGAAGTCGAACAGCCCGCGCGGATAGCCCGCGGTGAACAGGATCGCGAAGAACGCCACCACGCTGACTACGAAGAACGCCAGCCAGAGGAAGAACAGCACGACGAAGTGCGGGATCAGCAGCAACCACTTGACCAGCCACAGCCATCGGGAGGTCGACGGGTCGAGCGAGGCGTCGATGCGGACGGGGTAGGGGGTTCTGCTCTCGGTCACGGGGTGCTCCCCGGGTCTGGGCTCTGGATGCTGCTGGGCGGGACGGAGATGACGATCTTGCCGCGGGCCTGCCCGTCCAGCAGGTGGCGAATGGCCGGGGCGGCCTCGGTGAGCGGGTAGGTCCGGTCGATCGCCGGGGCGAGCTTGCCGGCCTCGATGAGGTCGCGGAGGGCGGTCAAGTCGGCGGCGTTCTCGGAGGCGACGAAGGTGCCCAGCTTCTGGTGGATGAAGGGGGACAGCAGCTGGGCCCGGATCTGGCGGCTGGTGCCGCCGAGCAACCGTCCGCCGGTTTCGCCGCCGATGATGATCAGTCGTCCCCGCGGGGTGAGGGCGCGCCGGAGAGAGGAAAGCCGGGCGTTGCCGCCGATGTCGAGGATCACGTCGTAGCGGGAGCCGCCGTCGGCGAAGTCCGCGCGGGTGTAATCGAGGACATCGTCCGCGCCCAGGGCGCGCACCATGTCGACCTTCCCCGTGCTGCACACGCCGATGACCTCGGCCCCGAACGCCTTCGCGATCTGCACCGCGAAGCTGCCGACGCCGCCGGACGCGCCGATGATCAGCACCTTCTCGCCGGCCCGGACGCGCCCGTGGTCGCGGACGGCCTGCAGGGCGGTGCCCCCGGAGACCGGGACGGCGGCCGCTTCGTCGAAGGAGATGTTCGCCGGCTTCAGGGAGAGCTTGTCGGCCCGGGCCGTCGCATACTCCGCGAAGGTGCTCGTGGACATCCCGAACACCTCGTCTCCTGGTGCGAAGCCGGCCACGTCGGCACCGACCGCCTCGACCGTGCCGGCGAGGTTCCGGCCCGGGTTGGCGTACTTCGGCCGGCGCAGACCGAAACCTGCCAGCCGGATGGGATACGGCAAGCCGGACATGATGTGCCAGGTGCCGCGGTCCACGCTGGCCGCATGCACCCGCACCAGCGCCTCGCCGTCGCCGACGACCGGCCTGTCGATCTCCACCAGCCGGAAGAGCCCTTCGGGCGCGCTGCCGTAACGGTCCTGCACGATCGCCGTCATGGTCGTCCGGTCGATGGTCGGCCCGGGCGGTGCCCTCAGCCGGTCAAACTTTCCCGCAGTCATCGTGACCCCCGCGTAGTTCTCGATTTACAGTGTAAGTTCTAGCGTGAGTTTCTACTTACGCCGTAAGGTTGTCAAGGGTTGATGGAGAGGATGATGCAGATGAGCGCCTCGACCGCGGGAGGCCGCGCGCCGCGCATCCCGTTGACCC
>Ga0070663_100001436_pt1 | contig 13052 bp, 11 predicted proteins | sample KBSC63metaG_FD_65646 | JGI IMG/M metagenome (GOLD analysis project Ga0070663, IMG submission 65646) | Corn rhizosphere microbial communities from Kellogg Biological Station, Michigan, USA - KBS C6-3 metaG | ecosystem: Host-associated > Plants > Roots > Rhizosphere > Soil ...
GTCTTCAATGACGGCTGGTCCATATCGAAGTCACGCGGGTGAAAGTACGACATCGAATACGTGCTTCGCTTCACCAGACTGCTCGTCAACGCATACGGCAGCAACCGAAAGTAGCCGCTGCTTGCCGACGCCAGGTCGATGTTTCCCCAGTGGACTCCCGACGCCGGAAGCTCCTTGAGCCTGCCTGCCGCGCACTCGATCCACAGCGGCCCGTGAGCAAGCGCATCGCCGGTCTTTCCGTAGTGGGAGGGCGAAAGCGAGCAATCGATCTCGATTCCGTTCTCGATTAGGGTTTCGAACGCCCATGCGGTTGAATCCGTGATCGAAAAGCCCGGGGCGCGATATGCCCGCACCTTCTTGCCGGTGACTTGTTCCAAAGCCGCGATCGAGCGGTTCAGGTCTTGCGCAAATTCGATCCGACTCAGCCGCGTGACCGCACGATGACCGAAGGAGTGCGAGCCCACTTCATAACCAGCCGCATCGATCCGTCGAACCGCCGCGGGATGCTGCTCGGCAATCCAGCCGAGGCAGAAGAAGGTCGCGCGCACACCCTCGTCGACGAGCAGCGACAGCACGCGATCCACGTTGCGATCGATCCGGGACTCCCGTGCGCTCCAGCTGGCGACGTCTTCGCCCGATGGATCGTCGAGCACGTGGAACCAGTCTTCCACATCGAAAGTGAGAACATTCATCGACGCGCCCCGAAACCGAAAGGTATCGCCGCACTTCATCGATGACATCCCCCATCTCCGGGGGGCGAATGCAGTTCTCTCGCTGCGTTCGGAGCGCGCGTCGAATGCAGCCAAGAGGACTCTTAGGCAAACAGCGTGCGCACGACGCTCGACATCCGCCTGATCGACCCCGACGCCTTCGAGCCCGGGCTCGTCGTCGATGTCCGCGACGAGAAGCGCGCGCTTCTCTTCGACCTCGGCGAGATCGAGCGGGTGGCGCCGCGCGTGCTGCTGCGCGTCTCGCACGCGTTCGTCAGCCACACCCACATGGACCACTTCGCCGGCTTCGATCACCTGCTCGCGCTCGGCCTCGGCCGCATGAAGCGGCTCGTGCTCTGGGGCGGCCCGGGCTTCGTCGACCAGGTCGAGCACAAGCTGCGCGCGTACACGTGGAACGTCGTCCACCGCTACGAGGTGCCGATGACGATCGAGGTGCACGCGCTCGGCGAAGACGGCGCGCGCACGCAGGCGGCGTTCGCCAGCGTGCACCGCTTCGCACGCAGCGATGCCGCGACGGTGAGCGGCGACGGCGCCGTCGTCGCGGTCCTCCACGACGAGCCGCTCTTTCGCGTCGGCGCGTGCATCGTCGACCACGAGATGCCCGTGCTCGCGTTCGCGATCGACGAGAAGGCGCAGGTGCGCGTCGCGGTCGACCGCATCGCGGCGATGGGGCTCGCGACCGGCGCGTGGTTGCGGACGCTCAAGCACGCGGTGCTCGCGGGCGCCCCCGACGAGACGCCGATCGATCTCGCCTGGCGCGACCGCACCGGCGAGCACGCCGAGCAGCGCAGCGTCGGCGAGTTGCGCGCGCTCGTCCTCGACACGATCCCCGGTCGCCGCATCGGCTACGTCACCGACCTCCGCTTCACGCCCGACAACGTCGAGCGGCTCGCGCTCCTGCTCGACGGCGTCGACGTGCTGCACATCGAGTCGGTCTTCCTCGACCGCGACCGCGACCAGGCGCTGCGCAAGAACCATCTCACGGCGCGGCAGGCGGGCGAGATCGCGCGGCGCGTGCGCGCGAAGAAGGTCGTGCCGTTCCACTTCTCGCCGCGCTATCGAGATCGTGACGAAGCCACGTTGCGCGACGAGGTCGCCGCGTGGCATACGCCGTGCCCGACGGCGTGCTCGCATTCCTGATGCGCCCTACTCGGTTGGTGCGTTTACACGCGCGCCGCGCGCTCCTAGGATGGCTCGGCACGGTGCGCACTGGAGGAGTGAGGGCGTCGCGCTCGAACTTCTTCGGCGGCTGCGGGGGGTAGGGCTCTCCTCCAGCGGTCGTGTGCAGCCGTCGCACACGAAGACGAACAGGAACGAAGGAGACATCGCGATGCGAACGCTACGACTTGCTTCTCTCGTCGCCGCTGCCGTGGCAACGGCGGCTGCCGCGGGCCTTGCGCTCTGGTCCGACCAGACCCAGGCGCAGAAGGTCAAGCCCAGGGTCACTCGCTACGAAGTCGACGGCAACTGGCCGAAGCCGTTCCCGTCGACGCCCGACCCGGTGACCGGACGGCCGCGGACGTGGATTCCCGGCGAGGTCGCCGGCACTTGCGTCGACTCGCAGGACAACGTCTACATCGTCACCCGCGGCAACCTGATCGCACCCGAGGACGTCAAAGGCGTCGCGGCACCGCCGGTGATGGGCTTCGATCCGGCGGGCAACACGATCGCCGGCTGGGGCAATCGCGACGTGCTGCCGAACGGCATCCACGGCTGCTTCATCGACTACCAGGACAACATCTGGATCGCCGGCAACGGCGACGGCATCGTCCAGAAGTACACCAAGACCGGCAACCTGCTGCTGCAGATCGGCACCCGCGGCGTGTGCGACAACCCGCCGGGCAACGCCTGCGGCAACTCGGGCGCCAACGCGTCGGCGAACCAGAGCCACACGCTGCTCAACCAGCCGGCCGACGTGTACGTCGACCCCAATCCCGATCCGATCACCGGGCAGCGCGGCAGCATCTACATCGCCGACGGCTACGGCAACCACCGCGTCGTCGTCTTCGACGCGCAGGGCAACTGGCTGCGGCAGTGGGGCGGCGTCGCCGGCACGGTGAACAACGTCGTCACCGACTTTCCCGACAAGTTCGGCGCCGGCGACGGCGGCCACCCGCACTGCGTCGTGATCGCCGCCGACTTCATGGTCTATGTCTGCGACCGCCAGAACGACCGCATCCAGGTGTTCACGAAGACCGGCCAGCTCGTGAAGGTCATCCCCGTCATCCCCGGCACCGGCGCGACGCCGTCACCGACGGGGACCCCGGGGCTCGGCACCGCCGGCTCGGCGTGGGACCTCGACTTCTCGAACGACCCCGGGCAGTCGATCATGTACGAGGCCGACGGCGGCAACGAGCAGATGCTGCAGATGGACCGCTTGGTCGGCACCATCCTCGACAAGTTCGGGCAGCCCGGTCGGCAGGCAGGCCAGTTCACCTTCCTGCACACGGTCGCCAGGGACTCGAAGGGCAACCTCTACACCGGTGAGACGATCAACGGCCGCCGGATCCAGAAGTTCGTCCCCTGCCGCGGCCAGGGCCGTTGCAACTGAAACGCGCGTTGTTGCTCGCGGCGGCGCTCGTCGCCGCGAGCGTCGCGTGGGCGCACGAGTTCACGCTCGAGGCCCTGGTCAGCGCCTTCTTCAAGGTCGAGGGCAAGGAGGCGCACCTCGTCATCCGCGCGCCGCTCTACCTGTTCAAGGCGATCCGCTTTCCGGTGCGCGGCATCGAGGTCGACGTCGAGCATTCGAACGAAGCCATGCAGCGCGCCCTCGACGCGCTGCAGCAGGGGGTCGTCGTCACCGAGGACGGCCGGCCGCTGCGCGCGAGCGCGGCAAGCGGCCGTCTCGCGCTGCCGTCGGACCGTTCGTTCGACACCTACGACCGCGCCACGGCGCACGTCGCCGCGCCGGTCGAGCCCGACACGCGGATCGTCGTCGACCAGGGCTACGTCGATGCCCACATCGTCTACCCGATCGAGTCGCAGGATGCAGTCTTCGCGCTCGCGACGTCGGCCGGCAAGGAGATCGGCACCAAGCTCGCGATCCGGTTCCTCGGCCCGCACGGCGAAGACCGCGCCGTGCTCGTCAAGAGCGGCTCCGGGAGGGTCGAGCTCAACCCGAGCTTGCTGGGCGCGGCGAGCGGCTTCGTCGCGCTCGGCATCGCGCACATCGCGACCGGGCTCGACCACCTGCTGTTCCTGCTCTGCCTGGTCGCGCCGCTGCGCGGCGTGCGGCCGCTGCTCGCGATCATCACCGGCTTCACGGTCGCGCATTCGTTCACCCTGATCGGCTCGGCGTTCGGACTGGCGCCGCAAGGCGCGTGGTTTCCGCCGTTCGTCGAAATGGCGATCGCGATGTCGATCGTCTACATGGCGATCGAGAACGTCATCGGCGTCAGCGTGACGCGGCGCGCGCTGCTGGCGATCGGCTTCGGCCTCGTCCACGGCTTCGCCTTCTCGCAAGGGCTGCAGGAGGAGCTCCAGTTCGCCGGCTCGCACCTCGTGACCGCGCTGTTCGCGTTCAACATCGGCATCGAGATCGGCCAGTTGCTGGCGCTCGCGGTGATGCTGCCGCTGGTCGCTCTGCTCCTGCGCCATGTCCTGCCAGGACGCGTCGGCTCGATCATCCTCGCGCTGCTCATCGGCCACGTCGGCTGGCACTGGATGGTCGATCGCTGGGACGCGCTCAGCAGGGTGCGTTGGCCGAGCCTCGGGGTCGACGACGTGATGCCGGTGCTGCTCTGGTCGCTCGGCCTCGTCGCGGCAGCGACCGCCGTGCGCGCGCTCCTTTCGAGGCTGCGCGTCGAGCCGTCGATCGCGTCGCGCGCCGAGCGCTGAGCGCGCAGCTCGGTCCGAACGCCAAGATTCGCACGCTCGGCGGCCCCGGGTGCGCTCGCCGGGGACGCGCGGGCTCAAGCGGGCGGCCAAGGGCGCCGAAACGACGTAGGTCGAAAAGCCGCACGAGCAGGCCATGTCCGCCAAACCGCCGAAGTCGAACGAGTCGCGTGCCGACGCGCCGCCCAAGCGCCGCTCGCTCGATTGGGTTCGCGAGGTCCTCGGCCGCCAGATCCGCCTCGAGCACGGGCGCAAGCACCAGCCGCAGCGTCCGGCCAACGTCGAGAAGCGCGAAGTCGCCGAGCCGGCGGCGATGTCGCTCGTCATGCAGCAATGCGCCGAGCTCGGTGCGCGCCTGCTGATCCACGATCCGACGACGCAGCCGGTGCGACATCTCTTCATCCTCCACGACGAGCTGCGCAACGGCGGCTGGGAGCGGGTCGAGAAGCTGCCGATCAAGGTCATCGACCGCGCCCTCACCGAGGCCGAGATCCTCGACTGCTCGGAGCCCTCGCCGCTGCTGACGACGATCGTCGCCGAGCTGCGCGAGCAGAAAGCCGCCGCCGACGCGCGCGCGGCGCGCGAAGCGGCCGAAGGCGACTGGGAAGTTCCGAAGGTGCCCGAGGTCTCGGACAGCGATTTCGCCGAGTGGGAGCTGATGGAACGCAGCTGGGCGGGGACGGTCCCGGCCGGCCTCGACATCCCGGTCCGCGACACGACGATGTGACGACCGCATGGTCGCTGGCGTGCGGCCGTCATTCGCGATGGATCGCCTCGCAACGTTCGCCGCGCCGGTGGCGTCGCCGCCCGACACGGCCGCCGCCGGGATGCAGCTCTCCGAGCTGATCGGCTCGCTCAGCCATGCCCTCGACCTCACCGAAGGACAGCCCAAGGGCCACTGCGTGCGCGCGTGCTGGATCGGCAGCCACGTCGGCGCGACGATCGGCCTCGGCGGCAGCGAGCTCCGCGACCTCTACTACACGCTGCTGCTGAAGGACCTCGGCTGCAGCAGCAACGCGGCGCGCATCTGCGAGCTCTACCTCACCGACGATCTCGCGTTCAAGCGCGGCTACAAGACCGTCGGCGACGGCCTGCCCGAGGTGCTCGGCTTCGTCTTCGCGCACACGGGGCTGCGCGCCGGTCTGGCGGCGCGGCTGCGCGCGGTCGTCAACATCCTGCGCAACGGCAAGCGGATCACCGACGAGCTGATCCAGACACGCTGCACGCGCGGTGCCGAGATCGCGCGCAGGCTCCGCTTCGGTGACGTCGTCGCGGCCGGCATCGCGAGCCTCGACGAGCACTGGAACGGCAGCGGCCGACCAGAAGGACTCGTCGGCGAAGCGATCCCGTTGAACGCGCGGATCGCCCTGCTCGCGCAGGTGGTCGACGTCTTCCACACCCTCGGCGGCCGCGACGCCGCGCTGCGCGAAGCGCGCGAGCGCTCCGGAACCTGGTTCGACCCGGCGCTCGTGCGCGCGATCGAGCGCGTCGGCGGCGACGACGCGTTCTGGCGAACGCTCGCCTCGCCCGCCGTCGAAGCGGCCGTGTTCGCGATGGAACCGGGCGCCGGCAAGGTCGTCGTCGACGACGATTACCTCGACGACATCGCCGCCGCGTTCGGCGAGGTCGTCGACAGCAAGAGCCCGTACACGAGCGGACACAGCGAACGCGTCGCGCGGATCGCCGACGCGCTCGCCGCACGGCTCGGTCTCACGGCCGCGCGCCGCCGCTGGCTGCGCCGGGGTGCGCTGCTGCACGACGTCGGCAAGCTCGGCGTCAGCAACGCGATCCTCGACAAGCCGGGGCCGCTCGACGACGACGAGTGGGCGTGCATGCGCCGGCACGCGGCCCACATCGAGGCGATCCTCGGCCGCATCGGCGCCTTCGCCGAGCTTTCGCGCGTCGCCGGCGCGCACCACGAGCGGCTCGACGGCACCGGCTACCCGCGCGGCCTCGCCGGCGACCAGGTCGCGCTCGAGACGCGGATCATCACGACCGCCGACGTCTTCGACGCGATCTCGGCCGACCGTCCGTACCGCGCCGCGGTGCCGATTCCGCAGACGCTCGCGATGATGCGCGCGACGGTCGGCAGCGCGCTCGACCCGCTCTGCTTCGAGGCGCTCGAGCAGATCGTCGACGTCAGACCGGAATCGGCTCGCCGTTGACGATCCAGGGCGTGCCGTAGCGATCGGTGACCATGCCGAACCGCTTCGCCCAGAACGTCGGCGCCATCGCCATCGTCACCCGGCCGCCGGCCGAGAGCGCGGTGAAGACCTGCTCTGCCTCGGCGACGGTCGGATAGTCGACCGCGATCGAGACGCCCTTGATGCTCTCGTAAGGGATGTGCGCCGGCGCGTCGCCGCCATAGAGCAGCCCGCCGCCCGGCAGCGCAAGCCGCGCGTGCAGGATGCGGTCGGCGAACTCCTTCGGGATCTGCGCTGCGATCGGCGAGTCGGCGCCGCTCATCAGGACCTCGAGCTTGCCGTGCAGGGCCTGCTCGTAGAAGCGCATGGCTTCGGCGCACTTGCCGTCGAAGCTCAGGTAGGCGATGGCTTGGGTCATGGCAAACACGGGTCGGTGAATGGACGGCCGTTGTACTGCAACAGCGCGCCCGTGCGCTATCGTCGATTCGCCGGCCGCGCGCCCGCCGCCGACCCACGACGACACAGGAGACCACGTGATCCAGAGACTTCGCCTTCTCGTCCTCGCCGCGTGCTCGCTCGCCGCGATCGCCGCGGTGCCGACGCGCGCCGCCGACTACCCGACCCGGCCGGTGACGTGGGTCGTGCCGTATCCGCCGGCAGGAACGACCGACGTGCTCGCGCGCATCGTCGCGCAGTGGCTGAGCGAGAAGCTGGGACAGACGTTCGTGATCGAGAACAAGCCCGGCGCCGGCAACAACCTCGGCGTCCAGTACGTCGTCAACTCAGCCGCCGACGGCTACACGATGCTGCTCGTCAATCCCGCCAACGGCATCAACGCGACGCTCTACAAGAACCTGTCGTTCAACTTCATCCGCGACATCGCCCCGGTCGCCGGCCTCGTGCGCACGCCCAACGTGATGGTGGTGACGCCCAAGCTCCCGGTGAAGACCGTCGCCGAGTTCATCGCGTACTGCAAGCAGAACCCGGGCAAGATCAACATGGCGTCGTCGGGCAGCGGCACCTCGGTGCATCTCTCGGGCGAGCTCTTCAAGTCGATGACCGGCTGCGACATGCTGCACGTGCCGTACAAGGGCGCGGGGCCGGCGCTGACCGATCTGATGGGCGGCCAGGTCGACGTCATCTTCGACAACCTGCCGTCGTCGATGGGGCACATCAAGAGCGGCAAGATCCGCGCGCTCGCGGTGACGTCGGCCGAGCGCGAGCCGTCGCTGCCCGACGTACCGACCGTCGCCGAAACCGTCCCCGGCTACGAGGCGACGGCGTGGTTCGGCATCGGCATGCCGAAGGGAGCGCCGCGGGAGGCGATCGAGAAAGTCAACGCCGAGGTGAACCGCGCGCTCGCCGACCCGAAGATGCGCGCCAAGCTCGCTGAGCTCGGCGGCAAGCCGATCGCCGGAACGCCCGAGGACTTCGGCAAGGTGATCGCCGCCGAGACCGCGAAGTGGGAGAAGGTCGTCATCTCGTCGGGCGCCAAGGTCGAGTGACCGAAGCGCTCGCCGAAGCGATCGCGGATGCGGTCGCGCACGAGTCGCCGTGGCCGCGCGACCCCGACGCGCCGGCGCCGCCGGGCGGCAAGCCCTGGGGCGTCCACCACGACGACCCGCCGCCCTACAACCGCTTGCGCGGCCCCGTGCACGCGCGCGGGCCGCAGTCGGGCGTCGTCGTTCACCACGGCGCCGAGATCGCGGCGTGGGGCGAGCCCGAGCGAGCCGACCTGACGTTCAGCGTCGCCAAGAGCTACCTCGCGCTGCTCGCCGGAATCGCGCACGACGACGGCCTGCTGCCCGACGAAGACGAGCGCGTCGACGATCGCCTCCATGGCATCGGCTTCGACGACAGCGCGCACAACCGCGCGATCACGTGGGCACAGCTGCTGACGCAGACGAGCGAATGGCAGGGGACGTCGTTCGGCATCCCCGACACCGTCGACCGCTGGCGCAAGGTCGGGCTCGATCCGCGACCGCCCGCACAGGGGCCCAAGGGCGGCGCGCGTCCGCTGCAACCGCCGGGCACCTACTGGGAATACAACGACGTTCGCATCAACCAGCTCGCGCTCGCGCTGCTGCATCTGTTTCGCGCGCCGCTGCCGCAGGTCTTCCGCGACCGTGTGCTCGTCCCGCTCGGCGGCGGCACCGGCTTCGCGTGGCGCGGCTACGACGACGCATGGGTCGAGCTGCCCGGCGTCGGCCGTGCCCAATCGGTGCCGGGCGGATCGCACTGGGGCGCGGGCGTTTCGATCAGCGCGCGCGACCAGGCGCGGATCGGCGCGATGGTGCTCGACGGCGGCACGGTACGCGGGCACAAGATCGTCTCGCGCGAATGGCTCGAGCGGATGGCGACGCCGTGCGCGATCGCGCCGTGGTACGGGCGGCTGGTCTGGCTCAACCGCGACGGCAAGCAGTTCCCGGGCGCGTCGGCACGTGCCGTCGTCATGCAGGGCGCAGGCGACCACTACACCTGGATCGACCCCGAGCTCGACGCCGTCGTCGTGCTGCGCTGGCTCGATCCGGCGCACACCAAAGCCACGTTCGCGCGCTTCGGCGCTGCGCTGCGCGGCTGAGCCTGGTCGCGTCGGCGCGGCTCCGGCCGCCGCCGCTCACCGAATCACGATGTCGGCCTGCAGCAGGACGTCCTGCGGAATCGCGACGCCGATGCGGTTGGCGGTTCGCAGGTTGACGACCAGCTCGAAGATCGTCGGCTGCTCGACCGGAAGCTCGTCCGGCTTGGCGCCTTTCAGGATGCGGTCGACGTAGCGCGCGCCGCTCTTGCCTTCGCTCGCATAGCTCGGTCCGTACGCCATCAGGCAGCCGTTCTCGGCGTAGTCGCTGCGCGCGCAGATCGACGGCAGGCGATGGCTCGCCGCGAGGTCGGCGATCAGCTTCTGGTTCGAGTTCGCGAGCGGATTGAGCGTGATCCAGACCGCGTTGTTGCCGGCCTTGACGGCGTCCTTGAACGCCGCCTCGTAGCGGTCTGCGCTGCTCACTTCCATCGACCAGAGCTGCAGGTGCAGCTGCTCGGCGGGCTCCTGGCTTTCCTTCCACTGCGGCAGCGACCCCGGGCCCTGCGGATCCCACAGCACGGCGACGCGCGCAAGCTTCGGCACCGTCCGCTTCAGGATCTCGAGCCGTTTGCCGGCGAGCACGGCGGCGACGTTGGTGATGCCGGTGGCGTTGGTGCCCGGCCGCGGCAGACTCTGGACGAGACCGGCGGCGATCGGATCGGTCACGCCCATGAAGACGATCGGCAGGTTGCCGGCCGCGCGCTTGACGGCGAGCGCGGCGTTGGTCGTCACGCCGACCATGATGTCGGGCTTGAGCGCGACCAGCTCCGCGGCGGCATCGGGAAGACGCTCGAGATCGCGACCGAAGTGGCGCTCGTGGATGACGACGTTGACGCCTTCGACGTAGCCGAGCTCGCGCAGCCCCTGGCGAAACGCCTCGCGGCGCGGCGCGTCGGCGCTCTCGGAGACGCCGGCGAGATAGCCGATCCGCGCCGCCTTCGGCGCCGGCTGCTGCGCTGCCGCCGGCGAGACGACGCCGAGCAGCGTCGAGAAAACGAGGAGAAGAAGGTTGCGACGCACGGCGATGGCGCCGCCGCTGGCACGGCGGCGGCGTTCGGAGTCTAGGGCTCGTCGCCGACCATGTCCGCGTCGCGACCAATGCGTGCGAGCGCTCGGACGCGAACCGCTCGCGCGGTTTTGACCGGCGGGTGTCGCTGTGCTACGGTCCTTCCCCCTACCGACATGACCCCCGCAGCGGCACTCCCCGCACACTCCGCACGGCCCGCGGCCGCGCGGATCGCGTCGGTCACGGGCCGCGCAGCGCGCCAGGCGCGATTCGCAGCGACCGTCGAATCGATCGGCCATCTCGTCCCGCCGTCGCCGTGGAGCGGGCGCGTCCACAGCGTGTTCGCGCGAGCGTGCAACGTCGCATGCGGCGAGCTCTTGCTGACGATCGGAACGCGCGCCCTCGGCGACGGGCCGACGACGGTCCTCCTCGCAGGCAACCCCGGTGACCTGCGCGGTCGCTTCGCCGAAGGCGAACGCATCGACGCGCGCGAAGGCCGCATGCGAAGCGCACGCACCGAGCTCGACCTCGCGGCCGCGCGCGTCTGGCGGCCTGCCGAGCGCGGCGCGCTCGTGTCCGACGTGCTTCTTGAAGCACGACTGCGCGAGCTGTCCGTGCAGCTCGTCGCACGGCGCGCGCCGCAGCCGAACGTGCTCGACCGCGAAGCCCGGGACATCGCGAAGGCGCTCGCCGACGCGTGCGCGGTGCTCGACGTCGCAGCCGCGCGCGCGCAAGCCGATCGCCTGATCGGCTGGGGCGAGGGACTGACGCCCGCCGGCGACGACTTCATCGTCGGGCTGCTCGCCGGGCTCGATGCGCTCGCGCGCGGCGACGCTTTCCGCCTCGCCTTTCGCGACGCGCTCGCAACGCACGTCGCCGCAAGCACGCAGCGAACGACACCGATCGCTGCGCATGCGCTTCGCCTCGCTGCCGCCGGCGCATGGAGCGCGCGGATCGATCGCCTGCTCGCTGCGGTTTGCTGCAGCGGTGACGGCGAACGCGACGCCGCAGCCGCACTCGACGAGCTGCTCGCGCTCGGCGCGACCTCAGGAGCCGACACCGCGTGCGGCCTCGTCGCCGCCCTGCACGCCTGGTCGCGCGCGCCGTCTTTCGCCGAGGCCGCATGAGCGCCACGACGACCCGCAGCAAGGTCTTCGCGAATCTCTACAAGGATTCGGTCTCGCTGATGCAGCTCACCGCGCAGCTGCGCGAGCGCGAAGGCGTCGCGCAGGCATCATGCGTGATGGCGACGCCGGCCAACCTGGCGCAGCTGAAGGACGCCGACCTCGCGATCGACGTCTCGCCTTCTCCCTCTGACCTCCTCGTCGTCGTTCGCGGCGAGCCGCAGGCGTGCGACGACGCGATCGCCGCCGCCGAAGCGAGCCTGCAGTCGAAGAAGGCGGCGAGCGGGGGCGGCGAGGCGAGCGCGTTCGAGCTGCCGCTCACGAGCATCGCGCTCGGCCTCGAGGTCGCGCCCGACGCCGACCTCGCGCTCATCTCGGTCCCTGGCGACTACGCCGCCGCCGAGGCGATGAAGGCGCTCGCGCTCGGCCTGCACGTGATGATGTTCTCCGACAACGTCTCGATCGCCGAGGAGCGCGCGATCAAGACCGCGGCGCGTTCGCGCGGCCTCCTCGTGATGGGGCCCGACTGCGGCACCGCGATCGTCAACGGCGTTCCGCTCGGTTTCGCCAACGTCGTGCGGCGCGGCGACATCGGTCTCGTCGCGGCGTCGGGCACGGGCCTGCAGGAAGTGACGTGCCGCATCCACAACCTCGGCGGCGGCATCTCGCAGGCGCTCGGCACCGGCGGCCGCGACCTCAAGGAAGAGATCGGCGGCATCACGATGCTGCAAGGCCTCGCCGCGCTCGCCGCCGATCCGCAGACGCGCGTCATCACGCTCGTCTCGAAGCCGCCGGCGCCGGCGATCGCACGCAAGATCGAAGACGCCGCCGCCGCTGCGGGCAAGCCCGTCGTGATCCACTTCCTCGGCGGCATGCCCGAAGGCACGCACGCCGGTGTCGTCGGCGCGAAGTCGCTGCGCGAAGCGGCCGACTTCGCGGTCGCGCTGGCGCGCGGCGAGCAGGTGCGAGCAGGCGCTGACGCGCTCGACGCGAGGGCGGTCGCCGCCGTCGAAGCGCGCACGGCGAAGATGGCACCGGCGCAGACCGCGGTGCGCGGCCTCTTCACCGGCGGCACGTTCTGCTACGAGGCGCAGCTCGCGTTCATCGCACGCGGCCTCGCGTGCAGCTCGAACGCGCCGGCGACCGGTGCGGCGCAGCACGACGGCAAGAGCGGCGGCCACGTCTTCCTCGACCTCGGCGACGACGACTACACGCGTGGCCGACCGCACCCGATGATCGATCCGTCCGAGCGCAACGCGATGGTGCGCGCGCACGGCGCCGACCCGCAGACCGCGGCGATCGTGTTCGACGTCGTGCTCGGCTTCGGCGCGCACCCCGATCCCGCGAACGGCCTTGCCGAAGCTCTCGCCGAGGCGCAGGGCGCAGCGCAGGCGCAAGGCCGCACGCTGGCGCTGATCGGCCACGTCTGCGGCACCGACGGCGATCCGCAGGACAAGGCCGGCCAGGTGCAGCAGCTCGAGCGCGTCGGCGCCGTGATCGTCGGCAGCAACATCGAGGCGGCGGCGCTCGCCGCCCAGCTCGCGCAGCGGCGCGGCGCCCGCTAGGAGCAACGATGGCCGCGCCGACGCTCTTCAAGGACTCGCTGACGGTCGTCAACGTCGGCCTGCAGGG
>Ga0070663_100001448_pt1 | contig 13025 bp, 7 predicted proteins | sample KBSC63metaG_FD_65646 | JGI IMG/M metagenome (GOLD analysis project Ga0070663, IMG submission 65646) | Corn rhizosphere microbial communities from Kellogg Biological Station, Michigan, USA - KBS C6-3 metaG | ecosystem: Host-associated > Plants > Roots > Rhizosphere > Soil ...
GGCCACCTTCTGGCGCGCTGCTCGGGCACGCTCGAAAAACTCTCAGCCTCTGAATTTCGTAGCCCGGCCTACTCCTTTCGATTGTTCCAGACTCCGGCCTGTAGTCCGCGCTCCCACTTGCGCTGGGAGCGTTGGGGTGCATCCGAGGACTTGCTACGTCCATCGCCGTCGCCCTCTACCCCAGCCCTTCCGGAGGGACATGGAGCAATGTGGAACAGCAGCGCTAAAGTTTCAGACTCAAGCCCGCCGAATAGGTGCGCCCCCAGACCTCGAAGCCCGCGATCGTATCTGCCCGACCCAGATTGGCACGGTAGACGGCATCGGCGAGGTTCTTGGCCTCGACAAACAGCGTGACGCTCTTGTTGAGGTTATAGGCCAAAGACGCGGTGACCCAATTGATAGGCTGGCCCATCCGGTTGTAGCCACCGACGTAGTTGTTGAATTCAGTGTAAGTGCCGCTGTGGTCCAGCGCGATCTGCGCGCTGATACGACTGTCCTCGTACAGGAACGACACGGAGTAGGCCGACTTGGACACGCCCTCCAGCGCCCCCACATAAACACCCCCCTGATATGCCTTGGTCTGTGTTCGCGTGAGCTTCGTGCTCATGCCGAAGCCGTTCGCCCAAAGGTGCTGCCACCCAAGCTCGACGCCAGCCGCCGTGGCCTTGTCGCCGTTGATGGGACGCGTGATGTCGAACAGGTAGCCAGGCACGCCGATGTCCACGTTCGTGTCGACCTTGTATGTCACGAAGTTGGTGATCTTCTTTGCGAAAACCGCCGCGGTGAGCATGGAACGTCGCTCGTAGTACCACTCCATGGAAAGGTCCACCTGATTGGACATTGCCGGATGCAACTGGGGATCTCCGGCAATTCGAATCGCATAGACACGGTCGTGGACCTGATCCTCCACTGTCGGTGCCAGCTGATTTAAAGACGGACGCGCCATCGTTCGAGCCGCAGCCACGCGACCCAGCAGCGACGGCGCCAACCAATAGCCGACATTGAGCGATGGCAACACCTTGGTGTAGCTGCCCGATTGCGAGATCGGTTCGGCTTGGCTGTAGGTGATCATGGGCGAACTCGTCGGATCGTCGGGCGTCTGGTCGTTGATCGCGACGATGCGGTTGACTGCGCTCAGGGACAGAGTGCGCGTGCGCACCCAGCGCAGACCCACGTTGGCGCTCCAGCGCTCGCCTGACAGCGTGGCCTCCACGAACGCCGCCCGCGTGCGTTCGGACACGTCATAAGACTTGGTCGGATTGAAGACTGGGTTCATCAGGCTCGAGTCGTAGTACGTGCCCGTTCCCTTGCCGTCTGCATCCAGAATTTCCACTCCGTCCAGCGCCCGCAACGCCTGGAAGTACGCCGGCAGGTCCAGTCGCGCGAACGTGGTCGGATAGTTGCCGCCCGCGTTGCGCATGAAGTTGGGCGGCGTGATCGGGCTGATCGCATTGGCGCCCAGCTGCGCCAGGTTGTACTTGTAGCCGCAGTACTGGCACACGTGGTCAAGGTTGTCGATGGTCCTGCGGAGCTTGTTGCGGCGTGTGTCGGCCACGCCGAAACTCAACCCTTCCAGCACCCCTTTGCCCAGGGTCCACTTGGCCGACAACGACAGCCCGTCGATCCGGTCCTTGATGTCGGTACCGCTGAGCTCGGCCCAGTGCAATGCATAGTCCCCGTTGCCAAGCTGTCCGGCCGCGCGAGTAAGGTCGCGGCCGTCTTCCAGGGTGACGGCGATATCGGGCAAGGCGTTGTCGTTCGCCCGATAGGTGCCCGTGTGCTGCCCCGGGACGCCAGCGACGACCCAACTGTCCTTGCCACCTGAACTGCGCTTGGAGGTCGAGCGATACGCGTCGGCTTCGAGCTTCAAGGAGTCGTTCAGCTTCCATTCGCCGTTGAAGCCCACCATGCGGGTATCGACGACACGGTCCTCCACATTGGTGATGACCTCCGGCGTCAGATGGCGGATCGTCATGCCGGTGACGAGGCCATTGCGGATCGTCACATCAGACCAGCGGTTGTCAGCATGCTCCACGTAATACGCTTGGTGGCGGCCGAAAGCAGGGGCGTCCAGCCGTGTTGTCAGAGCGTCGAGGACCATTCTGGTGCCCGGCGCGGGCTTCCATTCAGCAGCCCCGGACAGCGCCGCGCGCTTTTTGCGTTGGTCGACCGAGCCGAAGGCAATGCAGCAAGGCCCGAGCAGGTTCCGTTCTGATGGCGAGATCACGCCGTCTCCGTTTGCATCGAACTGGCCGGGCTTATCGGGGTTGTAAGTGTGATCGAGCAGCGAGTCGGAGCGCGTCTTGCTATCGGCCAGCACGGCGCCGAGCATCAATCCGACGGTGTTATTGGCGAACGTGTTGCTGATGATGCCCGACACCTTGCCACCGTTTGTGCGCGACAGGTCGTTGTACTGTCCTTCGACGCGAATGGCCGAGTGAAAGCCTCTGGCGTCCAGCGGACGCGCGGTGCGCAGATTGATGGCGCCGCCAATGCTGCCTTCGATCTGCGAGGCCTGTGGCGACTTCATCACGTCGGCATCGAAGACGGCCTCCGAAGGCAGTACATCGAATGCGAATTCGCGGCCGTCGCCGTCGGTGGCAAGAATGCGGCTGTTCAGCGTGACGACATTGAAGTTGGGCCCCAGACCTCTTACGTTGACGTACTGGCCTTCGCCGCCGTGCGTGCGTGACACCGAGATGCCGGTGATGTGCGAAAGCGTATCGGCGACGTTGTCGTCTGGAAATCGGCCCAGGTCCTCGGCCACGATCGAGTCCTGCACCACCGGCGCGTCACGCTTGAGATCGCGCGAGCGGGTCAGGCTGGCCCGCGTGCCGTAGACGATCACCGGAGGCAGCATGCTTTGGCCAATGCTCGTCGCGTCCGATGAGGTCTGTGTAGCCGTGGCATGAAGTTCGACGGCACTTCCGCTAGAAGCCGACGTTCCCATCAGTGGCGGTAAGCCCTGCGCAAGCGCGCCGCCGAAAGTTGCCAACTCGGCTGAAACGACCACAAGCGAACGGGGGAACTGACGTGACTTTCGTCCCAACATGCAATACATCCTGACCATGGTTGTTCCACGAAAAATGCCATCAAGCCTTTGAACAAATTGCCGGGGATGCGCGTGTGGCGACGAGCCAGAAGCGTCACGAGGTATTGCTTTCTCGACCGCCGTCGCCCTCACCCCAACCCTCTCCCAAAGGAAGAGTGAGCTCACCAACTCTCCTCACAGGTTCACAAAGGCAGAGGGAGTTCTGGCTTTCACGCGCGCTCCAGCATTTCCGCGCAACCATCACTGGCCGACCAGCGAAGCACGGCCTCGAAGCGCTGATCCCGACGGCCGGTCGTCAGCTTGACCTTCAACACTTGTGCATACAGCGAGGCCAGCGCCAAGCCTCGTCCGAGGTGCAGTTGTTGCGCCTGATCGTCGTGCTCGTCGCAGCATCGGTTGGCGATGTGCAGCGCAGTGCCCCAAGGGTCGACCACCGGCCGGAGTTCGATGGCCGTGCCGGCCTGCGCATGATCGATCGCGTTGCCGATCAGGTTGTCCACCAGGGCGCGCAGCATTGCCGGATCAGCCTGCGCCCTGATCTCGTCGTCGCCCTTCCAGACAGCCTGCAGGCCACGCTGTGCCAACGCTGGCGCGCGTGCAGACAGGGCTTGGCGCAACACCTCGGCCACCGCCACCGGTTCCTTTCGCCCCCCTCCAATCTCGAGCTTGCCTTGTCGGGCGAGGCGAAGCAGCGCATCAACCAGCTGCGCCATGCGCTGCGTCACCTCACGCATGTCGTGCAACGCATCCACGTGCTCTGCGCCTTCCGGCGGTTCCAACAAGGCGACATCGGCAATGGTGTGCAATTCTGCGAGCGGCCTGCGCAACTCGTGCGCGGTGTCTGTCAGAAAGCGACGCTCTCGCTCCCGTGTTTCCCCAATGCGCTGCAGCAACTCGTTCAGCCGCTGCGTGATCGGTGCGATCTCTGCGGCCTGGGTCTCGAAAGGCTGCAGGTCGTCGCTGCCGCGCCTCGACACTGCGTCGCCCAGGACCTGCAGCGGACGCAGCGCGCGCGGTACCGCCCATGCCAGCGCTGCGGCCGCCACGGCTGGCAGCATCAGTGCACCGGCCAGGCAAGCCCACGCCAGCGGTGCCAACGCATCATCGAGCTCGCCGCTCAGGCGGCTCACAAGGATGTCGACACGATGCTCGGCGATCGTCTGCCGCGTGCGCTCGAGCATCTCTTCATCGAGGCCCCAATGTGCGTTCTGCCGCATCGCCAGCACGCTGATGCGGCGTCCATCGGGCAGCAAGGAATCGAAGCGCCGGGGCGTGGCATCGAGCTGGCCAGGATGGGGCAGCGTAACTTTTAGCGACTCCAATGAAAGCGATCGGTCGAGCAACTCGTGACCATCACCCGCGTCCCATACCTGGAAGAAGCGGTTGCCGGTGTGCATGTACTGGTTGAGCGACTCGGGCTCCACATTCACATAGACATCGTCACCTGGATAAACCTCGGTGATGTTGCTGATGGTGCGCAAGTCGTCGTGCAGCGCCTGCTCAAAGGCATTGACCCGCTCGGTGCGGCCGATGACATACAGCCCACCGAAGGTCAGCGCCGACGACAGTGCCAGCGCGATGACGATGGCGCGACGCAAGTCGCCAAGAATGCTGCGATACCGACTCATCCTTCGAGACGGTAGCCCTCACCGCGCAGCGTCACGATGCGCGAGGACTGTCCGGGCGTGTCGATCCAGCGGCGCAGCTGCGACACCGCGCCCTCCACCGAATTGCTGCGCAATTCCACCTCTTCGGGATAAAGCTTGGCCTCGATGACGGCACGCGAGACCGCTTGCCCCAAGTTGCTGGCCAGCAGCTCCAGCAGCACGCGTTCGCGGCGGCGCATCGGCAGTGTTGCGCCGTTGCGCCGCACTTCGGCACGGGTGCGATCGATTTGCAGGTCGCCGAGCTCGATCACCGGCAGTGTCGCCTGGCCGCGGCGACGTGCCAGCGCACGCACGCGCGCAGACAGCTCGCGCAGGTCGAAGGGCTTGGGCAAATAATCGTCTGCACCGGCCTCAAAGCCGTCGAGCCGATCTTCCACCTCAGTCAGCGCCGTCAAGAGCAGCACAGGCGTGGTGTCGCCCGCGGCACGCAGGCGCTTCAGGAGCTCCAGGCCGTCGAAGCCGGGCAACATGACGTCAAGCACGATCACATCGGCCTGGGCATGCTCGGCAGCCCACAGGCCGCTCGGGCCATCTTGCGCAGTCTCCACGGTGAAGCCTAGCCGGACCAGCCCCTTGGACAGGGCCACGCGCAGCCGCGGCGTGTCCTCAATTACAAGAACTTTCAAGTCCCCTCCCCAGCTCTTGTCGCATCAGCTTCCCATCACCCTGGCTTTTCAATACTTCAAACAACTGATCATTGACCACGAAAGAACGAGTACTCATGACCACACGCCATTTCAGGACCGCGATTTTCGTCGCGTGTGCTGTCGCCTCGCTCGCCGGCTGCGGCGGCGGTGGCGAATCGGAAGCGCAAGCGCCCGGCACTCAACCGGTCGCGCGGCCCGCAGCGGTATCGACATCGACATCGACATCGACATCGCACTGGGTACCCCGCGCCACCGATACCTGGCAATGGCAGCTGCACGGCGAGTTGAACACGAGTTACGCGGTTGATGTCTACGACGTCGATCTCGTCGAGGCCCCGCAGGCCACCATCGATATGCTGCACGCGCAGGGCCGCCGCGTCGTGTGCTACTTCTCGGCGGGAAGCTCGGAGGACTGGCGCCCGGACTTTAACCGCTTCAAGCCCGCCGACATTGGCGAACCGCTTGACGACTGGCCTGGCGAGCGCTGGCTGGATGTGCGCTCGGAGAACGTCAAGGCCATCATGCGTGACCGCCTCGACCTGGCACGTGCCAAGCGATGCGATGGCGTGGAGCCCGACAACGTCGACGGCTATTTCAACGAGAACGGCTTCACCTTCAGCGCTGACGATCAACTGGCCTACAACCGCTTCCTCGCCCAAGAGGCCCATGTGCGCGGCCTGGCCATCGGCTTGAAGAATGACCTCGATCAAGTCGATGCGCTTGCCCCCAACTTCGACTTTGCGGTCAACGAGCAGTGCTTTGAGAATGAAGAGTGTTCGGCCTATGCCAACTTCAGCGCCAAAGGCAAGGCTGTGTTCAATGCCGAATATGCGGAGTCCTACCAAACAAACACGGAAGGCGAGCGCGACAAGATTTGCGCCTTGGCACGTGCGGCAAACCTGCGTACGCTGGTACTGCCAGAGTCTCTGGACGGCAGCTTCCGCTACAGCTGCGACAGCTGAGCGGGGCTTCAGAACGACACTCTGGGAGAGGCTACACCCTGCATCAAGGCAGCCCCAGCACTATCCAACTCATCGCCGGCCACTTCTGGTTGCCGCCTGTACGGAGACTTTGGACACGACGATAGAGGAGGTCCGGTCGTTGAAGTCATCATCTACCAGGCAACCCGCGTCGCTTGTCTTGACAACGCTCCGGGATCCAAAGTTGTCGTCGTCGTACAGCGTGACCTGGTAGCCGGGATTGACCCGCAGAGACGATAGCTCGTTGTTGTGTACGCCCAATGCTTCCAGTTGCGGCAGCGTGTAGCGGCCCTCGCCGAGCTTGACTGCATAGCCGCCGTAGTTGCAGTGCTGGTAGACGCTTGCAGCCTCCATTGCTTGGGTATTGCTGATCTCCGATTGAATGACGGCCAGGAGGCTGTTGTCGCCGCTGGCGTCCTGGGAGAGCTCCCAGATCATGACGCCAGAACCCTGCTGCATGGCCAGTCGAGTCTTGGCTTTGATAGTTGGTATTCCGTTGTACGTGATGTATCCGCAACTTGCGCACAAGGTTCCAATCAAGTCCCTCTCGGCGGCTGAGGCGCCGAACTGGCTGATGATGTCATTGAAACTATAGGACGGTGCATAGCCGTTGAAACCCCAACCGTAGAAGGGCACGCCCAACACCAGCTTTTCCTTGCTCAATCCGCGAGCTTGCCAGGTGCCGATGTTGCTTTGCGCCATCGAGTACGGCGATTGTTCGTTGCCCTTGGTGCCCCAGCCATCGCCCACCGCGTCGTAGGACATGATGTTGACAAAGTCGAACGATGAAAGGGAAGAGATGGGGATCATCGCGCCCTCATAGGTGGCCGTTGCGGCCGTGATCAGTTTGCCCGGCAGTGCACTGCGCAGATTCTGGACGAATGGCGTGTAGTTGCCCGCGCCGTCGATGGCCGTGAGCTTCTCAGTTTCGATGTCGACGTCCACACCGTCCAATCCGAACGTGTTGACAAACTGCACCACGTTGTTGACCACGCCCGCCCGATTGGCAGGTTGCAATAGGCTCGGCCAGTCACCCGCGCAAGCGGGACTCACGCCGCCGGCTATCGAGACGAGCACCTTGACGCCGGCCGCGTGCGCCTTTTGGACGACATGCTCGATGTCCGCTCCTTTGGCTTCGCCCATGCAGGTGGGGTCTTCTCCGTTCAGGAAGCTACCGTCAGGCGTTGGGTTTGCGAAAGCAATGTTCAAGTGCGTAAGCTTGCTCAGATCTGTCCGATCGACCACGGAGCGAAGGCTCGTGGTCGACAAGACATAGCCGACGACTTTGGTGTGAGCTTCGGCACTCTCAGCAAGGCCACAAAGGGCCATGGTGGCGGTCAAGACAATACGACTGAATGTGGGACGTTTCATAGGCGTTCCTTTGGAGTTGTGGGGTCGAGAGGAAAAAGAATCCGCGCGATTTTTGTCGCTCCCATGAAAGCGGGCAAGGGACTATTGGTATTTGACTGTTGGAGCGTTTTGTAGGTCGCTCCGCCTTGCAGCCAATGTCGGCACCATCCACGCTGGCGGTTCCGCTCGTTCTTCAAATTTTGATTGTTAGTGAAGTGAATTCAAATCACTTTATCGACTCAAGGATTCCGCTTAGCATCGCCCCCCACGTCAACCCCTGTGAATCGAATATGCACCTAACCGCTCACCTTCAATCAAGTGCGTCAAGCCTGGACAGACGATTGCAAATCCAGGACAGCTTTCTTTCTTTCATCCCCAGGACACTAAAGCACTTTCATCAATGTATTCAATGGTTCGCCGTTGGCGGACCTTCCAATCTGGCAAGCACCCATTTCAAAAGCATCGTGCTTTCGCTCGCCTTCATGCTGGTGGCAGTCTTTTGCCTCGTGCCTTCGGCTCTGGCCCAGACCGCGCGTGACAGCACCATTACCGGCACCTGGACCGGCATGACAACCTTCAATATCGTGAACCAGACCAACGGCAAGTGGGCAGACTCCGAGGTGTACTGGGCCATCGTTGGCCGCGACTGGAACACCGGCAACTTCGTTCACGTCGACATCAACGGCAACCTTATTCCCATGAGCAATGCCGACAATGGCGCGCTCATCAAGAACGGCAAGTACTACACCAATTACTTCTACTCTCTGGCGCAGACGAAGTCGATCACGATCCCAGCCATCGACTCGGCGCGCGTCCTGATGAGCGTGGGAAGCCCGATGTACACGCAAGTCAACTTGGACATCAACGGCAAGATCGCATACACCGGCGCTGACATCGCGAACCCGGCAGATCCCAACACTGACGTGATCTTCGACTTCGGCGAGATGGCAATCGTGCCTGCAGGCAGCCCGAGCCAGGGAATCAACATCAACACCTCGCGTGTCGACCAGTTCGGCTTCCCGCTCAAGCTTCGCCTGCAGGGCCTGAATGGCTACGACAAGACGGTTGGCGAGGCGCTCACCGAATCGCGCGACCAGTTGTTCGCAAAGTTCATCGCTGAAACGCCGGCGGAATTCGCCGACTTGGCCAAAGCTCCGTACGCGCCGATGAGAATCATGGCACCGTCGCACGCCACTTTCCAGAACGATCGGGTCAATGCGGCCTACTTGCAGCCGTACATCGACCAGATGTGGGAGAAGTACCGCAACGAAGACCTGGTGTTCACCCTGGACAACCTCGGCACCTTCCGCGGCCGTGTCAGCGGCGACCGCTTCATCTTCACCGGTGGCATTTCACAAGGCACTTACTTCATTAACGGCAAGCCCACGACTTCCATGGTCTTCCTGGGGGACGGCTTCTTTGCCGACGCCAGCGGTGGCCCAACCAATACCGACACGCAGTTGCAGATCCAGGCGCAGATCTGCGCGGCACTCAACCGCCGCGTGCTCGAGCAGCCAGGCAACTGGCATGTGCAATCGGCCCACCATCCAATCGGACAGGCGAGCAACTGGTTCTCCAAGTTCTGGCATGAGCACAGCATCGACAAGCTTGCCTATGGCTTTGCCTATGACGATGTTGGTGGACTCAGCCCGTTGCTGCACACCGATGCACCAACGGCTGTGACGTTCACCATCGGCTGGTAATAGCAATGCTGGTGCCGCGTCAAGCCTCAAGTGCATAGGCTGAAAGTATTTCGATCATGCCCGCTCATCACGCCCGCGCCTGCTCGTCGTTGCAAATGCTGGCCATAGCACGAGCTATGGCTACGCTTTGCGCCGAGTATCGGGCGCCACTTGACGTGCTGCTCGGGCAGGCGTCGAACGCTCAGCCTCTGAGCCGACCCTTCCTGGGTATGACAACAACGTTCACGATCTCTTGAGCTTGGCTTGATGCCTTTGCCGTGGAACCTCGTGCTACGCAGGCTTTACGGCGAGCACGATCGGCTGAGCTGCGCATGCTGCGCGACCAACAGACCCTTGTTTGAACAAGGAATGCCGCAGCCTGAATCACACGGAGTTTCAAGTGTTCCATCTTGGGAAACTGCTGCATCAGCTTCCGATCACAGTGGCATCTCGATACTTGCCGCTCAATCCTCACCCAAGAACAAACCGCATGTGCAAAGGACAGCTCAGTTCCGAAATCTTGATGAAGAACGACGTTGATCAAAGGTGGATGCATTTGCTTCTGACTTCAAATTTTCGGTCAAAGGCAGTGCTTTCAGTACGACTGAGTGCCCGGCCTTGCAACTTCAGCGCCAAAGGCACAGAGTGTTCAATTCCCAATACGAACGCCTATAGAAAAAAGTGGCAGCGGGCTGCGCGACCTGCACGATCCAGCTGTGACTCGTGCCGATGCTCAGCGATAGCCATCGTTTGTTCATGTGCAGCCGCCGTCTTGAACACGTGGGAAAGATGCCCAAGCAGTTGCTGGCCGGCCAGCCCCACGCCCACCGGCTCGAACTGCTGGCCTTCCATCGCCTCGTGCCGGCCTGACATCTGGCCCATAGGGCTCGCCCCAAGGCTCCCTTCGATCCGTCCGCGACACACGCATGACCGCCGAGGCTCGCGGCCGGCGCTCACTCGCATCCGTTACCCGAAAACGACCTTCGAGTCGAAGGCGCAAGCAATGGCGCCATATAGCCAGGAATCAAACATGACCAAGTGCGATGTGGACAAATATGTCGCTGCGATAGCCGGTGACTGCCGCGTGAACGAAGTCGAAGTGGCCGATGATCCGGCACCGGCTTTGCCGAGCCATCCGCTGACAGGTCCTCAGCGCGACATCTGGATCGAACAATCGATCCATCCGGACGTCCCGCTCTATAACATCGGTGGCTACTTGAGCATCGATGGCCCTCTGGACGTGCAGCGCTTTGAACAGACGGTCCAGATGCTGGTGCAGCGTCATGACAATCTGCGGACCTTGCTGATCGCACCCCAAGGCCCGGGGCAGATGGCCCGGCAAGCCATTGCGGACAAACTCGATGCAAAACTGGAATTGCACGATCTCAGCCGATCAGCGGAGCCTGCCGCCGTTGCACTTGCGCTGATGCAGTCTCAGGCCAGCCAGGGTTTTGCGCTCTATGGCCGGCCTCTGTTTCGATTCGCGCTGCTGAAACTGGCGCCGAATCGCTGGTACTTCGCCGCCAGCTTCCACCACCTGATCGTCGACGGATGGGCGACCACATTGGTGCATCGCTCCTTGAGTGAAATCTACAACGCCCTTTCCGCTGCCGCGAGCAAGCCGGGCGCGGCCCCTTCGTATCTGGACTATGTGGCCGATGACCGGAATTTCATGGCCTCGGACACGAGGACCCGGCAGATCAAGTACTGGCAGGCCAAGTACGTGCAGTTGCCGGAGCCGCTGTTTGAGCGGCGCAGCGCTGCGGCCGCTGCAATGCCTCAGATCAGCCCAAGCGCCTGCCATTCCAGTGCCATCGAACACTCGCAGTACCAACATGTCGCGGATCTCGCCAAAGCCTGCGGCGTGTCGATTTTCCATGTGCTGTTGGGCGTGACGGCGGTCTTGTTCGCGCGCATCTCGCAGCGCGACTGCTTCACGTTCGGCCTGCCCCTGCTCAACCGTGGCAATGCAAAGTGGAAGGCCACCTGCGGGCTGTTCGCCGGTATCAGCCCGGTGCTGTTTGAGGTGAATCTCGACCAGGCTTTTCCTGACCTGGTGGCATCGATAACAAGGACCCTCAAACAGGATTACCGCCATCAGCGTATGCCCATCGGGGACCTTTTGCATGCGATAGGCTCCAACAGGGGCGGCCGGCGCATGTTCGACTTCAGCCTGTCCTACGAGCCGCACAATCATGACCTGGACTTCGATGGAGCATCGGCGTCCACGGTCGCGGTACTTAATGGCTGGCAGCAAACGCCATTGACGCTGTTCGTGCGCGAGTTCCACACAGGGGCAGACATCAAGCTCGATTGGGTCTACAACCTGGGGTGGTTCGATGCCGTTTCGGCGGGTGCCTTCGCGGATCGCTGGGCCTTGGTGCTGCGGCAGATTCTGGCCGAGCCCACCGGTGACCTGCGTCGGCTTGACGTGCTTGGCGAGGCGGAGCGGCACCGGGTGCTGGTGGAGTGGAACGAGACCAAGCGGGAGTGCCCGCAGGAGCTGTGCATCCACGAGCTGTTCGAGCAGCAGGCGCAGCGCACGCCGCAGGCGGCGCGGTGGCGGTGGAGTACGAAGGGCAGCGCCTGAGCTATGGGGAGCTCAACGAGCGGGCCAACCGGCTGGGGCACTACCTGCGCGGGCTGGGGGTGCGGCCGGACGCGAGGGTGGCAATCTGCGTGCGGCGCGGCCTGGAGATGGTGGTGGGGATCTTGGCGGTGCTCAAGGCCGGTGGGGCGTACGTGCCGCTGGACCCGGCGTATCCGGCCGAGCGGCTGGACTACATGCTGAGGGACAGCGCGCCGGTGGTGGTGCTGACGCAGGCGCAGCTGCGCGGGCGGCTGCTGCTGCCGGAAGGACTGGCGGTGCTGGAGTTCGATGGCGCGCAGCGACCGTGGGAGCAGCGCCCGGCCGACAACCCGGCGGCCGCGGAGGTGGGCCTGGCGCCGCGGCACCTGGCCTATGTGATCTACACCTCCGGCTCCACCGGACAGCCCAAGGGGGTGATGATTGAACACAGGTCCATCGTCAACTACGCGACTGACATGGTCGCTCGATTTGACGTGCCAGGAGGAAGTGGGTCCTTGATCATCACGTCCTTCAGCTTCGATCTCACACTCACGAGCTTCTACCCACCATTGATTTGTGGACGCCCTGTGCGTCTGTGCCCGGACCGTGGCGATGTGTCGACATGGTCCGAGCACTTGCTGGCCGGTGACAACCTCGGGCCGGTCAAGCTGACGCCCTCACACTTGGCCTTGCTGCAGCAGACACTGCCACCAGAAAGACTGGCTGGCCGTATCGGTGCGCTGGTGCTCGGCGGCGAAACCTTGCCCGCGTCGGCTCTGTCGTGGTGGCGTGTACATGCACCGGGCACGCGCATCTTCAACCATTACGGGCCGACCGAAACCACCGTGGGGTGTGTCGTGAACGAAGTGTTGGAGAGACTGGGAAGCACCGCTGCAACCATTCCAATCGGCAGGCCGATCGCGAACACGGCGATCTACGTGCTGGACGAGCATGGCGAGCCGGTGCCGGTGGGCGTGGCGGGGGAGATCCACATTGGCGGGGCGGGGGTGGCACGCGGCTACCTGAACCGGCCGGATCTGACGGCCGAGCGCTTCGTGGAAGACCGCTTCGCGGGCGA
>Ga0070663_100001449_pt1 | contig 13024 bp, 13 predicted proteins | sample KBSC63metaG_FD_65646 | JGI IMG/M metagenome (GOLD analysis project Ga0070663, IMG submission 65646) | Corn rhizosphere microbial communities from Kellogg Biological Station, Michigan, USA - KBS C6-3 metaG | ecosystem: Host-associated > Plants > Roots > Rhizosphere > Soil ...
AGTGCACTTTTCATCGCATTTTCCCCGCTGGAAGATGAGCTTGGAGATCGAGCTGGAGATACACGCTGTCACAGGGGCGGCCGTTGACGACGTAGGTCGCCTCGGCCCTGTCCGTCTCGACGAAAGCGCATTTTGTGAGCAGCCTAAGGCACGGCCCGTTTCGTGGGTCGACATCGGCAGTCAGCCGTTCCAAGCCGCGTCCTTCCACATAGCTGGTGTAGGCCTGGAGCACCTCCGTGGCATAGCCGCGACCCCAGCAGTCACGGCGCAGAAAGAAGCCGATTTCTGGAAACCGCCAGGCGCCCATCTTGCCGATCGCGACGTCATCGTGCTCGATGACGAACTCATCGCTTTCTTGCGCCTTGTCGGCGGCAAGCATCGACGCGAACCATGAGCGCGTCTCGGCAAGATCCGAGTGTGCGGGTGTCGACCAGAAGCGCATCGTCTCGGGGTCCGACATGATGGCGTGGAAGGCCGTGACATCGCCAGGGACGACGCGTCGCATCCGCAGCCTTTCCGTGCGAATCTCGTTCGGGCGGTTCCCCGACGTCACGCCTCGCATGGAGCGCCCCCCTGTCGAACGCCTTTGAGCTGCCGCAGTGAGAGCATTGCGGAGCCGAGGGCGAATGCGGCGGCCAGCGTAAAGGCGAATATCGGCGCGGCAATCCCCGGCGACCAGCTAAAGACAAGGGATACGAGGACGCCCCCGATGGTCTGGCCCGCGAGGCGCGCCGTGCCCTGCATGCCGCCGGCCGCTTCGCTGCGGTGCTCGGGCGCCGTGAAGAACAGTATGCGGTTGTTCGGCACCTGGAACAGGCCGAAGCCGCCACCGCAAAGTGCCGCGCAAAAGGCTAGTCCCACGAGACCCGGCTGGAGCAAGGCCATGGCCGCCAAGCCGCCGAAGTGGATGAGGGTGCCGATCGCACAAAGCACGCCCGCCTTGCTCCGTTCGGCGAGGCGCGTGGCCAACCGACTCGTGAAGGCCGCCCCGACCGGCCAGCAGGCGATCACCGCCCCGGTACCTAGGGCATGCTCATGCAAATTGTGCTGAAGGTAAAACGGGAGCGCGACTTGTCCGGCACATTGCGCGACGAAGCAGAGGATCGACGCGCCCACCGCAACGCGGAATGGTCGGTTGCTCATCAGATCGAGCGGCAGCAGCGGGGCGCTCTTCGGCACCTCCCGCCCGAACAGAAAGGCGAAGCTGACCGCTGCCGCGAACGCGAGGAGTGCCGCGAGAACTGGTGCGGCAACCAAGCTTTCCAAGGCGACGAACAGGAGAGCAGCGGAAGCAGCGTGGAGGAAGATGCTGAACAAATCGACCGCCGCGCTCTTCCTGCTGCCACCCGGGAGCGCCATTGCGGCCGCCAATGCGACCAATCCGATCGGCAAGTTCAGCAAGAATAGCCAGCGCCAGTCGGCCGCGGCGATGATGAGCGCGCCGAGAGCCGGGCCGGCCGCCGCGCAGATGGCAACATTCAGCGCATTCCAGCCGATCGCCGAGCCGAGGCGGTCGCGCCCCAGCACGGCTCGCAGGAGCGGAATGCCGAGCGCGAGAATCGCGGCGCCGCCCAGTCCCTGCAGGCAGCGCGCACCGACAAGTGCCGCGAACGTGGGCGCAACTGCGGCCAGCAGCGAGCCAACGGTGAAGGTACACAAGCCGAGGACGAACAGCTTTCGGCTACCGATTCGGCCGGCGAGATGGGCCGCCGGGAGCAAGCCCATCAGAAGCGCGAGCTGATAAACGCTAGTCACCAGGATGGCTCTAGCCGGGTGCACCGCCAGGGACGCCGAGATGGTTGGCAAGGCAACATTGGTGATGCCGGCGTCGAGCACGACGAGTGCCATCGCCAGCAGGACGGCCGCGGTCCCAATCGCCGGATGACGCTCGATGCGCATCAGCGACGCGCCGCCGTCCACCGGCCGTCGCGCATGGCGAACCGGGTCACCTTGCCCTCGACGAGGTCCTCACGGCGAAGGTCGCGTTCCGTGAAGCGGAACAGGATGGCATTCTCGCTGACGCAGCGGGTGTCGTGGATGTCTCCCACTCGATAGACTCGAGCTTCGCCGGGCCTCAGCATGCTGCGGTCCTGCTCGGCGATCCCGACCTCGCCATCAGCCAGCTCGATGCGCCGGTAGGTACCAATCTCGAGGTCGCCTGATTGCACGGCATAGACGACCCAAGCGCGGCCGTGATCGTGCGGAGGGCGGTAAAGCCCTGCGTTCTCCGAATGCGCGAGCAGCATGAAGCCGTAAGCAGGGTCGCGGTGCAGCTCGCGCGACGCCGGTCGTTCGGCAAGCAGCTCGGCGAGCCACGGTTCGGAAGCATCTGCGCCAGTTAATTCGGCCAAGGCGCTGCGCGTCGCTTCAGCCGCACGCTCTGCACCGTCCGGCCACGCCGTCAAAACACAGCTGATGAATTGGTCGAGGGAAGTCGTCATCGGTCCACTCCTGTCGGGCGTCGCGATGATTATGCTCCTCCGGCGTATGCCGGTAGGCGCACAGATTGCACTGTATAGTTGCGCTGAGCGCGCTATGTCGGCTGCAGGAGGATGCATTGGGCACGCCGGACCTGAACCTGCTTTACACGCTCGACGTCCTGCTTTCCGAAGGCAGCGTCACGAGAGCCGGGCGGAAGTTGAAGCTGAGCCCGTCGGCGATGAGCCGGGCGCTTGCCCGGCTTCGCATCGTCACCGGCGACCAGCTCCTGGTGAGGGCGGGACGCGGCCTCGTCCCCACGCCCCGCGCCACGGAGATGAGGGAGAACGTGCGCCTTCTGGTTGAAGAAGCTCGTTCAGTCCTGAGGCCAGCGGCGGGGCTCAACCTTTCAACGCTAGACCGCACCTTCGCGATTAGGGCGAGCGACGGTCTCGCCGAGCTGATGGGCCCGCACCTGATCGAGAAAGTGCAAAGCGAAGCTCCAGGCGTGCGGCTGAACTTTCTGCGCAAGCTCGACAAGGACAGTTCCGGGCTTCGCGACGGCTCGCTCGATTTCGAGACGGGCGTAGTCTCCGGTCCGATCAGTCCGGAAGTGAAGGCGCAGGCGCTGTTTGTCGACCGCTATGTCGGGGTTGTCCGCGCCGATCATCCGCTGGCGAGACTGGAAGTTTGGGCAGCGGATTATGTCGAGTGGAACCATGTGGTGACGTGGCGCGCCGGGCTCGACCTCGGCAACATCGACGAAGCGCTTTCGAAAGTCGGGCTCAGGCGCAACGTGATGGCTACGGTCGATGGTTTCGCGGCTGCTATCGCACTTGCGCGGGTGTCGGACCTGGTTGCGACGGTGCCCGAAAAGCACACGGCAAGTCTGCGAAACGGCGTGCATGCGTTCGCACTTCCCGTGCTTGCGCCCGATTTCACTGTGTCGCTCCTCTGGCATCCGCGGCTCGACGGCGATCCCGCACATCGTTGGATGCGCAACTGCCTCCGCGACGCCTGCAGCAGTCATCTTGGGCGTTAGTGGCGTTAGCCGCTCAATTACTTTTTGCGTAGGTTGAGAGCACGAGAACTCGCGATCAAGGGGCCGCTGGTGAAGCCCCGGACCAGCCGCCGCCAAGAGCGCGGAAGAGATCGATCTGAGTTCGCGCGATGTTCGCGTCCGCCTCCGCGAGCGCCGCTTGCGTTTCCGCGAGCGTGCGCTCGGCATCGAGCAATTCCAGCGAGCTGATGTCGCCCTCGCGCTGACGGGCGCGGGTGATGGTCGCGGCCTTGGCGGCCTGGTCGCGCGCGTCGCGCAAGGCAGCTCGGCGGTTGAGTGCCTGCTGATAATTGGACAGCGCGGTCTCGGTTTCCTGCAGCGCCTCCAGCACCGTGCCGTCGAACGTGGCGAGCGCCGCCTGAGTATCGGCGTGGGCCTCCGCGACACGGGCGCGGGCTGCAGTCCGGTTGGCGGTCCAGTTGATGAGCGGACCGATCAGCCAGGCGACAGGATTGGAGAAGAGGCTGCTCACCCCCGACGAACTGGATGCCAACGAGCCGCCGAGCGTGATGCGCGGGTAAAGATCGGCCGTGGCCACGCCGATACGGGCGGTCGAAGCGGCAAGACGCCGTTCGGCAGCACGGACGTCGGGCCGACGCGCGAGCAAGGTTGCGCCGTCGCCGACCGGGATGATTTGGGTGAGGCGCAGCGTCGAGGTGCGAGCGGTGGCCTGGGCCGGAAGATCACGGGGCGCGCGGCCCGTCAACGTTGCGAGGCGGAACAGCGCCGCCTGGCGCTGCGCCTCGAAATTGGGGATCTCGGCCCGGCGCTGGTCGCGCAAGGTCGCGATCCGGGCGGTATCGAGGCCGGTGGCAAGTCCGATCTGGTGCCGCTTTTCGGTCAGCGCCAGCGACTGGTTGAGCAAGGCGACAATCGTGCGCGCCACATCGGCGCGCTCGGCTGCGGACGTGGCGTCGGCGTAGGCCTGGACGGTGTCGGAGACGACGATGACGCGAACCGCATCGGCGTCGGCCGCGGCGGCACCGGCGTCGCCGCGCGCCGCTTCCACGCGGCGGCTGATGCGGCCGAACAAATCGGCTTCGTACGCGACGTTGAGACCGGTGCCGACCTGCAGGCGCGCGCGGTCGTCGCCGGTCGCGAGAGTGCCGGGTGAGCGGCCATATTGAGCGCCGCCGTTGACGCCGATCTGCGGTTCGCCTGCGCCGCGCTCTTCGCGGACAGCGGCACGGGCACGCTGGAGCCGCGCTTCGGCGACCCGCACATCCGTGTTGGCGGCGAGCGCATCCTGGACCAGGCCGTTGAGCACGGGATCGTCATAAAGCCGCCACCAATCGCCGGCGGGCGGCGCAACGCTGGCAACGGCAGGGCTTTCAGTCATGAGGAACGGCGCCGCTTCCGTCGCGGAGACCGGCTGCGGGTGATAGTCGGGGCCGCTGGCGCAGGCGGCAAGCGCCAACGCCGAGGCCGCGAGAGCGAGGTTTCTGATCATTTCATGCAATCCTATTCGCCCGGGATGAGGGCGGGCTCGGCGTCGCCTCCACTTCGCCGTTGGCGGCGGCGAGCGGCGATGCGGTCGCCGATGCCGCGGCAGACGACATAGAAGGTCGGCGTGAAGATCAGCCCGAAAGCGGTGACCCCGACCATCCCGAAGAACACTGCGGTGCCGAGCGCCTGCCGAAGCTCGGCGCCGGCACCGCTCGCCAGCAGCAGAGGGACGCTGCCGAGGATGAAGGCGAAGCTGGTCATCAAGATCGGACGCAGGCGATCGTGGGCGGCGCGGACCGCCGCATCGACCGTCGACATTCCCGCCGCTTCGTCCTGGCGGGCGAATTCGACGATGAGGATCGCATTTTTGGCCGCAAGCGCGATCAGCACGACCAAGCCGATCTGCGTGAGGACATTATTGTCCATGCCGCGAAGGTGAACACCGATCATCGCGGCGAACAGGCACATCGGCACGATGAGGATGATCGACAGCGGCAGGATCAGACTTTCGAACTGCGCCGCGAGCACCAGAAAGACGAACAGCACGGCCATGCCGAAGACGAGGCCGGAGGTGCTGCCGGCGGCCTTCTGCTGATACGCAATTCCGGTCCATTCGCTGGCGTAACCGGGCGGCAGGGTTTCGGCGGCAAGCTTCTCCATCGTCTGCAGCGACTGGCCGGACGAGTAGCCGGGTGCGGTGTCGCCATCGATCTCGACCGCGTTGAAGCCATTGTAGCGCGACACCCGATAAGGTCCGGTGCGGTCCTGGAACGTGGTGACCGAACCGATCGGCATCATCGCGCCCGAGTTGGAGCGGGTGCGGAGGTTGGCGATGTTGGCTTCCGACGAGCGATAGGCCGAGTCGGCCTGCGCGGTGACGCGGTAGGTGCGGCCGAGCAGGTTGAAGTCGTTGATGAAGGCGGAGCCGAGATAGACCTGCAGCGCTTCGAAGATCCGCTCCGGCGGGACACCGAGCATGTCGGCCTTCTGCCGGTCGATGTCGGCGAAGACGCGCGGCGTGTTGATGTCGAACAGGGTGTAGACCTGCTTGAGGCCCGGGCTCTGGTTGGCTTTGCCGATCAGGCCCCAGGACAGGCCGGACAGCTCCTGGAAGCTGTGGCCGGTGCGGTCCTCAATGATCATGCGATAGCCGCCGGCCGAGCCGATGCCCTGGATGAGCGGCGGCGGGACGATGATCAGGCGTGCTTCGTTGATGTCCGCGGTGCGCTTTTGCGCTTCGGCCATGATGCTTTGCAGCGTGACGCCGAGCTTCTTGCGCTCCTCGAACGACTGCAGCGGAACATAAGCGGCGGCGGCGTTCGGCGCCTGCGTCTGCGACGCGCCGTCGAAGCCGGCAAGCATGACCGAGCCTTTGACGCCGGGGATCGGCAGGATGCGCGACGCAACCTTGCGCATGACCGCATCTGTACGCTCCAGCGACGAGCCGGGCGGGAGCTGGATGACGGTGAGGAAGTAGCCCTGATCCTGCGCCGGGATGAAGCCGCTCGGCGTAATGTAGAAGAGGCCGACGGTGGCGGCGATGAGCGCGGCATACGCGACCATCATCCGCTTCGGCATCGCCACCAGGCGGCGGGTGAGCCGTGAATAGCCTTCGCTGAAGCGCGCAAAGGCGTGATTGAAGCGGTGACCGGCGGCGACGAGGAATCTGCTGACCGGGTTAGACGGCGGTGAATCCTCCGCGTGCGGCTTGAGCAGGATCGCGGCAAGCGCCGGCGACAAGGTCAGCGAAACCAGCAGCGAGATGACGGTTGCGCCGGCGATGGTCACCGCGAACTGGTGATAGAAAGCGCCGGACAGGCCATTCAGGAACAAGGTCGGCAGGAACACCGCGCAGAGGACGAGGACGATGGCGATCAGCGCCGCGCCGACTTCGTCCATTGAGGTCCGCGCGGCCTCGAGGCCGGTCAATCCGCGTTCGAGGTTCCGCTCGACATTCTCGACGACGACGATGGCGTCATCGACGACGATGCCGATCGCCTGCACCAGGCCGAATAGCGAGAGGTTGTTGAGCGAATAGCCGACCGCTTCGAGAATGCCGAACGTCCCGATCAGCGACACGGGGATGGCGACCACCGGAATGACGGCGGCGCGCCAGCGCTGCAGGAAGACGATCACCACGAGCACGACCAGAAGGATCGCTTCCATCAGCGTGTGCCGCACGGCGTCGATCGACTGGGAGATGAACTCGGTCGGATTATAGATGATCCGGTACTCGAGCCCCGGCGGGAAGGTCTTCGAAATGCGCTCCATTTCGGCCTTCACGTTCTCGGCCGCCTGAAGTGCGTTTGATCCCGGGCGCTGGAAGGTCGCGAGGATGACCGTCGGGTCCCCGGACAGATAGGTGTTCGCGGCATAGTCGGCGGCACCGAGCTCGACCCGGGCAACGTCGGACACATGCACCTGTCGCCCGTCCGCATCGGTGCGGATCACGACATTCGCGAACTGCTGCGGATCGGTCAGGCGGCCCTGCGTCTGGACATTGAGCTGGTAAGCATTTCCGGTTGCGTAGGGCGGCTGACCGAGGGTGCCTGCGGCGACCTGCACGTTCTGGGCGCGCAGGGCGTTGACGATCTCACCAGCGGTGAGGTCGAGCGCGGCGGCCTTGTTGGGATCGATCCAGATGCGCATGGCATAGTCGCGCGCACCGAACAGGCGGGCGTCGCCGACGCCGTCGAGCCTGGCGATGCGGTCCCGGACCTGGGTCAGCGCATAGTTCGAGATGTAGCCGCGATCGAGCGAATGGTCGGGTGAGATCAGGTTGACGATCAACAGGAAGTCGGGCGACGTCTTGCGGGTCACGATGCCGAGCCGCTGGACCTCCTGCGGCAGGCGGGGAACGGCGATGGCGACGCGGTTCTGGACCAGCACCTGAGCGGCGTTGAGGTCGGTGCCCTGCTTGAAGGTGACGGTGATGGTAAGATTGCCGTCGCCCGTCGACTGCGACGACATGTAGATCATATTGTCGACGCCATTGATCTCCTGCTCCAGCGGCGCGGCGACCGTCGAAGCGACGGTCTCGGCGTCGGCGCCGGGATAGGAGGCGTTCACCGTCACCGTCGGCGGGACAATGTCGGGATATTGCGAGACCGGCAGCGCGAAATAGGCAATCGCCCCCATCACCGTGATGATAATGGCGATAACCGATGCGAAGATCGGGCGCGTGATGAAGAAGCGTGACAACCGCATGTGACGGGCTCCCCGGCTACGAGCCGGTCAGAAAAGGGTGACGCTCAGCGGCCGACGAAGGTCGCTTCGCCGCTAAGCGGAACGGGGATGATGTCGGGCGCGGCAGGCGCGGCCTGAGCCACGATCCGTCCGGGCTGCAACTTGGCCTTCATGCCCGGAAGCACGAGCTGCGCGCCGCTGATGACGACCTTGTCGGTCGGCGCCAGACCGGAGCGGATCACTCGCAAGCCGTCGATCACCGGGCCGGTCACAACCGGACGCGGCGCGAGGCTGCCGTCCTTGTTGGCGACCATGACGATCTTGCGCGCCTGGTCGGTCGACACGGCGGCGTCGGGAACGAGCATCGCCTGAACCGGCTGACCAGTGGACAGGCGCATGTTGCCGAACATGCCGGGGGTGAGGAACTGCGCCGGGTTCGCCACCACCGCGCGCAGGCGAATGGTGCCGGACTTCGTGTCGAGGCCGTTGTCGGCGAAATCGAGGCGGCCGTGCCAGCGATAGTCGGTCTCATCCTGCAGGCGGATTTCGACGCCCGAGGGTGCGGCACCGCCTTCGCGGGCGCGGCGGGCCTTGAGGAACAGGGCTTCCGACGCGTCAAAGGTGAAATAGATCGGATCGATTGCGTTGATGGTGGTCAGCAAGGTGCCTTCGCCGCCGGCGCCGCCGGCCTGGACCAGGTTGCCGGGGTCGATGCGACGGTCTGAGATGCGTCCGGAAATGGGCGCACGGACCTGCGTGAAGCTCAGGTCGAGAGCGCGCGCCTGGACGCGCGAGGTGGCGGCGGCGAGCTCGGCCTGAGAGGCTTCGACCTTGGCCCGAAGCCGGTCGACGTCGCTGCGCGACACGGCATCCACCGCGAGCAGGCGGGTGGCGCGGCCAAGGTCGGCCTGCGCCAGTGCGAGATCGCTTCGAGCGCTGGCGACCGCCGCCCGCGCCTCGTTGAGCGCGGCCACGTAGGGCCGCTGGTCGATCGTGAAGAGGAGCTGGCCCTGGCGAACATAGGAGCCGTCGGCGAAATAGACGCCGGAGATGGCCCCCGCCACGCGCGGGCGAACTTCGACGCTTTTGCTCGCTTCGAAACGGCCTGAATAATCGTCCCACTCGGCAACAGGGCGCAACAGCGGCGTCGCCACCGTCACCGTCGGCGGCGGCGGCGCTGCCGGAGCCGGCGCGCCATTAGCTCCGAACAACATGACGGTCCCGAGGATTGCGAACGGAGCCGCGCCCAAGGCGATCTTCTGCCGCGGCGACAAGGCCGCCATCCGCTCGGTTACCGTGGAGTTTTGGATATGCGTCTCCATGTTCATCGTGCGCGTCTCCGGCGACGAGCGGCGCGGGCCTGGCCGAGGCTGTTCTGGATGAGCTCGAACTGGTCGGTCGTGAAACCGGCTTCGAGGAAGGCCTTCAGCTCCGACTTCGGAACGTTCCAGCCATGGTGCCATGCGAGAATGGCGATGCGCCGGAGCGATTCGAGGCGGTCGTTGGCCAGCCGGTTCGCCGCCTTGAGCCCGAACAAGCTGCGAAGCGCCTTCGTGTAGCGGCCCGGCTCGCGGATGCTCGAGAGACCGTCCTGCTGCGCCATGGCGACGATCGACCATTCGAGAGCGGTGAGGCGCGGAGCAGCCACGGTACCGACGATCTCGCGCGAAGCGGGAGTCGACCAGGTCTGCGGCTGCAGGGTGGATGCCGGTAGAGTGGCCATAAGATCTCCTCATCGGCAAACATGGCTTGCCGATCGGCCGGAACCGGGTCCGTGCCGTTGTTGATGGGCGACAGGCAAAGAGCCATCCTGCGTCGCAACACGCATGTCGCGACGGGATTGTTCTCCACCAATATGTACGGGGGCGCGCCTACGGCGTGGTTGGTTGCCCGGTTATGCGACTATAACGCGTCACGCTTTCCTCGACAGCTTGATGCCGTTCTTTTGTACTGACTGGTATAGAAAGCAGAAACCGAGGCGTCAAGAGTTCAGTACCAGGCGGTACAAAAAAATTTACTGGCTCGGCCACATTTGCAGCGCGGTGTCGACGAGCGCTTCGAGCTGCTGCTTCGACGCGCCGCTGCTCGCCTGGATGGAAAGGCCGCCGAGAATGGCCCCCAGATAAGAACACAGCCCTTCAACGTCGGTACCAGCAGGAAGATCGCCTTCCTCCTTCGCCCGCTGCATACGGTCGCAAAGGGCGCGCTGTGACGATTGCCGGCGCGCCATCAGGTCGGCGCGAATTGACTCGGCTTCAGGACCGCAGCTGACGGAGCCCAGCACCCGCATACAGCCCTTGGGCTCGCAGTCGCTGGTCTGCATGGCCAGTGCACCACGCAGCAGGCGTTCGGCGACCTGGCGCGAGGTCGGCGCCTTGAGGGCCTCGCCGATGTAGGCAAGTTTCTCGCGTTCGTAGAGGTCAAGCGCCTTGCGGAACAGGGACTCCTTGTTGCCGAACGCGGCGTAGAGGCTGGGGCGGGTGATCCCCATTGCCTCGGTTAGATCGGTCAGAGATGCGCCGTCGTAGCCCTTGCTCCAGAACACGCGCAGCGCCGCCGCGAGCGCGTCGTCGATATCGAACTCGCGGGGCCGACCTTTTGTGCAAACGCGTTCCATGATGGATTTCATAACGATCGGTACATAAGTGTTCACAAGGCCATTGTCGAGCAGAGAGCCAATCCCTGATAAGAGGCGTGATTGGCCGAAATGGATTATCAGGCACTGGTTGAACGAACCGCCGCTATCGGCGCTCACGGCTTCGCCAGCACATGACTGCTAAGGGCGCAAATCGGCCGCACGGCGGAGAACGACGAGATGCATTGGGTCATCTGCAAAAGCTTTGGTCAGATTTGCCCCAGGCGAGACTAGTAGGGCCTTAGTAGGGCGCGTGCTTCAGGCCACGTCCGGGCTATTCGCCCCTGGTGCGGGTAGTCTGACCCGCATGCAGAGTGAAGTTCAGCCTTCTTCAGAGTTACGAAAAGTCCTTCAAAATCAGTACGTTAAAATTCGTAATTAGCGGGTCACCGCTGAATTGCCGAATGATGGCAAGGGCTTGGCGAAGCGGGGGTGAATTTAGAAGGGCGTTGGTAGGTCGGTTGCTGTCCTCCCAAGCCATCTAATGCATGGAGGACAGAATGACCGAAAGACAGTCGCTCCCTCGCCTATTGCACACACAAGATGCCGCCAAGATCCTGGGCGTCAGCACCGCTTGGCTCGAGCGCAGGCGGTCGCAACGACTCCCGCCTCGGTACGTTCGGGTCGGAGGTCCGGCGGGACGGGCTGTTCGATATCGCGAAAACGACCTGTTCGATTACATCGAAGAGAACACCGTCGACGTTCGGGGTTCAACAGACTGACCACAACGGCCCGGCCGGCGTGGTCGCTCCCACTCTCTCGGTCGACCCCCGACGTTGATTTCTCGCCCTATGGATTAAGCGGATTTGAACGCCGATGCCCCATGAGAGCTGCGACTCGTATGGGGAGGCCTCGTGCGGGTACCGATTTCTTTGGCAGCGACCGGCCGCACAGCCACAGCCCGGAAATTCACTAGCAAGCAAATGGGCGATGCTTGTGAAATGCTCGTGGCAGCTGAGCTGACGCTGGCCGGCATCCCCGCTCTGAAGGTCCCCGACAATTGGCCGCACTACGCACCGCCGGACCAATCGTCGATCGCACGCTTGTGAAGGCGATCGTTCAAGGTCGCAGCTGGTGGAGAGAGCTCCAGTCCAACACTAAGATGACCATCGAGGACCTTGCGCAGCGCGAAGGCAAGACGGCAGCCTATATCGTCCGAATTGTTCGTCTCGCCTTTCTGTCCCCGATGATGCTGAAGAGCATCATAGACGGCACACTGCCCGCGCATCTGACCGTCAAGCGACTGTGCTCGCCGAAGGCGGTTCCCGCTCGCTGGGACCGTCAGTTTGCCTGACTTAGCGCTTTCTCTGATTTGCTCATCCGGGCGGACTCCGTACCTCGAAAATCAGGTTCAGAGAAACGGCAGGTTCTGCAAAGGCTCAAGCCAAGATTCTGCCTCTCTCGGGTCTCGAATCTGCGCGAAGAGTGGCGCTTTTCGGCGAGAATCCGCAGACGGGAAAGCCAGTCTCCACGATAGACTGACCAGGTGGCGGAGAGGGTGGGATTCGAACCCACGGTACGGTTGCCCGTACGCCGCATTTCGAGTGCGGTGCTTTCGACCACTCAGCCACCTCTCCGCGTGAAGTCGTGCTGGCCGGACGGGATGCCGGCTCCGGTCGGAGGCGGCGCTCTAGCAGCGCCCCGTCCGGTTGCCTAGATAGGAGTGCATGACCCCATTTGAACCTTTCGAGCGTTCCCGCCGCATGGGCCAGAACATCGACATGCCCCGCGCCCGTTTCGCCATTGGCGAAGTGGTTCGCCACAAGATGTTCGATTTCCGCGGCGTCGTATTCGATGTCGATCCGGTCTTCGCCAACAGCGAGGAATGGTACCAGGCGATCCCGGAGCCGCTGCGCCCGTCCAAGGACCAGCCTTATTACCACTTGCTCGCCGAGAATTCCGACAGCAGCTACATCGCCTACGTCAGTCAGCAGAACCTCGTGCCCGACGACAGCGACGAGCCGGTCGACCACCCCGCGATCGCCGAGCTGTTCGACCTCAGCAACGGGCGCTACGAATTGCGGCCGGAGCAGCGCAACTAGGGCCTGAAGAGCGCCAGCGGCGGTTGACAGCTTGGGGCCGCTGCCATAGGCGGCTCGCTTTCCTCGCGGGCCGACGGCTTTGCGCCCACACGCGCGCGGGAATGCAAGTTTCAGGTAGAAGAGAAGAGCCAATGTTCGCAGTCGTGCGCACGGGCGGCAAGCAATATCGCGTCGCCCCGGGAGACAAGATCGTCGTCGAGAAGCTCGACGGCAATGCGGGCGACCGCGTGACGCTGG
>Ga0070663_100001455_pt1 | contig 13013 bp, 16 predicted proteins | sample KBSC63metaG_FD_65646 | JGI IMG/M metagenome (GOLD analysis project Ga0070663, IMG submission 65646) | Corn rhizosphere microbial communities from Kellogg Biological Station, Michigan, USA - KBS C6-3 metaG | ecosystem: Host-associated > Plants > Roots > Rhizosphere > Soil ...
ACGGCCCGTTTGACCTTCAGGGTCGGCGTCAGCTCGCCGTCTTCCTGGGTCAGGTCACGGGGGAGGATGGCGACCTTCTTCACCTGCTCGACGCGGGCGAATTTCTGGTTGATCTCCTCGACGTGGGCTTCGATCACCTTGCGGATCTCCGGGTCCGTCGCGAGCTGGGCGGGATCCTCCGGGAGGCCGTGCTCCTTGGCGTAGGCGACCGCTTCTTCGGAGTCGAGGGTGACCAGCGCGACCAGGTAGGGACGCCTGTCGCCGACCACCACGCACTGGGAGACGAGCTGGTGCTGGCGGATCTCCGCCTCGAGGTTCGCCGGGGTGATGTTCTTGCCGCCCGCGGTGATGATGATGTCCTTTTTGCGGCCGGTGATCTTGATGAAGCCTTCCGCGTCGATCTCGCCGATGTCGCCGGTGTGGAGCCAGCCGTCGACGATCGTCTCGGCGGTCGCCTCAGGGTTCTTGTGGTAGCCCTGGAAGACGTTGGGGCCCTTGACGAGGATCTCGCCGTCGTCGGCGATCTTCACCTCGCAACCCGGGAAGGGCTTGCCGATCGTGCCGAACTTGAAGCTCTCGGCGGTGGCGATGGTCGCCGCGGTCGAGGTCTCGGTCATCCCCCAGCCCTCGACCACGAAGACCCCGGCGGCGTCGAAGAAGCGCAGGATGTCGGGGTTGATCGGCGCCGCGCCGGAGACCGCGAGCCGGACCTTGCCGCCGAACAGGCCGCGGATTTTGGAGAGCACTTTCTTGTCGGCAAGGGCGTACTTGCGCTGCAGGAGCCAGCCCGGCTTGCGCCCCGCGCGTTCGGTCTCCCGCATCCGTTCGCCGACCTTGATCGACCAGTCGAAGATCGCTTTTTTGAGGCCGCCCTCTTTCTCCATGCCGCTGTTGGCGGCGGTGTAGATCTTCTCGAAGATCCGCGGCACCGAGGGGAAGTAGGTCGGCTTCACCGCGGCCAGGTCGGGCATGATCTTGTTCGGGTCGCCCTGCCAGTAGGCGAGCGTGGCGCCGAGGTCGAAGCTGCCGAGCTGGATCAGGAGCGCGAAGCTGTGGGCGAGCGGCAGGTAGAGGTAGGTGACGTCGTTTTCCTCGATCACGCTCGTCTCGTTGACCATGTCGAGCATCGAGCGGTAGTTGCCGTGGCTGATGATGCAGCCCTTCGGCGGGCCGGTCGTCCCCGAGGTGTAGATGAAAGTGCAGATGTCGGCCGGGGTGACGGCGGCGATCCGCTGCTCGAAGACCGCGTCGTCGATCTCGCCGCCCCGCGCCGTGAGCGCCTTCATCGAGATGGCGTCGTCGGCGTCGCCGATCATCATCACGATCTGCTCGAGCCGCGGCAGGCCGGCGCGGACCTCGCGGACCTTCGCCAGCTGCGCGTCGTCCTCGACCACGACGACCTTGGCGTCGGAGTTCTCGAGGACGTAGGCGCACTCCTCGGGCGAGTTGGTCTGGTAGATCGGCACGACGGTGGCGCCGATCGAGAGCGCGGCATAATCGAAGTAGGTCCACTCGGGGCGCGTGTTGCCGAGGATCGAGACGCGGTCGCCTTTCTCGACGCCGAGCGCGACCAGACCCAGCGCCAGGGGCTTCACGATGTCCAGCACCTGCTGGAAGCTGCGGTCGACCCAGGCGTCGCCTTCCCTGTAGCGCACCGCCGGGTGCGAGCCGTAGAGCTCGGCCGAACGGACCAACAGGTCCGCAAGCGTCTTCGAATGGGTCCCCCTACCCTCCATGCGGGGGGAGTCTATTCAGTGCGGCGTATTGGTGCGCAGATGCGGCGTTTTACCTGTCGCGGCCACCGTCCGCAGCGATGTTTCGAAGAGGGTCCGGTCGATTCGCCCGTGGAAGATCGGGATGCCCATCTGGACGCAGCGTCCGATCACCTCCTGCTGATCCATTCGCAGCTGGTCGGCGAGCTCGCTCGGCGTCAGGTGGTTGGCCATCAAGATCCTCCCGATGTTTGAGGAAAAGTGGGTATCCCTTCCATACCTGCGTCACGGGGGCCTGTCAACGGCGATCGGCGGAGGTTGGGAGATGCCGACGTCCCAGGGTCGCGATAATAGGCGGGTGACCCCCGTGACCAAAGAGCCCGGGCAGCCCGAGGTCCCGCAACGGCCGCTGCCGCGGCGCGGGCGCGGCTGGGTGATCTTGATCGGGGCGCTGGTGCTGCTGGCGCTCGGCTACGCGATCGTCAACATCGCCACCCAGAAGCCGAACAAGAACACGGTCCGCATCGACGGCATCGCCGAGGCACAGCAGCTGTTCGGTGGGGTGCCGCAGGAAGGCGCGCGCCTCGGTTCCGAAGACGCGCCGGTGACGATCCAGGTCTTCAGCGACGAGCAGAGCTCCCTCTGCCGGGAAGGCTTCCTCGCGACGATCCCGGAACTGACCGAAAAGTACGCCCGCCCCGGCACGGTCAAGTTCCTCTACCGCCATTACTCGAACAGCGAAAACGAAATCGAGTACGGCTTCTACGGCACCGAAGCCGCGGCCGAGCAGGGCTATGGCTGGCAGTACGCGTTCCTCTTCTACGCCAACCAGGAAGAAGCCGACCGCTTTGGCGTCACCGAAGAAGAAAACCGCCGTTCCGGCCTGCGCGAAAACTTCCTCGACTCGGTCGCCGGCGGCGTCGAGGAACTCGAAGGCACCGAATGGGAAGAAGCCTTCGAACGGGGACGCGGGCCGGAAAGCCCGATGACCAAAAGCCTCGAAGCCCAGCAGGAACTCGGCGCCAAACTGGGCATCCGTTATGGCCTGGCGATGGTGATAGAGGGCCCGAATGGCAACGAAACCCTGCAGGAAAACCCGACCCTCGAGGAAGTCGAAGCGGCGATCGAAAAGGTCGAATAGGAGCGCGCGAGGGGCGCTCCTGCCGAGGCCACCGCGTTCGGCGGCGGTGCTCGCCGCCGCCGGATGCCTGCTGGTCGTCCTCCTGGCGCTTGCCGCCTGCGGCTCGGGCTCCTCGACCGAGACCGCTCCGCTCCCGCACGCGCTGCCCGGCGGGAAGCTGCGGGTCGAGAAGCTGGAGATCGACAGCCGGGCGGTCGGCAGGGAGCTCGACACGAGCGTGATCGAGCCCACCGGACGGTCCGCCGCGAAGCGCCCCCTGTTGGTCTTCCTGCACGGCGCCGGCGGCTCCGACGAGAGCTTCATCGTCAACCGGGCGGTTCTCTCCGGACTCGTCCGGCTCGGCGCGGAGGCCCCCGTGGTCGCCTTCCCGGACGGGGAGCTCAGCTGGTGGCACAACCGGGCCAGTGGCGACTGGGAACGCTACGTGATGCGCGAAGTCATCCCCACGGTCCGCCGCCAGTTCCACACCGACCCGGGTCGGGTCGCGGTCGGAGGCATCTCGATGGGCGGCTACGGGGCCTACCATCTAGGCCTGCTCCATCCGGGCCGCTTCTGCGCCGTCGGCGGCCACTCGGCCGGCCTCTGGCTCGACGAAAGCGAAGAATTCGAAGGCGCCTTCGACAACCGCGCCGACTACGAGCGAAACGACGTCCTCGCCGCCGTCCGCGCCGACCCGGACGCCTTCGGCGACACCCCGGTCTGGAACGACTACGGCGACGAAGACTGGTTCGTGACCGGCAACGCCGCCTTCGTCTCGGCCCTCCGGGCGGGCGGGGCAGACCTCACCGCACACGTCTGGCCGGGCGGCCACGACAGCGCCTACTGGGATGCCCACTGGTCCCGCTACCTGCGGTTCTACGCCGACGCGCTCGCCGCGTGCTGAAGCGGTAGCACCACTCCTACGGCCGAGGTCGGCGAGGAGATCACGGTCCGTTGCCTCAGATGTAGGCCGGGTGTAGGTTCGGGTCGAGGCAGGGCCATGCCAACCAGGAGGCAGCAGATGGCAGCCGAAGCCAAGAATTTCTCCTCGCCCGACGAGACCCGGCCGTTCAAAGGCAACGGACAGGCCAAAGCCGTCGAGCTCGCCGGTCACACCGTGCTCGAGGGCACCTTCGAGCCGGGCTGGAAGTGGTCTGAGAACGTGAAGCCGATCGCGGGTACCGACTCGTGCCAGGCCGCCCACTTCGGCTACGTCCTCTCCGGCTCGATGCGGGTCTACATGGACGACGGGACCGAGCTCGAGATCAAGGCCGGCGACGTGGCGGCGATCCCGCCCGGCCACGATGCCGAGGTCACCGGCTCCGAGCCCTGCGTGATGGTCGACTTCGGCGAGATCGGCGACTACGCGAAGGCATAGCTCGGCAGTGAGCTGGTTGCCGGGCTGGCTGCGCCGGCTCACCGAACTGGGACGCCTGCCCTCGGACGACGAGGAGGATCGGCTCCGCAAGTCGGTGCTGGTCCTCTCGTCGAGCCTTATGGCAACCCTCGCGTTCGCGTGGGTGGCGACCTATGCCGTCCTCGGGCTCTGGCTCTCGGCGGCGATCCCGTTCGCCTACCAGCTCGCCAGCGCGGCGAGCCTCTGCGTCTTCGCGACCACGCGCCGCTTCCACCTGTTCCGGACCAGCCAGTTGCTGATGAGCCTGCTGCTGCCCTTTGCCCTGCAGTGGAGCCTCGGCGGCTTCGCCAACTCCTCGGCCGTCTCGCTCTGGGCCTTCACCTGTCCCGTCGGCGCCCTGCTGTTCGTCGGGGCGCGCCAGGCCGTTCCCTGGTTCGTCGCCTTCGCCGGACTCGTCGCGATCTCCGGTGCGATCGACACCACCCTGTCGGCCGGGGCGCCGAACGTTCCAAACGGTGTGGTGGTCTCGTTCTTCGTGCTGAACCTCCTCGGTGTCAGCACCACCACGTACGTGCTGCTGCAGTACTTCGTCCGCGCTCGCGAGCGCGCCCTGGCCGAACTCGAGGTGGAGCGCGCCAAGTCCGAGCGCCTCCTGCTCAACGTGCTGCCCGCGTCGGTCGCGAACCGTCTCAAGGAGTCCGACCACCATGTGATCGCCGACGGGTTCGACACCGCGACCGTGCTGTTCGCCGACATCGTCGGCTTCACCACCCTTGCGCAAACCCTCCCGCCGGCACGGGTGGTCGTCCTGCTCGACCGGGTCTTCGCGGGTTGGGACGGGCTCGCCGACCGCCACGGGGTCGAGAAGATCAAGACGATCGGCGACGCCTACATGGTCGCCGGAGGTATTCCCGCTCCTCACCCGGATCACGCCGAGGCGATCGCCGACCTGGCGCTCGAGATGGGCGCCGAGGCGGAGAGGTGCGCAGCGGAGAGCGGGTTGCCGATCGCGGTGCGGATCGGCATCGACACCGGTCCGGTGGTGGCCGGCGTGATCGGCCGGACGAAGTTCAGCTACGACCTCTGGGGCGACACGGTGAACACGGCCAGCCGGATGGAGTCCCACGGCCTGCCCGGTGCGATCCAGGTGAGCGAGCGCACCTACGAGCGGCTGCGCGGCGGCTACGAGCTCCGCCGGCGCGGGACGATCGAGGTGAAGGGAAAGGGACCGATGACGACCTATCTGCTGCTCGGACGCCGATCCTGATCCGGTCCTCATCAGCGAGGAGGCACTTTCCTGCGGGCCGAACAGCTGGATGTCGGTCAGGCGGCGACCGCCGGCTTGCGGGCGCGGACGATCGCCGAGCCGGCGTGGTCGTGGACGCGGTGGGTCTCGACGATCTCGATGGCCTCCAGGCCGGCGGCGGCGAGGGCGTCCTCGAACTCGCGGCGGGTCAGCGCGCCGGCGATGCAGCCGGTGAACTGGCGCATGTCGGCTTTGGTCGCCTTGTCCATGTCCTCGTCGGCGATCACGTCGGAGACGGCGAAGCGGCCACCGGGCTTCAGTACGCGGGCCGCCTCTGCCAGCACCTTCGGCTTGTCGCCGGAGAGGTTGATCACGCAGTTCGAGATCACGACATCGACGGTCTCGGCGGGAAGCGGGATCGCCTCGATCTCGCCGCGCAGCCACTCGACGTTCTCGATCTCGGCCTTGGCCTGGTTCTCCCGGGCGAGCGTCAGCATCTCGTCGGTCATGTCGAGGCCGTAGGCCTTGCCGGTCGGGCCGACCCGCCGGGCGGAGAGCAGCACGTCGATGCCGCCTCCCGAGCCCAGGTCGAGGACGGTCTCGCCCTCCCGCAGCTCCGCGACCGCGGTCGGGTTGCCGCAGCCGAGCGAGGCCATCGTCGCCGTGTCGGGCAGCTCGTCGCGCTCCTCGCCGTAGCGGCCGGCGCCGAAGACGGCTGCTTCCTCGTCGCTGAGGACGGAGCCGGAGTCGCAGCAGGAGCCTCCCTCGGCGACCGAGGTCGCGGCGGCGGCGTAGCGCTCCCGCACCGCCTCGCGGATCTGGTCTTGCCTCAGCTCAGCCATGCGGAAAACTCCTTCAGTGCGTCGGGGATCACGTAGTAGTAGGCCCAGAGGCCCTCGCGCTCGGAGCCGACGATGCCGGCCTCGCGCAGTTTCTTCAGGTGGTGGGAGACGGTCGGTTGCGAGAGGTCGAAGAGCGGCACCAGCTCGCAGACGCACACCTTGCCGGCGTGCTTGCGCAGCACGTCGATCAGCTGCAGCCGCACCGGGTCGCCGAGTGCCTTGGCGATCGCCGCCATTCGCTCGGCCTGCTCGCGCTCGACGTCGGGATAGACGACCGGCTCGCAGCAAGGTTCGCCGGGCGGCCGCTTCTGCTTGGGGGCCAACTCCAGATCGACGGACATCAATCTACGTATATCTATTGAATCAGCATCTGTCAATGCGTAGGATCGCGGCGTGATCGACGCGCCCCTTCTCCGCCGGCTCCTCGCGGAGTTCCTCGGCTCCGCCTTCCTCGCCGCGACTGTCGTCGGATCGGGCATCGCCGCCGCCGAACTCTCACCCGGTGACACCGGCCTGCAGCTCTTCGAGAACGCCGCCGCCACTGCGACCGGGCTCTTCACCTTCATCCTCATGTTCGGCCAGATCTCCGGGGCCCACCTCAACCCGGTGGTCTCGCTGGTCGACTCGGCGCTCGGTGGCCTGCGGCGTCGAGACCTCCTCGGCTACATCCCGGCCCAGGTCGCGGGCTGCATCGTCGGCGCGGTGGTGGCGAACCTGATGTTCTCGCTGACCGCGATCTCGATCTCGACGCACCATCGGGCGAGTGGGGGGCACCTCTTCGCCGAGGTCGTGGCGACGCTCGGCCTCCTGCTGGTGATCTTCTCCCTGGCCCGGACCGGGCGGGGGAACATCGCACCGGCGGCGGTCGGCGCCTACATCGGCGCCGCCTACTTCTTCACCAGCTCGACCAGCTTCGCCAACCCGGCGATCGACGTCGGGCGCATGTTCTCCGACACCTTCGCCGGGATCGCGCCGGCCTCGGTCCCCGCCTTCATCCTCTTCCAGCTGGTCGGCGGCGCCATGGCGCTCGCCGCGATCCGCATCCTCTATCCCGGCATCACGCCCGAGGAGGCCTCCGAGATCCTCGTCCCCCAGGGGGCCGCAGATGGCTAACGCCCTCTTCGTCTGCCTCCAGAACGCCGGCCGCTCGCAGATGAGCCAGGGGCTCTTCGAAGCGGCCGCCGAAGGCCGCCACCAGGCGCGCTCCGCCGGCACGACGCCCGCCGATCGCGTCCACCCGGAGGTGGTCGAGGTGATGCGCGAGCTCGACATCGACGTCGCCGGGCGCGTGCCCCACGGCCTCACGGGGGAGGACGCCCGTTGGGCCGACGTAGTGGTGACGATGGGCTGCGGCGACAAGTGTCCCTACATCCCGGGCCGCCGCTACATCGACTGGGACCTCCCCGATCCGTCGGGCCGGCCGATCGAGGAGGTCCGCGCGACGCGCGAGGAGATCGGGCGCCGCGTCCGCGAGCTGGTCGCCGAACTGGACTGATAACCGTCGGGCTCGGGCCTGCTCATGGCCCGGCCGGTCAGGTTCGGTGCTTGCCCCTCATCGGGGCGAACGGTTAGAAATCGCGTGAACAAGGGGAATCCGGGGCCTTGCGGTGGATATGCGGGTGGGGCCGGACCGGTGCCGGCGGAGGTATACTGAAAGTATGACTACTACCATCAAGGTCTCGAACGAGGTGCGCGACCGCCTCAAGGGCCAGGCAGCCCTGGCGCATCGCACGCTCGGCCAGCACCTGGAGCACTTGGCGGGCCTCGGCGAGCGCGAGGCGCGCATGACCGCCCTGCGCGCCGCGAGGCGGGCCACGTCCGCCGAGGATCTCGCCTCCTGGCGCGAGGAGACGAGCGCCTGGGACCGGATCGAGGGTGGCTAGGCCGGGGGCCCCGGCGGCACTTCGTCCCGGCGACGTCGTCTGGGCGCGACCGGAGATCGCGGTCGGCCGCGAGCAGGTCGGACGGCGACCGGCGATGGTCGTGGCGGGCGTCGGCTACCTGGAGATCGTCGACACGCTCGCCGTCGTGGTGCCGATCACCACCGTCGACCGTGGATGGCCCAACCACGTCGAGGTGATCGGAGCCGAGCTCGAGCGCCCCTCGTGGGCGATGTCCGAGCAGATCAGGACGATCTCGCGCGAGCGGGTGGTGGGTCGCGCCGGGCGTGCGGACGAGGCGACCCTCGTTGCCGTCCGCGCCTGGATCGCGGACTTCCTCGACTTATAGCCCGGGCCAGGAGAGCTGCGAGAGCCTTGGTCGAAACGTCGGGACTCGCCGACGGGATGCGCCGACCGGCCCGGTCGGCTGAGCCGGGCAGCGAAGGCGACCCCACGCCGCGCGACCGTGTTGTCAAAGTGCCGTGTAGAAGGCCTTCACCTGGCGCAGCGTCAGCGCATCCGAGCCGTGGCTCATCGGCCCGATGAACGTGCGGTTCACGTAGCGCCAAAACTCCTTCGGGCCGACACTCCCATTGCCGTCGAGGTCGAATGCCAGCGCCGTCTTGCGGGCGCGATGACGGCGGGCTGCAGACTGTCCTTGGAGGTCGATCCGCACGTCGTGAAAATCGACCCGCCCGTCGTGGTTGAGGTCGACCTGCCGGAAATCGCGCATCACGCCGGAGCGCAGCTCGGCGCGCGACAGGCGGCCGTTCCGATCGGTGTCATCGGCGCGGAACTGGCGGTCGATCCGGGTCGAGTCGTTCAACCACGGAGTGGACGAGCGTCGCAGCAGATGCGGTTCCGGCGAGCAGACGACCTTGAACGGGGAGCCGCCAATCACGTTTTCGGCGTTGCCCCACATGCTCCACTCGACGTCTTCGCTGCCCGAGTTGAGATCGGCGCCGCTCAGCACCGCGTAGCCGTGGTCTTCGATATTGGGGTGACCACTGCTCATGATGCAGCCGCCCTGGGTCAGTTCGAAGGAGGCGCCCTTGCCGGGGTATGCGACCTGTTCGTGGTAGGGCATGACATGGCCGTCCCAGCCGCAGAGGAATCCGCAGACGAAATTGACCGCGGTCCCGCCTTCGTAGAAGGTGCTGCTGTTGTACATCGCCATCCCCTGCGCCTGCGGCGCCGCCACCGCGCAAGTAGCGGCGGCGACCACGCCCAGCGCTGCGATCATCGACCTGATCCTCACAAGACCCCTTTTCCTTCCGCTGAACTTGCGCGCGCAGTGTATTCGCGGCAGTTGCGCCTGCCTCTGCACCCGGGTGCCGGGGAGGAGCACATCATCGGCCCGTGACAAGCTCGGCATCGCGGTGCACTCCTGATGACGACTTGGAGGCTGGGGCTGCTTGCGGTGCTCGTCTGCTGCGACCGGACCGCTAGTCGACCTGAGCCAACGATCCGCCCCCGACCGGGGCGGCGGCGCTCACGTTCACGCGGTCCCGCCCGGCGCCCTTCGCCTGGTAGAGCGCCTGGTCGGCACGGCGATAGAGCCGCTCGAAGTCGATCTCCTGGCCTTCCGTCGCGCTGACGCCGAAGGAGGCGGTGATCGTGGCGCCGGTTTGCGGCTCCTCCAGCCGGTCGATCGCCAGGCGCAGCTGGCCGGCGACGCTCTCGGCCTCCCACTCCGCCATCCCCGGCAGCAAGATCAGGAACTCCTCGCCGCCCAGCCGGTAGACCAGCTCGAACCGGCGCAGTGTTTGGCGGACCGTGTCGGCGACCTCGCGCAGGAGGCGGTCGCCGACGGCGTGGCCGTGGACGTCGTTGACGCGCTTGAAGTGGTCGAGGTCGAAGAGGACGACGGCGATCGGCGCCTCGGTGACGCGGGCCTGCTGGCGCAGCTCCTCGAAGCGGTCGCGGAGGCCCTGACGGTTCAGCAGGCCGGTCAGCGGATCGATGATCGAGGCGCGGCGGTGGCTGATTTCCGCCCCGGCGAGGGCGATCGAGCCGACGGTCATACCCAGCTGCATCGCAAGGACGGCCAGCAACGGCAGCGGTTCCGCGCGGACGGCGCCGGCGTCAGCCACCAGTGAGGCGGCGAGGAAGACGACGGCGGTGACCGCGGAGCAGAGCGCGACCGACGCCGGCCCGGCGCGCAGGGCGTTCATCACGACGCCGATCGGGAGCAGGAAGACGAGCGGGCTCGCGGTGCCGCCGGAGGCGCCCGCGGCGATCGCCATCGCGATCGTCACGCCGAGGCTGGTGATCAGCTCGGCACGTTCCGGGTGGGCCCGGGTCCGGATCGCAAGCGGCCCGAGGACCATCGCGCCCGCCAGCGTGACCAGCGGGAGCAGCGCCCACGCGTCGCGAAAGGCCGCCGTCCCCGCCAGGATCGCCGCGACAAGGCCGGCGACCAGCAGCATCGTGCGGTCGGGGGTCCCGGCGCGCTCGATCAGGCGCTGCCGCGAGACTGTCCCCGGCGCCTGCCCGCGCGGCGCCGGCGCCCCCTGGACGATTGGATCGATCGCTGCCATCGCCCTACATATCGGCGTTTTCGCGACGAGCTTGACCTCACTGCGGGGCGGGTCCGGCGCTCGTCGGGATAGACCCCGTCCAGCTCGCCGGGGAACGCCGCAGACCGTACTGGCAAGCGGCCTGCGACTCATCGGGGCGAACGGTTCAAGCCCGCATGAGAAGTCTGTTTGCGGGGAGCTGCGCCTTTTTCACGCCTTTATCCGAGGCTGATCTGGGCGATCGGGGCCGACGTCCGCGCTGCGTCCGGGGACGGCCGACGGTGCGCCGTGGAGGCGCCGGGCACGGTATAGGTTGCGTCTTCCGATGATGGCGTGCCGGAGACCAAAGACGTAGAGCTCTTCCGCGGCATGCGGGAGGATGTCGACGGCCGGCCACTGGTGGTCGAGTCCGCTCGCGGACTCGGCGCCCGTAATCCGATCGACATCGAGCCCGACGGGGACGGATTGGTGCGGCCTGGAGCCGGGGGAGTGTCCGTGAGCCCGGATTCCCCGGAGAAGCTCCCGCGGCATCGCAGGCCGCCCTCTGGGGCGGTACCGGACTCGACGACGTCTGGGCCATTTCGGCCTCGGAGCTCGGCGAGAGACTCATCTATCGACCCGATCCCGACAAGCCCCAGGCGCACGGCTTCATCGAGCCGGTCGACACGATGACCTTCCCGGAGTATCAGGCCGCCCTGGCCGAGACGCGCCCACGATGGAGGCCGGCGCCGGGCGCGATCGAGAAATCGCAATGACCATCCCCCGAGTCCCTACCATTGACTACTGATGGCAGTCGAACAGGACATCTTCGTGGCCTTCCACGAGGCGCTTAGGTCTCCGGAGCCGACCTTCCGGCTTCGCGACCTGGTCCGCTCAGAGTTGGAACACGGTGTCTCCCGCCTGGAGGTCACGGGCCAGCTCGAATCGCTGCGGATCGAGTTGCGGGGCGGTGGCCACGAGGCCGCCGAGGACGTGGTCCTCGAGGTATTGGACTTCGTCAGCGGCTGGTCCAGCCCGCACATGCGGGCCTGAGGGACAAAGGCCCAGACGGAGATAAGCCGAGAAGCGCGCGGCAGCGCTAGGAGGCCAGCCGATACAGCCCCGTACGGTGGCCGACCTTCTCGACCGCCCCAGAACGGTTGATCTGGGCCAGGAAGGTGTTCAGGGGTTCCTTCCCGGCGACCAGAAGTCCTCGGTCCCGAAGGAGGTTGAACCACTCTTTGTAGTGGACCTCCGCCCGCTCGCCCCGCTCCTCTGCGAGGACCTGGAGGGCGACCTCCTCCAGCCGTCGGCCTCGTAGTCGCACGTCCGCGTCCTCGATGCTCAGCTGCGGGACGTTTCCGAGCACCGATTCGATTTCGGAGAGGAGGCACTCGTCATAAGTGACCCGCTCCTCCAGCCCCTCCACGATCTTCCGCAGTTGGCCGAGTTGTTCGCGCTCCTGCTCGAGTCGTCCGATCAGGGTTTTTCGCTGCTCCAGAAGGGTCTCGATCGGGTCGCCAGCGGGCACAACCTGAAAGGAGAGGCGTCCGACGGAGGCCCAGAAGGACTTCAACGTCTGCCTGCGCCAGCTGGCCGCGGAAGGCGGAATCGCCCGCGAGACCCCGAAAGGCATCAAGCAGACCGAGCAGCTGAGATTCGTCCCGTTTCCCCAGGCGGACCTCTTCGGCCTCGATCTCGCCGACTGACCTGATCCTCCAGGTCGGAGCTGGATCGCCGATGCCGGCGGCGACGAGATAGACACGCACACGCTGCTCCACCTGATAGCGGGGCAGATAGCCCAGGTGGGCAGCGGCGGCAGCGGTGACGCAGGGATGAAGCGGGAGATAGCGGCGGCGAAATTGAGTTTCACCACGGCGTCAGCCCCACAACCCGTCTCCGTAATCGACGTTCTCGCGTTTACGTAATGCCATTTACCCGGCGGTCGAACTTCAGAGGCCTCATCGGGTGTGAGCCGGTAGCACTACTGCTACCATGGACTTCGATGGGGACGATCCAACAGAAAGAGCTGCGCAACCACGTAGGCGAGGTTCTTCGCCGAGCCGAGGCCGGCGAGGAGATCACGATCACCGTCTCCGGCCGTCCGGTCGCCCAACTCGGGCCGGTCCGTAACCGCCGATGGGTCAAGGGGTCCGAGCTTTCTGACCTTGCTGCGCTGCCTCGCGATCCCAGCTTGGCCGGCGACCTCGCGCGTTTCGGTGGGGAGCTCGGCGATCCGTGGGCGGACTGACGACTTGGCCGATCTGGTTCTGCTGGACACCTCGGTCCTCATCGACGGGCGCGTCCCGGTCGAGGTGGAGGCGGCGATCAGCACCGTGTCCATCGCCGAGCTCCATT